>JGI24159J19872_10003892_pt1 | contig 18876 bp, 11 predicted proteins | sample Ectturendosymbi4_FD_19872 | JGI IMG/M metagenome (IMG submission 19872) | reverse complement strand
TTTTTGCTTCATTTGTATCTTGTATGGGTATAGGTGCAGATCAGACGTAAGAACACGCCGCACTGATTCCCTTGTCAAGTTATACTGTAAATAAGAGTTGATTAGCAAAACACAAATCTCATATAGTAAAGCAAACTTTTAAGTACAGAAGCTACATATTGGAAATGAAATCATTGTGGATATTCAAAAATGTTTACTATCATTGTGACAAGTTTGACAACCAAAAACTATAGTCACAAACTCATTAGCAGTAGGTAAACAAAAAATATAGACAAGTAAAAAGAAACAGCTAAGCGAAGCCCATGTATCATCGAGATTACCTTTGTGGCATTTATTTATATTAATGGGTAAAGTGATAGGCAGGGTTGTGGAGTTGGAGGTAAAATATCTGACTCCGACTTTGCAAAATTTCCGACTCCCGACTCCAAGTTTCTAAAATTTCCAACTCCGACCTTTATAAAATTTTTTACTCCCGATTCCTTAACATAAAGAGAATGAAATGTGGCTGTTAAAATCAATGGAAATTGTGGTACACAGCAAGAAATCTCTGATTGTAAGTTTCAGAAAAGATTATACCATTTCAACAGGAATTCCTAATTTTGGAGTGTAACATAAAAAATGATCAAACTGGGAATCTGGAGACGTACAAAAAAATCCGACTCCAACTCCCAGTGTTGTTAGTAATCCAACTCTTTACAACTCCGACTTCGCAGCCCTGGTGATAGGGTAGTAGAGCAATATCATCTTACTAAGGATTTTTTTCATTACTGTAATGCATTGAGCACCTCAGATGTTGCACAATGCACATTCTTTGTTTTTTGCAATGTTCTTCATATCATAAAAAATACAAAAATATAACACAACACTTTTGATCCCGGTGTTTTCCTGGGAAAATATGCTGGATAAACTAGGTCATTTTTAAGAGTTTTCTGTGGTTTGCCAGTTTCCCAAAACATTTTATAATTAAATCTGAAACAACAACGCTGCAATCAAGGGTTTCCGAACAACGCTGCTTTCCGAACCTTTCCGAACAACGCTGCAATCATGGGTCGTGTCCGTACAAAAATCTGAAACAAGAGCTTCAGTTGTTAACTACATTATTTCTCTTCATTGTTTTTGAATGCACATGTATGAGCTTACAAGAGAAAAAGTTTATAGATTAGAGTGATTACAGCTCAGTATTAGAGTGTTCACCTCTCAATGGGAATGCTTGGTGTTGGACTCTGCCACTAAATGAATTGCTGTAGCACTCTTTAAGCAAGAGCAATCATTTCAACCACCCTGGCAAATGCAAGTGATAGGCTTTGGCCTGCCACCAATAGCTGTCATCAAAATGAAATAAAAAAGATTATAAGCCAGTCTTCAATAAAAGTCAAATCTTTATTAGAATGTAAGCTAGTTTCTTCCAGAAGTCTGTCGTGTATAGACACATAAGTTGGGGCCAAATCTGTTAGGAGTGATAGAACAAAATTTCATTATCTTTATGTCTATATAAGTTAATGTTGGGAATTATGGATAAGGTTCATAGGGTGGTCTAAGAATATATGGAAAAAAATTTTTTCTTAGATTTGCTTTACCTGTTGGAAAAGTTTGCTCCCTCATTAAAGAAGTCTTTCTACAAAGTTTGAAGCTGTTTAGTGGTTGCTACCACAGTTAAAAGTTTCATTTTTTGACTGAAACAAATCATGGATAATAAGCACATTTTATAACAACATGGCTATCCAGTACTTCAAAAAGAACCTACAACATGCAAATGAAATATTGGTACACAAAAAAGCTTTGGACAGGCATACTAATTGTCAAGCATGTTCAATACACGCTCGTTGCATATAACTGTGTTTTTGAAAAGCAATATAGAACACATTAAGTTTCAGTCATTGTTAGCACAGTTTTGATAGAGCTTTGAGAAAGTAGTGCTTTCTTGTTGTGGCAAGTCTTTAACTCTGCAATGACAAAAATTAATTTTTCCTTATTTTCATTGCAAATAGAAGACTGGCAGAGTCTTTTGAGGGTTTGAACAGCTATCTAGCGCAATTGACTAGCAAGTTATGGAGTTGCAAAGTGGCATGAAAATAGCGGCTTAATGCATGATTTCAAAGTACGGGTATCTCGTACACTGGCAGTGAGCGTGTTAACCATACTGGGGGTGTCACAATAATTCAAGCATGGAACATTTATTTTTTTTCAAGTTTTTTTGACCACCCTAGTTCAGAAGCATTGTGAGAAATCTATCTATGTGTGGGTGTTTTCATTACAAATCATTGTTGTGTTGCTTATCAACCTGTTATCACTCTGCTACTCTATCAAACTCACATAAGACAAAAATGTTTGAAGTAAGACAAAAATGTTTGAAGTAATTGTATCACAAACTTCTTTATTTAATCTATAGTCCAAATTTTTCAACAAGTCTTTATGAATGCTTAGTTTTTTTCTAATATTTTTATGACTGCTCATAACATTTCATTTATACCCAAATATGTATACTAGTTGAATCAAGGCTTGCCATGGTTGTTCATATGGACTCTTGATGAGATTAATAGGAAGATGTAAGGGTTGATAAAAATGGTATTTTCGTTTTTAGTGTTCAACAGAGTTTTACAAGTATATAACTGAAATGTCAACATGAGTTTTTGATTTGTTTGTAAGCTGCGTAAATAACTACAAAGTTCCTAGCATGTTGTACTAGTAGCAATGACTATTGGTACATGAATAGCATGCAAACTGATAAAATTAATCATTCTGTTGAAAAGAGTTCGATTACCAATACATATATAGGTGTTAGTTCACACATTCGCTGGCAGTGTACGAATATATCGTACCTGGAAATTGGGGAAAAACCAGGGATATTTCGGTTGACTTACCAACTGCATAGCTCCTTAGCCGATTGTGTTAGAGATGTTCAAACCCTTAAGTGACTCAGCAAGTCTTTGAGTCAGCAATGAAAAAAAAATTTTTTAATTTCTGATTCTGAAATATTTTATGTAGATATTTGTTGATGCATAATGAAATAAACGATCATTTGATAGCTAATCCATGACTTCATATTTAGGTAAAGAGACTTTAAATCTTTTTTTATTTAGACTTGTTTTGAGTATTAGTCTATTGTCATCCAAACTACAACAGAGCACAATTTCTGCAATAAGTGATATCCTTGATTAGAAATAGTTGAAGGCCACAAAGATGGCAGCAAGTAAATCAGTCACAGTTTATTGACTGGGAAACTAGTTTTGCATTTTCCAATGCATCATCAGTCCTGTAAGGGCATTTTGTGCGGCCCGCAGGACAGTCACATGTACATAGATAGTACATATTTGGAGTTTATCTCAAAGTAATTTTATCGATTAGATTGGAATTATCTAGAATTTTCAAGTTTTTTTTCCACACGTTTCATTCGAAACTGGATTTTCACTCAACTGGAAGTGACTATTGTTACCTTCATTTTGTGGTAGCTCATGTAAAACTTTTTAAAAAGTTTTTAACGCGATTTATAATGTAATATGAGCATGCGGCCCTCGGTAGCAATAAAATCTTCAATGTGGCCCTCCGCAGAAAATGTTTGCCCACCCCTGATCTACACTATGTACTTTAAAACACGTCCCGTAGTGAAAGTGTTAGAGACTTGTGCAATAACTAATCTAACAGCATTTTTGCTTCATTTTTCTGTTGAGCTCCACATCACCTAATTCCTGGTCATCTTGTGAATCCTNCCATGTTAGCTTTGAATATCTGTGTATGTGTGCAGATTTTACAGATTGCATTGAACATGAAACATCTGTTAAAATTGCACATCTAGTTTGACTACTTGTTTGCAATAAAGAAAACTGCTTTTAGCCTTGTTTGATAAATTTAAACTTTGTTCTTAGCATCTTAGCTGCTGGTATAGTTTTAGCCTAAACTCAGGAGTTTACACGTGTCTTTGCATGGGAATATCTCCAGTGCCGAAAGCCCTAGAGAGCTGTTCGAACCCTCTTCGGTTCTTCATACAAAAATTTTTGAAACATCCCTCAAATGATATTTGCTAACACATGAACTGATAATACATGTTGAGATTCTTTATTAGCATTCTGGAATCATAACTTGATTCCTTCCATAATTTTAAGTTGTGTAAATTGTACACATTTAAGATGTTCACATTTCGTTTTGATTTTATCTTTTTTAGGAAACTGATGGCAATGGACAAGGGAAACTGTCAACATTTTTTGGTGTTGTTGTTCCATGCTGCCTTTCAATGTTCAGTGTTATTTTATTTTTGCGTATGGGATATATTGTTGGCCAGGCTGGCCTGCTGGAAGCTCTTGCTATGCTGATACTTGCATATACCATCATTGGTTTCACAGTGCTGTCAGTTTGTGCCATTTCAACAAATGGAGCAATTGAAGGAGGCGGTGCCTATTGTATCCTTCATTTACATATGCAAAAGACTTGTTGTTTTCAATTTTGCTTTATGCCTTTATCAAATAATGTAATTTTGTTTTTACCTAAAATATAATCTTTGCACAGATCATGTTTATTGCATTTTTATCTGTGTGCATGCTTGAAAGTTGTGTTTGTTTATTGCAGGGGTGGGGAACCTGTGAGCCGTGTGATCATTTGATATGCCCCGCATCAGAATTTTCGTCACCCAGTTTAGAGTACAAAATCGTGTCGAACAAAGCTCCATGACAAGCAGATACTTAGATAGTATGTCAAGAGAATCCTCTATCCCTCATAGTTAGAGAAGGTTGAATTTTTGGATTAAATCAATTGTTTTTGCGGCCCGCCAGCGATAATCCACCATTTATGCTGCCCATGATAGTAAATAGGTTCCCCACCCCTAGTTTATTGTATACATGGCATTTTCTATGAGATTTTTTATTGTATGTCTGTAAAATTGCTTGTTTCTCATGCATGCATACTATTTTTCAAAAAACGTTTCTAGGCTTATTGTCTACAATGTTCAAAGCTGTCTAACAAAAAGATGCATTTTGCGCTGAACAATGTTAGATCCAGCATGTTTTTTTTTCATTTCAATTGTCTTTAAAGTTCCTTTACACAAATGTTTCACACTTGTTTAAGTTATGATCAGTCGAGCCCTTGGTCCAGAATTTGGTGGTGCCATAGGCTTGATGTTTTTTCTGGCAAATGTTGCTTCAACAGCTCTCTACATCTTTGGTATTGTTGAAGGTTTGATTTCATTTTTTGGAACCAATGGACAGCTATCAAAGTATAGTATTACCTTACTGTTACAGTTTGTTTGGTGGTCTATGTAGACCTGTCGACAACCTTTTTTGCACTACAGACCGGTTTCAGCCTGGTATTAGTTTGGAGACCAGCTGTCAATGAAATAATGAATGTTTGGCACATGCAAATTTTTTGCAACTTGTAAGTCATCCTGGCACTGAGATCTGGGCTTGCTTTGCTGCAATAAGATGCTCCGACCTGTAGGGATTATGGCACCCGCAATGTGTTCCTTATGTCAGTTGTTCCAGTCACTTTTGGAATAATTTGACCTTGGTTCCACACAGTCCGGTAACAATTTCTTCACGGACTGGCACCAGGTTGCAGCCCAGTGTTTGTCGACCCCTGATGTAGACTCCTGTACTTTTGTGAAGTGAATATTTAAAATAAGAAGTTTTCGTGGCATTCTTAAGTTGTTTCAATGCTAGTTCACTACTCTTTGGAAATAGTGCTAGCAATGCTAGTTCACTACTCTTTGGAAATAGTGCTAGCAGTAACAACATGAAATCTTGTGGTTTCTACACTAGGCAAATGTTTTTGCTAGATATGATGAACATAAAGCTGTCTAATGAAAGCAAGATGACAATTCAGTAATAAAGTCATATTCCATATATCAGCCTAGTCACTACCTTGATCCAAAAATCTAACTTAGTATGAACAATTATGTATTTATTTTTGTTCCAATTTCAGGATACTTCTCACTGCATATTCTGTTTAGTTCATTAGGGTCATTTCAGGAGTGTTTTGTTTGCTTTGATGGAAAGGTTGACAGGAGACTACTCTATCAATTTTCTACTTTGAGTTAATATTGGTAGAACAAAAACTTCTGGAAACTTATCAGAAATTTTGTTCACACCCTACTAGTGTTGCAACCTCTCCGGTGGCATTGCGTTAAATGTGTGATTCACCACGAACAGGATGTGCGTGAAGAAAAACACTTTGTATATGTGGCGCGAACAAGCAATAATAGAGTGATCTTGGTGAGTGACCTCTATCAATGCTTGTGAAGCTAGTGAACAGTTAATTGTACGTGCTAACAGTGACGACAAGAGTGATCTTGTCAGGTGATCTCTATTGTTGCTTGCTGTTACAGTGCGAAGCTTTGCGCACATGCCGCTCAGGATTTCCGATCGCAACACTGGCACACATTTGTAGTGTTGATTTCTTTCAAATCAGTTTTGTTTTGAACAGTTGCTTTTGCAGTCACTAGCAAATACTGTGCAAATTGATAGTGTTAGTTGCCAGCATTGTTCTAACTATTTCAGAATGCTGCTTCAGCTAAGATTTATTGTCCAAAACACCAATTATTACCCACAGAACATGGATTGCAGTAGAATTCTATCACTTGGTAGAAGTCTATTATTTTGAATTGTCAGTTCCAAGTGTGTAGCATGGTAAAGTTTTGAATCAATTTAAAAAAATTAAAAATTGATTCAATTGTACTTCCTATATCAGTCAAATATAAAAATTGGCTAAAAACGTTTTGAGAGTAATTCCTTATTTCATACCTCTTTGAAAAGGAATAGTTACCATATGTGACAATGTTCATTGGTGGCTCTTTGTTTGGCGAGTTTGATGCCTCTCCTGATGTATTATTTTTAAAATGAACTTTGTAGATACACCGAAGTTGTTAATGCTATTTGTACATCTGGATATTCACAAAGTTCTTTTTTCAGGCAAAGCATCACGCAATATGGTTATTTTTTCAGGGATATTTTTCCTGACGGACAATGGTGGAATTACCTCTATGGTTCTATAATACTGATATTTTGTTTGGTTGTGTGTATTGTTGGGGCTGACATATATGCAAAAACAACATTTCTCATTTTTGTGGTTGTAATGATTTGCATCATGTCCATCATCGTAAGGTAAGTGCTGTGATCGTTTCAAGACATGTGATTGGCTTTACAAAAGGAAGCTGTGTAATGCTTTGGTGCAGGCCTGCGCAACATGCAGCCCGCGGAAGCTTTTCTTGCAGCCCGCCACAAATTTATGTTGATCAATTTGGCCCTTCAACCTTTCTGACTTGTGCAGGCCGACTTTTAGTGTTTACCCTGCTGTTGTTAGTCTGTTGTCGGGTTGTGAAAAACGTGTTTGTTTGTAGCAGCAAAGTGCTTTTATAGAATCGCCGTACTGCGCCAGGTGTTGACGTAATACGTATTTTTGCAGCTTTTTTACTGGGAACAATCAGAAGTCCATTCCGATAACAACCACCAATGGGTCATCACTTTGCAATGAGACTTCTATAAATGATACTGGACTTAGTGTTTGGAGAATGGAAGAAAATTTGATGCGTACGTATTGTGCAATTTCGATTCTGTGGCTATTTTTCCGCAGTGTTTTTATAGCAGAAACATTAAAGCCTGCAGACGCTACACTGCAACAGACCAGAGAAAAAACGTCTGTCTGGTGAGCTGGTATCGATGAAGAGTTTGGGTTTTGGATCTCTGGTTATGATAGCAATCCAACTTAGTACGTCACGTTTTGGCATTCAAAATAATTGGGTCTCCTGGTGTTAAGATTGCTTTTCCAAAATCTGGTTGATTATCTTTAAATTCAGATTGTTCACAAAATAAGTATTGAGAAGCAATAAAAGGTCAACGTTGAAAAACAAGCACCTTCTTTGCCTTCAATTTATGTACGAGATTATTTAACTCAGTAAAAAACAGGCAGTAAGCTGTTTGACTTAATAGGACATGTTATTAAATTAAACGCAAGAAACTTCTCGCTTTCAGAAAAGGAGAAAAGAAATCGCTTCGTTGGGACCAAATCGAATTTTCGACCCACAATGATTACAGACTTGCCCATCCACCTACCTATCATGAATAACGTATGAGTTTTTAGACTTACAGGCGCCTAAAAAAGTAAAGGCGAAAAAGGAAAAAGGAAAAAGGCTATAAGTGCTAGCTGCAGTACAGGGACAATTTGCCGAAAACCACAGGTGGTGTATTGATGAATGCTTGCCTGCAGAGACTACTTTCAATTTGAAGTGTTGTACATTTACACTGCTTTCTCAAAGGCCTGGCTTAAGTCGTCGGTCGGAGTGTCTTTCTTAGGCAGCACTAAATTTTAACCAGTAGGTGTGACTTTTACGTCTGAGACTTGTCGCTGTCCTGCCAATTGTTTAGGCATAGCGTGTTAAGCCTGTGAGTTCCTATCAGTATTGATCGCGTGTAAGAAGTAGCAACGCTCGGTTGAAAGAGCTCACTATTTCAGTTTAGCCAAATTAAAATTGCAATCACATAATTTATAAAAATTATTGTAGAAATCCTTTTCTACACTGTATAAAATATCTCAAACCGTTTAAAACCCTGCTCAGATGCAAAAGAAAATGTAATACCGTCGGTATCATTGCCCTCATTAGGAAAGAATTGCTCCCACCATAACCAAGGCTTACGGAAACATTTTAGGAGCACAGGCGCGTTTTTTCAACAACTCTGCAATTATTTTCAAGCTCATCTGACCCGGAAAAATGAGCTTGCTGTATTTCGAAAAATGTTTGTATCCTAAGAATCAAACATTATTTAAAATATATGGAGGTGGGCATGACTGAAGACACCGTAACGGCAGGAATATTGAGGAAATTTCGCCAGTAGCCCTTGTTGGCGGTTGGTTGAAGATCAGAATGGGATTCTGCTCGAAGCTTGCGGCTCTGCATGCAACAAAATTGATTTCATTGAGACTTGAGATGTTATTTTCAAATATATTTTTATTTCACTCCCACCTAACGTATACGAGGCCCAAGAAGGGCAAATTATAATTACGATGACAAGTCGTATCACAAACATGTGAAATAGTCTGCAATGCTGTTCCTATATGTGTAAATTCTATTTTGAGGACAATTCGAGCACTGCAGCTTTTCTTGTCAAACCTCCTGACGATTTACCCAGAGTGGCCTTTTGTTGCGCGTCGCGTATGCAACAGTCCGGTTGCCAAACCCCAGATTTTCAGAGAACCTTGAAATACCGTCCATATAATTTTTTTGATGTTTCTATACCTTCGAAATGTGCTCTGTCGCAATTCGTAGAAATAAATGTAATGCAGCGGCAATAGCAAAAAGGTTGTGCAGCTCTGTTGTAAACTATTAAGCTTTTACAATTTATTTCAGCCAATTACACAGTTGACTACACAACCATGAAAAAGCAGTCGTTTATCTCTGTGTTTGCTGTGATGTTCAATGGATGTACAGGAATCATGGCTGGGGCAAACATGTCAGGTATTGTGCTATATGCGGTCAGTGCTTTATTCTTGAAGCATATTAGTTTGTGATGTGGAAGAGTGACTCAATCGGTCGGGTCTGCCACGAGTGTAAAGTCGATCGTCACATCGTTTTCCTTAGGTATTTAGTTAGGTTACTAATGGTGACACATAACTTAAACAGCCATGTTGAACTGAAACGCCTTATTTGGCCAAAAATGTTTCACTATCTGAATGAGGGCTGTACATCGAATCACTTATTAATAGGGTCGCACATTGCTTTATTCTCAGCAAACTATAAATATTAAGCTTAAGATCCACTGATGAGCGTTTGACTCCAAACTGCAATGATGACGACTGTTTTGTGACCAATCACCCACTATGATGTCATAAGCAAGTTTTGTACCAATGGAACAACAAAGATGAAAATGAGAAAACTCGAAATCAGTTTTGTACCAAGTCCGAGGTAATAGTTGACACATAGATATCTACCAGACGTGATAAAGTCGCACTGAGGACCACTGCATCAAAAATATCAAATTTAAGATTATCAAAATACCGACAGACTGTCATTATACTGTGCGTACATAACACTGAAAACCTCCAACTGGGCCGCCAGGCCAGCTGTGATTGGACACGTACCGCATCTCTGCTTACCAGAGGAAGTTGAATGTGTTGATTTGGTTGCACTCTGGCATCCGTTTACTGCAATCGCGCCTTGCTGATTGTTATTACCATCATTTTCCTGCTTTTGATCCATTCGCGCTGCAGCGCTCGCTTCATGCAGTTAACCCACCCAGGCTGGACAAAGCTATGACCCTACGATCTTTTCGAGGACAAAGGTTCAATTTGTCAAATGATGAACTCCTTCCTCTACCTGTTACTGCGCTGGTAGTGTTTTTCGGCGTTGTAACTAGATAACGGATGAGGTTAATGATGAGGAAGTAGCTATCATCACCTGGTATACATTAACATCACCCTGCAATAATGCATTTAACTTGACTTCCAGAGCGGTAAAAACGATTACAACGTTTGAAACAAGTCTATCTTACCACTCTGCGCAATACGGCGACGTGATTTAAATCCACACTGCGAAAAAACAGAGTTGTTGCTTTACCAGCAAGCAAAGCGCTATTTTCTCCAAAGCAAAGATTTTAAAGTCGGTGATTTTAACCTCTTAGTGATACAAAACCGCACTCACGATGTGCAGTTTAATAATAAAAAACTGCACCATCGTGAGTGCGGTTTTGTACCACTAAAAGGTTAAAATTACCGAATTTGAAATGTTTGCTTTGGAGAGTTGTCGCAGTATATGTTGTCGTTTTATAATCCTTTTATTGTGGTGTCTGAATTAGGTTGATTCTAATTGGCGTGAAATACTTACTAGTTTTGCATTCCTTGTATTGTTTACTACTGTAATTGCTAATTGTACTTTCTTATCTTTGCACGCAGGCGACTTGAAAAACCCCAGCAGGTCTATTCCATTGGGCACGATATCAGCATGCTTAGTGACTTTTTTCGTATATACTATTCTGTACATCCTCATTGCTGGTTCATCGCCCAGGTATGGGACGTTTGAATAAATCTTTGTTTAACTCAGACGTAAATTGTTGTTTCATGCACCGCAGTATGCCTGCTTAGACTAGTGCGTCACTTGCGCTCACGCGGTGTTTTGCTGTGTTTGTGACGTATAGCGGGTGAGTGTAATGGGTTTGGGTACAACACCCACGCAATGTGTCATTTTCAAAAACAAAAGCGTAAAATTCGTTCACAAAAATGTTCTCATATGCGCACAAAACCGAGGCCGCCGTGATACACACCATGTCTCTCTAGGTGGCCGTGGTGCCAAACGCGGCTGCTGAGGTGCGTGAAATTTTTAACTGGTCTGGTTTAGGGCTCAAGCTGACCCGTCAAGTTTTTCATCGACTCCGTTACTTTTTAGGATTCTTCTGCAGTGCAATTACAGTTTCCTTCTCAAGCTCAACTTATGGTCACCATTCATTGCTATCGGGGTTTTTGCATCGTCACTTTCAGCCGCACTCAGCTGCCTGATCGGAGCGTCAAGAGTGCTGTTCGCTCTGGCCAGAGACGACCTGTTTGGTGAGCACAAAACTGGCTGTGACGTTTTGGTTGAAGCCGACTTTGTGATGTCGAAGCTTTTTGCGTTTTTTAGTGTGCCGTGTGTATTGCAGCGAATGCAGTCGGAAGTGATACAATACTTGTTTGCCATAAATATTTTGGTAGCTATCGTTGTGTCGTTCCATTATACGTGAATTGCAAAGGTCATGTGATCGCCGATTTTGAATCAAAGTATTCAAGTGAGTTGTGCGCTTGTGGCTTTGTTCAGTCGATGACTTGCTTTTCCCCAAATAACGCTTGGCAAGTGGCAATCCTCAACTCTTGTGGTGCCAACTGTGCCAGTGCCTCCTTGCATTGTGCTTACGCAGCAACGATCCTGCCGACCATATGTTACCGTCGCTTCGCTTTCTTCCATGACATGACGTCATTGGCCGGTGCGGCGGCGAAACCCGTTTGTGAAAGTTAAGCAGCGTCGCAATGCGTTTAAGACAAACGGCAATACGTCTTGAAGGCAGCAAAGACAGGGTCGTAAAATAGAACCTTTCAACAGTTTTTGCAGCTGCCCTCAAGACCCAGCGATGCGCGTAAACGAAAAGCTCTTATTTGGATGACTCTTGGCCTCAGTTGTGCTGATTCATACAGCTACCGCAAGCTGACCTTGCTCTTGTTTCAGCTTACTGCGAAATACTGTATAATTCATATCAGATTGAATGTTTTTTTTTGAAGCAAAGTATTTGTATAGAACATTGGATTGAAATTCCCATCCAAGGGACATTCGAGAATAGTTTCAAACGAACGATAAATTGTCCAGTAACTCGGGCTAATATGAATGAGCCTAGTACGTAGAGGATTGGCTGGCGTGATCATTACTCTGTCACGTACGTTACGTAACAGTGTACGTGAGAACTTCTTGTTCATTGTTACGAAAGCGAAACTAACGTCACAGAGCAACGATATTGCCAGCCAGAATGAGAGCAAATTGAAATTTCAGTATTGCAAGCCTCGAACAGTTGCATTCAGTCAGTATAAGTTACGTCAGGTGTCCGCAAATAGTGGGTCGCGAGACCTTCCAGTCGGGGTAGCGAAATAATTTAAATTTACATCTGAAATTTGCCACTCTCATTAGACAGAATAAATGCAGTCACTTACGGTTTTGTGTGGTAAGTTTCATGCAATTTTTTCAAGAAAATTCCTGCTGACACTAGTAGTCTTAAAATTTATATTTAATTATAAAGTACAGTATTTCTCACAAAATTATATGCTCACGAAATGTTTGGGTATAACTATTTTTTAGGGTCGTTCCACAAAGTGTTTGCGGACCCCTGAGTTACGTGACGCATGGGCCCGAGTGACACTGTTAACCTGGAGTCGCCCCTGAGTAATTCATTCTTTTAGCATTGACTTTTGGAAAAAAAAACAACTGAATTTTGATACAACACAAACCTGGCGGCCCTGTGTTTACCGGCTTGAACGATTTGATTTTAACACCAGTAGCGGTCCTTTGTATCGAATCCCGAGGTTTCCCAGCGCGGTAAAATTTATCTGACTGCGAAACAGGTTTCCATGACTTCGAAAAACTTTGGTGGGGAAATCTGAAAATAATTGTAAAGCACCGTGCAGGGGGTCACAAAAATAAGGCGAACAATCAAATGGAGAGTGACGGATGCTCGCTGTGTTATGGTCGGAGCTCATGTGATACCTACTGTAGACAGCACTGTTGGCAGTTTACCTTGTTTTGAGTCTAATTTCATGTTCAGAACCTCTCCTTTTCCTAGGAAACTTAATAAAAAAGCTCACAATAATAAAATCTCTACAGGCATCATTCTCCGGCCGATGACGAAGTCGACTCAAAGTGGCAATCCAATTGCTGCTGTTCTGACCTCCTGGTTTCTCGTGCAGCTCACCTTGTTCGCGGGAAAGGTCAACACCATTGCGCCCATCGTTACCATATTCTTTCTCTTCTCCTATGCGGCAACAGACCTGGCGTGTCTCGCGCTTGAATGGGCATCGGCGCCGAACTTCAGGTGTTAGCTTGTTTTCAGTATGGATGAATCAATTTTATGTAAAACCGGTACGCTCATGAATTTTTAAGACCCACGCTAGAAATCCCTCCCCGAACTCATCAGATTATTCCATTCAGGACAAGACATACCACTAGTTTTTGCTCTTAACTTCTTGTTTGAACATAATTATATTCGCAGCAAATCAAATGATTGTTGCGGGTACGCTGTATTAGAGCCGTGTTATTGGAAGCACTGCGTTATGCATAACTTACGAATATTTGTTTATTATCTTTTCAGACCAACCTTCAAGTACTTTTCCTGGCACACATGTGTGCTTGGAGTTATCAGCTGTGTGACTATGATGTTCCTCATACAACCCATTTATACTTCAATAAGCCTTGTTATTCTTATCGGCTTGCTTATTGCCATACATTATCGCGTGCCGACTTCTTCGTGGGGTTACATAAGCCAAGCTCTCATTTTTCATCAAGTAAGGGTTTGTTTGTTATGTGAAACCATGTGTTTTTAATGTTTTTTGATGTTGCTTAAGGTTATGAGTGAAACAACATGACATCACTTGCTATCTGTTCAAATTTTTCTCCCATTGTCAACTTCCGCATGCTGCTTCACGCTCATGTTTTGGTGTGTTGGAAGTCTGCAACAAACTGTCTTCAGTACGTCGGTGTTTCAATCAGTTTCGTTTTGCTGAGAGGTGGTGCAAGAATTTGCAGGATTTCTATATGTAGGAGTCCGGGCCTGACAAACACACAGTGGTGTTGATCTGTGAATGATAACTTTTATTTGAGCTTCCCAAAGCAAACATGAACTTGCAGAATTAACCTTGACAGTGCAAAGGTTGTGTTTGACGGTTTCACACGCGTTTTAATCCGGTGGGCTATAACAGTGAAATCAGGCTCGTTTGAAGGATTTCAAGTCGCGCGAGGGAGTGACGTAAACCAGGAGTTTTCGAAGCTCTTGGAGCTCTGGAAGTTCATGAGGTCGAAAAACCTAAATGTGCCTCTGAACCTGGTTGCTGAGTATTTTGTGAAACCCGTATTATGTGTAACTGCAGAAGCAAGCATCTGTCGCGTGTCCGTGCTTATATGTTCTATGAGGTTTATGAGGTATAACAACTGCGTTCTTCTCAGCTGTAGGCACGCGGCCGAATGCAGTGTGTGTTTTTTAAGTCGTGACTCGTGACTTTTGCTTCTTGAAACTTTCCTGGCGTTTACATGTGTTGCATACACATGTTCGTCGACGTTAAAGAAGTCAAAACTATAAATTTTGACAAANAANGTAGGAAAGCCTTCGTTTTCGGTTTTTTTAAAACTCATGCAAAATGCTTCGTGAACTATAATCGGAGCGATGAGCCACAAACTAAACTTCACGCTTCGATGTCCGAGGTCGTTCACCAGCGTGCTTGCTTGGAGAAGCGAGGTTCCATAGTCATGGATGCCCCTCCTTGGAGCGACGCCGCTGAACCGATGCGCTTTTGTTTTGTTCGGCGAAGGTGCGCAAGTACATGTTGATGTTGGACGTGCGCAAAGAACACGTCAAGTTTTGGAGACCGCAGATATTGCTGATGGTGAAAAATCCCAGGACCTGCTCGCAACTGATCGACTTCATCAACTCGATCAAAAAGTCAGGTATTCGCCGCGCGGTTCACGACCAAATTGCTTCGTGATTAGGAAAGTTTACAACAGGGGTGGGGAACCTATTTACTATGGTGGGCCGCATGAATTGTACTTTACGGCTGGCAAGCCGTAAAATCAATTGATTTTATCCTAAAAATATTACCTTTAGGTCACTATAAGGAAGAGTGACTTCTCTTAACGTACTGTCTAAACACCTGCTTATCATGGAGCTTCGTTTTGACGCGATGTTGCGCAAACACGTCAACTTCCCAGCTTGGTTAAACTACGATGGCCATCAGAGCGAAAGCTGACCAAACACATTTACTTGGAACTGACGATACCAATTTACTGAATATAGCATTAGAATTTTCGTTAGCGCCTTTCCTCATTTTATGAAAGTTGATAAAATCCGACCTAGTTTCTCCCCGTAAAAACTGGGCAGCCCTTCGTTCATAAGCAAACCCGTATTACTCCAGGTTGGTGAACGATGTGTCTACTAGTCCTAACCAAACAGACACAGCTGTGACTCAGTGGCATAGGCTGGTACCGTTTGATTTGATTGGCTACCTCAACGTGTGACACGCAACAGGAAACAGTAGTTTGTACGTTCCTTGACGGATCAAGCTTGTTCGCAGCGACGACACCAACTACATTGATCCGTTTAAACGATTTTTTCATGGAACGCTGATTTTTTTCAGGATCTTAGCCTCGGCTGTTTGTTGCGTGATGAGCGATTGAAGAGAATGCTGTTGGCTTGCGTTTAATCTCTTTCAAACCTTCGCTTTCGCACAGTGATGATCCTCCATTCAAGATATTAAAATTCATTCCTCGTTACAGGTCTGTATGTTCTTGGTCACGTGAACATCGGTCACCTGGCCAACGCGGACACCGACGCACTAAATGCTGAATATCGTCACTGGTTAAACCTGGTTGACCAGCTTGGTGTGAAAGCGTTCGTTGAGCTCACTCTTTGTGGTTCTGTGCGCGAAGGAGCCGAACACTTGTTGCGCATATCAGGTGACTTGATGTTGTTAGGCACCACTTGCATGTCGGTGTGGCTTTTGTTTTTCTTTGTGCCAAAGATAATGGATTGTGCGTTCATGTTAGCAAAGATCACAATTTTTCAATAGTAACTGTTTCGCGTATAATTCAACCGAATCGACATTTCAGTGTTCTAGTTGTTAAATCTGTAATGCGATCTGTTCAAATCATGCTGGATTTTTAAGTGTATTTGCGTCAATTCCACTAGTCGCGATCGACCATGGATGCTGCAAAAACGACCAAAAATGATCTTGTTCACACGTCATCGAAATTTTCGGCAGTCTGTCTAAGTCAAACCACTTGTTCAAGTTTCCAGGGCGTACGGGACGCTTTTCAAACGACTGCAAACATATGCACAGTTGATTGATGTCCGATTGAATCGTTTTAAGTATGTTTTAGCGATTTCTTCAGCACTTTGACTAAAAGGCTCTTGCAACAGGCAGCCGGAAAAATAAAACGGCGCATGGAATTTCAAAACTATCTCTGCTTTCTGTGCCAATAACAAACTCTTCTGACTTTTACGCTGTATTTTTGGGGACATGTCATGTGATTAACGAACTCTGCAGTAGCAGGCAAACAACTGAAGCAAACCTGTTCTGGATGAATTCAAAACTGTAAATAACCCCCCCCCATTAGAAGCTAGTTGGCGGGTGGGTCAACACGAAAAACAGATGTAAAAACGCTCGCCAACATAGTGAAGTAACGTTGAATGTGGATGAGGTTGTTTGACCGAGATAATCAGACGTTATTGTTTTCCGCAACTTGCCACACGTTGAAAATAGGAAACCTATGTTGAACGAGATTTACGTTTAGCGAGTTTGCACGCGAAAACCTGAATGAGGCTGTAATATTGATCGCTTGTGTAAATAAACATTCGTACAGATTATTGTTGGATTGGATTGTCATAGCTCGTGACTAATGCGTAGACATCGATCCGTGCCCTTAATNCGCTCGAGGTGGCGGAGCTTGCCTTGCTGTAGCTTAATTTTAACTGTCGTTTTGCGAAATGTCACGTTNTTTTTATCAGGACTTGGCGGTATGAAGCCCAACACGCTGGTGCTGGGNTTCTTTGATGACAGTCCCCGCAGAGACACGTTTGGTCAAGTTGGCGTTTTCATCGACAAGCGAAAGCCCGGGTAAGAAGCGTCTGGATCCCTTAATCACTTTGGATCGTGTTATTTGCAAATGTGTGGAACTGCCACAAAGAAATGCTAGTGAAGGTTTCTGTAAATGCTGAGGGTGCAAAATGAGCAGAGTGGGAATAAAGCTTAAAAGAGGGTTCGTCAAGTGACTGCTTGCGAAAGCTCTCTGCGCGCAATTTTGTGTTGGGAGGGTGACGGAATGTGAGTGTAACTAAACTTGTGCTGACTCCACTTGTTATTTGCGATCCTCAATGGCATTTACGTATGTTATATGTCAAGGAGTCCATTNATCTGTTGCTGTGNATGATGATCAGTCTTTGCGGTTGATTCGCTGCGTTCGATTGTTTTCGGCTACTGATTGGTTTATAACTTTGCTGCCGCTGTGAACCAGATTGAATAAGCCAACATTGCTTTTTTTTAAAAAATGGTTTAGTTATTGCAATTAGGTGCACCTGTCTGCATCTTAAGTAAAGGTTCTTCAATCTGCTGTTTCCGCATGATTTGCGTAACAAAGCACATAAGTTCAGGTGATTAGATAACCTCATGGAGACCAAGGATAAATCCAATTTCTGTGTTGAGAAATATAGAAGTTCTGTTCAATTCAGTTACATTTATAGGTTTTTGTACTCCTTTCGGAGTGTCGCGAGTGGCCTGGGGCGCTCCGTTTGGTAGCGCCGGGGGCTGCGCCGCTGTTTTCGCAGTGAATGCTGTACTGGTGGCGAGTCAATGGATGTACTGTGCGACAACCGTGCCGTTGCACCTACCCATTAACGCCGAGCACATTTTTGCTGAGGTCTGAAAAAGCAACTAGAACACCAACGTTATTAGGTCTTGCCTCTCGCTGAGACGCATAGTTTAAAGGACGTCTCTGTTTGCGACCAGGCGTGATACAGCATCATGTTGTTCATAAATCAACTGCGTGTCGTATTGGCTCTGACAGTGAGACTAGTCCCGATGTTAGAAACTTAAAATCACCAACTTAAAATCAGTGCTGGCCTCCTGGTGTTAACTGTGACAGATTTTGAGAGTGCGTGAAGTGTTTGAACTGCTTCAAGCAGGTCAACTGCGTCTTGCGGCCATTGAACCAAGCCTCAGCCAGTGAATTGTGCAGCTCGCTGATATTAACACAGAACCCGCTCACAAGAACGTTACTCTTTAGGATGACGTCGATCAAGTCAAAGGAGGGAATACCTGATCTCGGGTTTTTGCATCATGACCTTAAAGAAAATTTTGTGTCCTCGATTGAAACAAGTAATTGCCAGAGTGCATTTTTTTATGGGAAGCAGTTGCTTTCGTGTCTTGAAAAATACCAGCTGGGGGTTGATTTGGCAGTGTGATCTGCTGTGTCACGAATACATCATGATGCCACACATATTGCTAAAACAAATTAATGTTGTTGATTTCTCAATCGAAGTATTTTGAAGCTTGTGTTTTTTTGGATCTGCGTCAAAAAAAAAACTTCATGCCTTTCCTAAGTACGTAACGGTACTTTTCAACTTTTCTGAAAATACAGGGTGACCCAAAAAGATGCGTACCCATATTTTGTTCGATAAAAAACCCATT
>JGI24159J19872_10003888_pt1 | contig 18886 bp, 7 predicted proteins | sample Ectturendosymbi4_FD_19872 | JGI IMG/M metagenome (IMG submission 19872) | reverse complement strand
CATTCAATCAAAAGTTTGGAAAACCAGAATCGACACAAAGGCGACATGAAGATAATGGCTGTGAGAAATTATAATGGCCATTTTAAAAACTAACAAGGAAATAGACAAAAATTCAGGAATTTATTTGCAGAACCCGATAAGTAAAAAACATAGCTGTAAATATACACTGGGGAAGATAAACAGAAAGTAGTAGGCCTATTCGCGTACCACTTTGAAGGCCTTCGCGTACCACTAGCGGCACGCGTACCACAGTTTGGGAACCGTTGAATTAGACAAAACCCAAACTTAGACACTAGCGGCATTGAATTAGAATTCGTGATGTAATTACCTCCAACTTATGGGCAGTGAGCGAATGCCCTTCCTGTGGCTGTAAGTGCTGCGCCTGCGTTTTGACTGCACTTGTTCTGGGCCACCAAGGCTTTCAATACAGCAGCTCAACCATTTGCACATCATCTAGAAATAAGCAGCACTGGATTGGACTCCTTTAGACAAAGTCTAGTCATTCTTATCTTATTTCGCAGTTTTGCGATAGTTTGCCTCAACAAGTAAGCACTGGTAGTACTGTACTAAACGTTAATGTCAACTCCATCTGATATTTAAGATGTTTTGAAACCCGAATGTTTTCGATTTTGGAACATTTTTCGCTTTTGTTGCTTCCAGTTAATGCGAGCAAACTGACAACTTTCATACGGAGTGTGCAGCAGACCAAACAACTTATGGATGAAGAAAAACTAAGTGAAGGTCAAGATGATGTACGACGAAGAATGAAGCTCAATGAGGTAAACAAAAGAAAAAAGTATCATTTTCTGTTGAGCGTAAACAGCAATAAAAAATACAAGTACTTTAAAAATGAGAGTTAAACTCTAGGCTACTGGCCAAATAATGAGTTAAAATTAACAATGAACATGTACGAAAACAAAACTTTAAAGATCAATTTACAACTTTACCAATTTTGCATAAATATTTCTACCTTTATGAGCTTACAATACACATTAGTACAAAGTGCATATCGTACGACACAACTTTAGTGAATACTGCTGAAAGCAAGCCTAAAGACCAATAAGTGTTTTTTCAAATTAACTAGGCGGGGCATGGAATTTTTGACGAAATAGCGGTGATTTATTGGATATTTTTAACCATTGATTCTACTTCTTGTCAGAAAAACTAAAATTTCGCACATCTTCCTGCATGCTTGTCTTGCCTTTGTTGGTATTACCGAAGAAAAAGAAAACAATCACTTCCCATCGCCTGAGAACAATGACTCTTAAATAGTCCGAGATTTAATATCCGCCGGGAAAGTTACATGTTGTATCTGATTTTCGCGTTGGTTACACCACGATCTTCTTGATGTCAAAACAGTAAAATATGTTTAACTGAAAAATTAGGCCTTCTGGAATACCCAGTTTTGCCCAACTTTCGTCTTTTCTATCCCATCTAATGACAACTTGTGACTTTCCCATCCATCCCATGGGATCCCCACGAAACTAGTATTGCAAAGCACCTTACAGCATGTCCATGTTTAAACTCTACAGAATAGTTGTTTCGGCACCCAAACTCCTCAATTAGGTGGGGAACGGCCGTGAGGGGGTAATGAAAAGGGGTAACCCTTTTTATAGATGTCGCTTAAATAAGGGCAAAGAAACAATTTTCGGGGCCTCGCATAACTTTACCAAGCCACTGATCCTCTACGTGTATTGCTTGCTGTGCTGTTCGCGTAATAAAAATGGTACTCAACTTCACAATATTTCTGCTATATAGCGTTAGAATTACTTAGAATGACGCATGTGACAAATTTCAAGTCTACTGTTCCAATCCATGGGAATCCAAATACCATGGAAACGCATAGAAATACTCTGCACAAAAAACAATTTGGAGTCTTTCAAAATTTTCTATAACTCACCAGCTCTGCTTAGACACGCTTTCAGTTGACCAACCGTGGAGTTTTTGTATAGTGCCTAAATGAAGAGTTGTAAATGAAAAGAATGGAATAAAGCTTAAAAAATAGACAAGATCTTAGAGCAGGGCCGCACAACCTTTCACTATTACTCGCCGCTTTAGGTTTATTTTTACGAATTACCGCCGTCAGTGAGTTCAATTTATTTTTTTCTGCATTGCTTCAGTTCTGCTTCCACACACTGAGCCTAGCTTGCGTCCACACGTTTGTTTGGTCGTCTTTCTACGAAGTATCCTCATGCAGTAGACAATTAAAAGCTCTTGGTTTGTTGTAGGCATTCGAGAAATCAGCTGACTGGGCTCTGCTTTTATCTTTTGGCGATGATTCAAACTTGCACATAGGTTATCTGTATTCAAGTAACTAGTCTCTGCATGCGAGGCAAGCAAGGAATCTGTCGGCAAATTTTGACAAAGATCAAATGGCCTTGTCGGGGCACTCTTCAGTGTTCAATGGCATTGTAAATAAACCACCTACACATGAAGCTTACACTGTTACTTTCACCGAACAACACAGTTTTCACTCTCTGGATAAGTGTGAAGATAAATGCTATCACCAACTTGAAGCACAATTTAAATTCAAAAAATGATTCTTCCACATGTGAAATAAATTTTTGCTATCTTTTTCGTTGTCGTTGACGCGTTTTACCCTTTTTCACTACCAGCGTGCTGGCAATGTTGTTAACATCCGTCACAGCGTTTTTAAATGTGCACGCCAGAATTTGGTTGCCAACGCAACGAATTCACTCTTGCTTGCGCATTGTGCCGACCTTCTGAATCATACCGCGTGTTGTTTCAAGCCTAAATTGGTCTGTTCCTTTGACGTCAGTTAGATTTGAAATTTTAGTGAGAGCAATCATTTGAGAAAAACGTATTTTCCAGTTTTTAATAGTTGCACCATGTGTTTACATTTATTCCCTTTAGTCTTGAGTTTGTTTGCTTCCCCTGCCCTTATTTTAGCCTTTCAACATTTCACCTGTTAGCATTGCTTACAGATTTCCGAACTAACGATGCGTAGTGTTACGTGAAATCGATTTCCTATCAAAAGTTTGCCGATAGACTCCTTGCTTATCTCACACATGGACAGTAGTTACTTGCACACAGTAGACAGAGAGTTTTTCTTATGTACGGCCGCCATAACTTGTATTTGAAATTGCATATGTAGGGCCGCACAAGTTTTTATCTAAGGCCGCAGCTTGTGCACCCCTCGCTTACAGGTAAGTGGTTACTCGGTGCTGAAGTGCCGGTTTCTCAATCGAGGAGTTGGGTGTTCGATCTACGGCCACTGAGTGAATCGTCGTGACGCTCCTTGGGCAAGAAACCTCAACCGCCCAGGAAAGAAGCGATGTCTAGGTTCAGAACAGCCGCCAATCATTAACACCCAAACCATAATAAACAAAAAATGCTTGGTGCACGCATCTTTCCTTGGTATGTAAGTAATAAGTATATTTACGCTTTGATTTGAAACTGTTGAAAATGATAATATGTAAAATAAAACAGCCAAAGATACAAATTTTAAGTCTTGGAATTCCCGTTACTTTAAAATTTTGGAAATGCAGCCTTTGTAGATTGTTAGGTGTCTAAATAAAAATTGCTTAAAAAATGGTTGAAACTACTTTATCGAANAGAAACAGCTCCATCGTTATAGTGTCTGACGTTGTTGCATTTTTATAATGTAACAGTTTCGTGAAAACGACAGATCCGCTGGGATTGTTGCNTTTTGGTCAAGCTTTATTTGAATATATCGTGACGTACAATTTCAAAGTAGGTCGAATAGCAATTTTCAATCAAACTTAACAGCCAAGCACTTGCATGTCAAAAGCGAATAAACAACAGAAACATAAAACAAGGGAATGTAAGGAGTATACAAGAGCGGTTGTAAACCAGATTTTCATGAAAACAACGTGTTGAAAACATAATGAATGTAATCTCCTCAGTATTACTGGAGATTATTGATGTTGTTTGTTATGTTTTCATGAAATCGGATATTAGGTGAAACTTGGAGGTTTTATGAAGTCGTATCAGAAATAATAAAGAAACAAACAACAATTTTAATGAAGTCACCATAGGATTTCATATCGATCATAGCTTATAGAGTTATTTTTTCTAAAATTAGATATTATTTGGCAGCTTTGAAACTGCAAACAAACGCATGTGATAACAATGCATTTTTTACGATTTTTTCGTCAGGTATTTAGTTTAAGTCCGGAAATGCTACCGAAGTACCATCACGAAGCTCCAAAAACACCAAAGAAAATAATTCTGCATTATTCAACATTTAAAACCATTTGGGACTGGTTCATACTGATTTTAACATTCTACACCGCCGTCATGGTCCCTTACAACGTTGCTTTTCAAGTTAAAGACAGGCGAACAGCTTGGCTGCTTTCTGACAGTGTGGTGGTAAGTGTTTCCCGTTAATAGTAGTTTTCTTTATTGATCGGGCTGCTATAAAAGACTTGTAGATTTTTTAAAAGCGTGTTTTGAAGGAAACTAGGTTTTTGAAGCTCATCGTCGCTGTTTAAATCAGTCGTTCCTCAGGAAAATGCAGCGCAAGTTGGATGTCAAACGTCACCTAAGGTTGTATGCAGTTGAATTTGCATAATCAGGACTCTCCCCGTCCGCAGTTTGATCAGACACAGATCATTTTTCGATTGGGCGCAAAAGAATGTAAAGAGTCAATGCATTTGGTTTAAATTTTAGAAAATAAGCATATACGAGTACATTCACGCATCCTGTCAAGGGCATCGTGAACCAAATGCAGGTGTCAGTTGAGTTCGCTTGCAAAAGCTCAATGTCAAAACAAACAATTTAGTTTATAGCAGTAAAAATTTGAAAAGTCTTATCGCAAATTTCTGTCAGCTTTTTGGACTTTGCTGCATAAGCTTGAAGTTGTTGCACTTTCTCTTTACGTATTTCAGCACCAGATTCCATATTTGCTCCTACTTCGTATATTTATGTTGTACCTATTTGCAGTGATGGCGTGACTCGAGCCAATGACTCGAATCGACTCAAGTAACGATTTTTAGTGACTCGACTCGAGTCACGTGAAGAATTGATGTTGTGATGACTCGACACGAGTCACGTTTTTTGCCGAATGACTCGACTAGACTCAAGTCACAATGAATGACTCGAGACTCGAGTTACAGTAGAGTCATATTTACAAAATCTACCAACGTCTTGTGGACAAACACAATTAGTTTGCAGTTTCACACAAAGAAATGAACTTTTTTTACTTCAGTGACACATATAATTAGTAACATTTTGGCATATAGACCTGAAACAACATAGGGAAAATGTTTGATTTTTTGAACTCGGCGTTGACTCAAGTTTGCAAACCAATGACTCGAAATGAATCGACAGTTTTTGTGACTTGACTCCGACGCGGCTCGAAGAAATTTTAGATGACGTTGCCTAGAAGGGCATGTGACTCGACTCGTTACTCGACAAATATGACTCGGACATATCATTGCCTATGTGCATTGAGTTGACAAAATTGCATCTGTGTTGTATAATCAACATTACGAAGATCATAATATAAAGAGATCAACAAACCAAAAAATTTTACGATGACGGTGGAGCCATAGAAGTGGTTCGCAGCACTCAAACAATTTGAGAAATTATAGTGAATCCGGTTATGGATGACTATAGTAAAACACGAAATCACCAGAAAACACTTCCACAAAACTTCGGGAAAATGCAAAAACCAACAACTTACTAGAAACCAAAAAATATTAAAAAACGAAATATATGCTAAGTAGGGGCCCGATTGTTACATTTAGCTTGCCAGGCGGAAACTTCGCACTTTTGCTCCCGTCACTTACGCCACTGTTTTCCTCATGTACCACATAAGTTTATCGCCGGAAATGTTTACCGAAAAAGCTGCAAGCACCTGGCAATTCTTGAAAAATGTCTTTTTAAACGACAAACTGTAGCGTTTTGTCTTTTGTATGAAAACTGCATAATTTATTTTTTGTCTGCACATTGGAAGCAACCAAACAAACAACAAGGAGGGAATAGTTGGCACCAGATGTTCAACGCTCTTATCTTCGATTGGAGAACAACTCTCCAAACGTACATCAGGGCGTTTTTCGCTTTAGGATGTTTCAGTTTTACTGACGATAGCGCTACGTAACGTTGGAGAAACGATCGATATTTTACGGAGTAACAATTTCAAAATGAAGTAAAAAGATATTACGTTTACGCCACACATGAATACAAAAAGTCATTCAAAATGCAAAGAGAAGCTTTTAAATGGAAATTTACAGTGAGTCTTTCTTTAGCATTTGGTGATTAAGGTCTGAAGGAAAGATCGTTAATTTGGAAGATTTCCTCGTAAGATTGCCCGGATGACTGGCTGACATAAGTAAAATGAGTGCAACGGATATGTAATTAAAAGTTGTGTAAGTTTTTTTTCAATGACGCAAAATTTCATTTGCTCTTAAGAAATCACTGTAGCAACGGTCAGGTTTGATATATTATTCCCACAATATTCAAAGTCCCTTGTTGTGTGGTAACATTTACCGCTCGAATAGATTGCTACATTTGCTTCCAGACAAGCCGGGCAGGGGAACATTTCTGCCCTGCCTTCCTACTGAAAGAAGTAGCGTGGTGGAAGATTTCCTTTTTGATTATCAAAATCATTCTTTTTATGGTCTCCCAATATCGTCTCAAACAAATTTATTGTGAAGTAATGTGCATCTTCAAAGACAAGACGGCTTTATTATTTTTCTAGCTCCGAATGTGCAGAAAATGTACAAGCTGCAATTTTTGTAAACATGTGTACATTTTGGCATTGAATAGTTGGTCAACAGTTTTGCGCATAAAACGCCTTTCAGCTCAGCCACGTCTTGCGTTGCAGCCCTCAGGTTTTTTTCGTGCTCCTCCTCAAGTTTCCAACAGTCAGGATTCTTCATTGCAGCACTTACAGCACAAGTCGATGCTTTGGAAAATCGAAAATGCCTGCTGCAAACCTTTCAGTTCCACTTAAACTCGTGAAAAACGTTTGCTGAATTTTCTTGTCTTGCTGATATCAAACCTTCAAAACTTCCTTCTTCATTTGTTGTTGTATAGGACCTTGTATTCCTAGGGGATATTGTGATTAACTTTCATACCACTTATGTGGGGCCAACCGGAGAAGTCATCTCTGACCCGAAGATTATCAGAATGAACTACCTGAAAAGCTGGTTTGTTATCGATCTTCTGTCTTGCTTGCCGTACGACATGGTTAACTTTTTCTTCTCCCAAACTGATGGATATACAGATGAGGTAGGTGGCCAAAATAAAGGAAATATATTTACTACGAGATATGGATATTGCGTTTGTGTGCAGAGGCCCTAACATTCTGTATAGTATATTTTTCAGATTAGTTTAATTTCAAGGAGCTTTTCCCAGGTTTAAACTGTTTTTGTTCATCCCATTGCGTAAAACCGTTTGGGTGAGAGTATATAATTCTCTCATTACTTTTCAAGGGGAATGATATGCTTTAAATGTCCCAGTTTAAACCGAGAATGGCGATGCAACAGCCTATCCCGCTATGAAAACATATTGGTTTAAGTCAGTTTGTGAATCTTAAAAGCACAGATTTGTTTGATGAATGCAGGTGATTTTGTGCAAAAATTGGTTTCATTTCACCCTGTCGCAAAAAAAATTCGCTCTCCCTTTTCATGTCGTCATACATGTCGTAGTTGCTCTAAATATTTACATTGAACGGCTTTACAGTAAATCATGAGCACTAATCTTTATTCTCCATCATTTGAACGTGTTTTTATCCACGGCTTAGCCGCACTAGATCTCGGGGCAGGTGATGAGCAGCCACTAATCTTTAATAACTGCAAACGCGTACGTGCTACCTCCGATGCTCGCTAAGATTCTTTCTCAAGTTTTTAATCTTCCGAATTTGGGGTCGTTACTAAAACATCAACGGTGCTTTCCAGGGAATAAGCAGTTTGTTCAGCAGTTTAAAAGTAGCACGGCTACTTCGTCTTGGCAGAGTTGCACGGAAACTGGATCACTACATTGAATATGGTGGAGCTATGCTGGTTTTACTGGTAAGCTGATGTAGCTATTATGCATTGTTCGCAGTTAGCATACTTTTACTACGTCATTTTACGAATGAATTTTGTTCTCAATCATTTATTTTCAGTTGACAAGCACCCATTAACTGACAGTCGATAGTCAGTTACCGTTATGTTTATGCCACCACTGACCAATTAATGCATATATATAATTTATTAGAGAAACATGATCTCGTTGCAAAAGCCTGCTGGCCCATTCTAGGTCACAAAATCGTCAGAGGATCAATGGCACAGTAAATTAGAGATGATCCACGAACCCAGACCGATGGCTCTTGAAGGTTTGGTAAAAATTGTTTTTCTATGTCAAAAATGACCTTTGAAACCGAAGAAGATGTCTTCTTTCGCCAAAATAACCCAACCAGATGAACGTAGTTAAGAATGAACAAATTTTTGGGCAAAGCCCTCGGAATACTTGTGAGTTTGCAGAAAAAGTGATCGATTACCTCTTTTCTTGTCATTTCTTCACAAAACTGACAGATGAAATGGATGTTCCATCTTCTTGGTCCATCGGCGCACTGAGGTCTACATTCTATGTATGACGATAAAGAAATCTGTAACAATCACCTTCCCATGCAATAATTGACTGTATATTTTCGAGAATAGACCTTCAAGTCTCTTTTCAGTAAGCTTCTTTTTCAGCAGCAGATGACACTGACAGCTCGTTTGCGTTTTTACACAAGGTGTGTTTCTTTGGGCTATCCGGCCACTGGTTGGCTTGCATTTGGTACAGCATCGGTCTCACTAACATAAGCGTGAATGGGACGATCGTGCAGCACAATTGGTTGGTCATGCTCGGCGAAACCATTGGCAAGCCATATATTGTTTTCGGTAAGTCGCACGTTTATATATGATTAAATGATTTACAGTGTTTCATATGTGACTCAGCTAATAAGCAGAGACAATACAGAGAACCATCGCGCAATGAGGAAACCAATTGTCAGTGAACATTATAGTAAATGAAAACACAATGGCAAAATAACTGATCGATGTAAACAAAGCGTGTCACTGTGTCACATAGGATTGGGGAAGGGCCATGGCGGTCATCTAGTCAACCAGCCCCGTTTATCACTTTTTGGAAAGTGCTGAAAAACAACGGTTGGAAACCAAATAAGTACCGTTAGAAAAACAAACAAAGATAGAGCACGGTGAGGTAAATTTACAGATGAAGAGAGCAACGAGCTGATTGTAGTACAATAGTCATCAAAATGGTTTGGAAGCAGTTAGTTGCAATAAGAGTGCATGAATTTGCCTACTAATAAGGTAAAAAGTTTGGGAAGGCATGAGATGTTTAAATGCTGGAAAGTTTCTTCCAGAGATAACGATTAGTTGGTCTTATTAGTTTTATGAATTTATTTTGGAGCTTAATGAGAGGCTGAATGGTTGCGTGTGAAGCACGTCCCCAATTGAGGATTGGGTAAGGTAGGGATGAATTAATGAGTTATAGACAATTTTCAATACAGATGGTGTTGTGTAATGTTTAAGTTTGGATACAACTCCACAAGCTTTTGACAGTTGAGTTTTCACCTTTGTTGCCTGAGGTTTCCCGCTTAGTTTGTCGTCAAGAAGAACACCTAGGTATTTCAGAAAATGCCATACATAATAACTTCTCCGGGAAATGCCATTTGCTATCGCACAAAATATTACAATTCAATCGGGCCTAAGCTTTCAGTCAGTTTGCTCACACTACCAGTTGCATTTCTTATCTAACGATCCGTAGTAGTAGTATTTGTGCTATGCTCTTTAGGAAGTGCATGCTCCGCTTAGTTGAAAATGTCTGCAAATGTTTGGTTCGTTCCTCGTGGGTTTTTCATGTCCATTCTTAGTCAATTGGGTGAATATCGGGAAATATAAATTTATCACAATATTTTTTTCAGCAAATGGTTCCGTGGGGGGCGGACCTCCACTAGCTGAGTCTTATGTCGCAGCTTTATACTTTACAATGACAAGTCTCACATCTGTTGGTTTTGGAAACGTTGCCGGCAACACAGAAAGCGAGCAAATTTTTTGTGTTATAATGCTCATATTTGGAGGTGAGTTGTTTTTGTTTTTCAATAACATGCAGTGATGCGCAATTTTAATGATGGTGGCCAATAACTTGCAGTATCTGGATTTCGTCTTACTACTGTTGCGCCTTTCAATATATTGAGGTAGATGTCGGGTTGTCTTAAACAAAGACGCTGAATAAGTTGCTGCTGGGCTTGCGGCTGTAAGCCATCAAATCAATAATCAACAATGCTGTGGAGCTTCAAAACCAACGTTATAGCTGCCGAACATTTTATTTTAACCCCTTTACAAACTTTGTACTTCGCAGCTCTTTTATACGCCACCATCTTTGGTAACGTGACAACAATCATTCAACAAATGTACGCCGATACCAATCGATATCACGACATGCTCAACAGCGTTCGAGAATTCTTAAAGCTTTACGAAATTCCGTCCGACCTCGGCGACAGAATAATGGATTATATTGTGTCTACCTGGTCCATAAGCAAAGGAATTGATCAACAGAAGGTAAGGCGGCTGGTTACCCTGGTGCTGTTAGTTACCCTGACGCTGGTTACCCTGATACTGTTGGTTACCCTGACGCTGGTTACCCTGGTGCTGTCGGTTACCCTGCTACTGTTGGTTACCCTGACGCTGGTTACCCTGATACTGTTGGTTACCCTGACGCTGGTTACCCTGATACTGTTGCGATCGGAGGGTCCGCGCTGCACGCGCAAAACTTCACACTGTGGCGGCAAGCAACAGTAAAGATCACCCGACGAGATCACTCTGTTACTGCTTGTTCGCGCCACTTGCATGTGGGTGCTGCTGTCCTCCATTCCACAGAGCTGCAAGCGACAGCGTCAGAAACCTGATTGTCACTTCAAGCAAGAGTGGCTGGTACGCTTTGGAAAATTTGTTTCTAGGTGGCGTTGGCTTAGGTAAATCTAGTTGTTATATATTTGTTGGTTAAGTTAACACAGACATTCATATCATTTTGGTACAGTAGGTTTTACAATATCTCTGAGAAATGTTAATGCTTTCTGCATTCTGCAAGAATGCAAAAAACTTTTTTATATCTGGAAAGACGGAAAGTGCCACCGCACTTTGTAAAAGACAAAATGCTTTTGGAAATAATCAACTGTTTGTCGATTATTCTTTCAACACACAAGCACAAGCAATAATGTTTCTCCACTGCGTAGATCGGGCAATTAGAAATTACGGGCCTAAGCAACGCCGAATCAACCCTCTGTTATTTTAGTCAGAGATAAGACATTCTCGCACATAAAGCAAAGCCAAAAGAATTTATTAAATATGTACAAGTTGAAAACCTCGTAGAAAAGCTGAAAAGTTGACAAAATCCAGTGTAGGTCTAGTAATGTATCCTAATCGCAACCCAGTTAACTGGCAAAGTGCACTCTTAACACAGAAATAAGACAACACAGAAATAAGCTTCAAAATGAACTAACTGAGCATAAGGACTAAAGTACCAGTCGTGGAATAGTTGACAAGAACACTGAAAACATTAACATCAGTAGTACAATCTGATAACTGTGAAAAAACACGACAGAAAGTAAGAGCTGACATAATTCAAAATGCGCAGAAACGAAAATGCAGACAAGACGAGAAAGCAAAGAACATTATGAAAAACATCATTCAACTTTTGTAAAATCGTCTGGTTTGCATCCCTAACATTACCGTTAAAAATTCATGTCCGAATGATGTTATCAGTTCGATGCATGTGCCAAGATCAGTTACGAATCGGTCACTTTCGTTATTATTACGCATTACTTGATCGATAAAATTATTTCTCCTGCAGTGCCTCGGTTGCAAACACATATTCAGAAATGCGGCTCTTACGTCAGCATCTCGTTCACTGTCACTATTTGCCTGTCGCGAGATGTTGCCTTTGATGTAAAAATAAGGTAGCGTCAAAAAAAGACATTTGCAGATTTCGTTTACTGTCGATTGTGACTGAATTTTATCACACTTGGGTTTTTACTATTCCCTGTACATCTGATTTTTAGATACGTTGAAGACTGAGCAAGATTACAAATTCCAGTAACAGTTTTCTATGTCTTATTTTGTTACTGCCAGATATAAACTGATTGTATGCTCCAACCGTACCCTAGCGTTACCCATAGCTGGTGCTCTGACTTCCAGCAGACATTTATAAAGGCTCCAAAACCTGTCAGCGGAATAATCGTTCCTTCTACAAAGTCTCAGCATTGGCAGGGGTCGACGTTTCATTCACCGTTTCAGTAACTGCAGTTGGTTTATCAGCAAAATTTTTCTTCTTATGGACTACTTATACTTGAAGCGTCGCACTTTTGTGATACTGGTTTTTCAAACGCCTGCGGTTTAGTTAACGGTTCATGTCTTCTCGCTAGGCAGCCAAATATTTCAACACACAAGTTAAACTTTTTAGTGATTCAGCAATTATTGACACTGTTGTCCAACTTTGATGAGCAATACGAGTTGTCTTGTGAATGGTATTGATTGTTTTAGAAGGTTTCACACCAACATTATTAGATGTAGAACCACATTCATTTTCCAAGCTTTCCCAGAGAGCTTACCCGCTCCATCTTGTAAAATAAGCACTGCTTTATTCACACAGCGGCAACCATAATATAGTAGTACTTTGATGGAGTGGTGAGTGTGAGCAACTGCTACACTTTTTACATTGCTTTTTTATTCTAAAACGTGATCATGTCTCTGCACTATTTAAATTAATGCGTCATATTTTCATGTTTTCAACGAATTTGTAAATGGACTTTATCGCGCTTTTTACTTCCAAAGACGCGTTTTCGTTACTGCGGCATTTTTTCTAAAAGTGTGACTTCGTTATTTTTCACTTTTATCCGACAAAATCAAAATATAAACGCAGGCAGCTGAAATGAATTGTACGAAAATTAGAAAAGAACGTTAGCATCCTTTATTTGACCACACTATCAGGCAGAGGCGGATCCAGGGGGGGAGGGAATTGGGGCGATCGCCCCCCTAAAACCTAAGAAAGTAGCTGTGTTCTACATGATTTTGTGCAATTCAGAAAACAACATTCGCGATATAAAGCTATTTTGTCGCTCCTTGTTTTGTCACAGCAGTTTTGTGAAGTACACTTCATCTCTCTTTTACAGTAGCGAACCTATTATGAAACTTGACCACCAAAAATTACTGAAATCGCCCCCCCTAAACTTACTGGCTGGATCCGCCCCCTGCTATCGGGTATGACTGAAAGATTGTAAAAATAAGACTACATTCTGCTATCAATTTTGGCAGGTTCTTAATTATTGCCCCAAAGACATGAAAGCGGATATATGCGTTCATCTCAACAGAAAAGTTTTTAATCGGCATTCCGCATTCAGGTAAGTGCTCTCGATTTTCGACGAACACATACTTCTGCTATTTCAATTTATGTTCGTCCTGCTGTTCACGAAGTTCTCACTACAAAAAATACAAATCAAAAGCATTTTTATTACCCTTGCTTATTTGAATTGGAACGTTCGCGTAAATGTGTACGTAAAAATTGCGGACAACTTCACCACAAACTTGTTTTTCATTCTTTTCCTCGCTCTTGCAAGAGTTCACGCAACGTTTTTTCATGAGGCGCGGTCGAGGCGGAACGCCCAGTCAATCCAGCAAATCCAGCCAATCAAAATAGTTTGCTCTTTGTATGCAGTTTATTAATGAAGTTCTCATTAAAAATGTTGACTGATGGGTTCGACAAACAGCTAATTTTCTTCTAAATTTGTAAAAATTTCCTTCTAAATTTGTAAACAGATTGCACTGTGCTTTTAAAAACGATTTGACGTTTCGAAGATCCTGGAAAACCTCCGTATTTTAGTTTATCCTCATCAATTTGTTCCCCTAACATTCTTTACTTATTTTGAAAAAACACATGAACTGAAAAGCAGCATTAGCTTTTCATTAAATCAGCTTTTATAGCATTAGTACCACTTGATCTTGTACACTAATATGTTGTTAAAATTGAAACTGAAGCATCTCTAAAATAGCATAACTTTTTAATTTCGTATTTTTATTTATAAATGTTTTTTCAAAACAATTTGTCAAAAAATTATGAATGCAGGTGATATTTCGGAACTCAATTATTTGCATTTTGCTAGTAGTCTGGCAAGCGACAGTTGCCTTCGCGCACTGGCTATCGAATTCACGGCATCCCACAACGCACCAGGAGATATGATTTACCATAAAGGGGAAAGCCTGGATGCCCTGAACTTCATCGTCTCTGGGTCATTGGAAGTGATACAAAATGATGAAGTGGTTGCCATACTCGGTAAGAAGCGTGAAATGAGAAACACTTAGCCTAGGGCCGATGAGCACCATGAAAAGCTGATTACCAAACAAATCTTGCTCATCGCACGTTTTGAAAATTGAAATGCCATGCCCAGCTTGAATATAGTGGCGGGCGGAAACAAGCACGGTGAAGTCGATGTGTGCAAAGCCTGAATCGAATCGTATAGAGCCGCCGGTGGTGGTCTTAGCAGTTTGGGGGCNCCTGTGNACGGGATTTTATATTTTTGCGTTTCGATGACGTCACCATGTCCACTCAACCGGCAAAAGAGGAGGCAAAATACTATATCACACTGTGGAGGCCGCAGCCCAAACGCCCCCTGGCTGCACCCATGGCGTAGTAAGTTTACCACCTGCAAGATAAGCATAAATCTAGCATCTGTAGGCTATTTGTTCCAAACCACTGTAGAGAGTCTTGTCAACCATCTAGTGGGGAAATTGTTCACAGTGAGTCGATTTCTTCTTCACCATCATGTCCATGTTGATGTGCACATTTTTAAACTTATCAGATTGTTTGTGCACAGTCTATGAAGTTCATGTAGCCCATGTGGTTTTATTTCCCATATATGCACCACATTCTACTACATATAGCAAAATATAACACCCCACTGCTGCTTGCAGAAAATACTTCAGCACAGGGAAGCTTGGGAAATTTTTGGAAATTTGCCTTTTTCCCCACATTCCTGGATTTAAACAACCTACATGTTCCATGTGCACTCTCACAAATACTCTTGCCTTCCAAACAGTTGAAAATATCCAGTTTGACATCCCAAACCTAGAGAATAGCGATGGTCAATAACGTATAATGATCATTGTTATGTCACCAATCGATCGAACTTGTAATTTGTAGTTTATTTCCTGAACAGGCTAACTGACTGAAGCTCACGCTGATTCCGCTGAGCAGCATGGTGAATTGATGGAGGGTTGATGGGCACGGTGAGATCATTCGGCAGGTTGGTCTCCATCTCCAGTATAATGTAAATCAGGGGTCACCAACCTTTTTGAAACTGCGAGCTACTTCTTGTGTACCGATTAATGCGAAGGGCTACTAGTTTGATATACACTTCTGAAAAAAAAATTTTGCTCAATTTACTTTCAATTATTTTCGTATTGATATTCGTTAATGTGAAAGCATTGATCATGCTAATGTCATTTTTAGAACAGGCCCGCGGGCGACCTACATCGTCCTTGTGGGCGACCTGGTGCCCGCGGGCACCACGTTGGTGACCCCTGATGCAGGGGCGAATTTTCATTTTCGGGGCACTAGGCTGTTTCAAATTGGAGGCACATCTGGAAGGTTCGCGACGACTGATGTCATACAAATCAGCACTACACGTGCTCGTTATATCCACTGAACAACTTGTTCCAACTCATAAATGTATTAAAGTACTTTATTCTGAATTCCCTCCGTATCAGGAACCAGAGCCGCGTCAGCCGCCCTCCATACCCCCAATTGGGGTGCCACGTTGTCACATGGGGTCCAAAATTCAGTGTTTACCTCCCAAAATTAAAATATGTAACACTAGAAATCAGCGAAGTTTTTGTCGATCCGCATCCTTTTCTGTCCTGAAATTTTTAGACGGTGCATCACCTGCCACTGTTACTTCGAATAACATCGCCTGGTCAGAGCAGGCGCTACATTTTGGCAAACGTGGTGGCTGCCTAGCTAGGGCGCTAGGCCAAAGGGGGCGCCAAAAAAGAGTCAAAAAATATACAACTATGCGGTTCTGAAAGCAGGGCCTATAAGAGGGGGTCCAACAGGTACATTGTTCCGGGGCCCGACAGCTACGGAGGGGCCCGAGACTGAAGGAATATTCGAGTGTTAGTTACTAACAAACTCGGAATAATGTAGCGAAATTCATCCAGGTGATAAAACTGGTCTGGCCTAAAAGATTTGGTAAGCTAGTGTGATGTATTTTAATGTAAATTGCTGGCAGTGCCATTTTCCTGATATGATGCATTGATAATTATTAACAGTAATTATTTTTGTTGGACTTGAATGTTTGNCTACTTTGTCGATTTAGACATTCACGATTACTGTCCCAGTGTGTCCATTGAACTGAATTTTCTTTTACGTCTTTCATTTTCAAACAAATCNTTTAATAAAACTCTCTCCAATAAATCAAGAGCTTCAAACTAAAAGATAGCCTACTTCAAGTGAAGTTTTAATGTAAACATGCCGGTTTACAATAAAATCTAATCTAACAAAACAGTAGCCCGCAAATGTTGCGCATATGTGTAAGATAGCTAAAACGTTTAAAATTAACAAGTAGCTGTAGTGCAGAATGCAAGTGCTTACGAGTATAGTGCACTACGGCGGTGTAACATGCATTCTGCTGATTGTAAAGCTTGCGCCGAAAGCAGATACAGGCTTAATCAAATGTGGGTTTAACATTAGCGGACATAACCAGAATCTGAAGTTTTCGAAACCACACAGGAGAAACTAATTCCTTACAGTATTTCGACAGAATGTATTAAAGCAGTGGTCCCCATCCTGTGGCCTGTGTGGCTATTTACTGTGGCTCACGGTCAAATATATAAGCAATAGTCGGTTGACAAAATATTTTGTTCTGTCCCTTCGTTCTTGTCATAAGTAAGCTCATTCCAAGGATACAGTTACTCAATGAGGTCGCAGTCTCATTTCACAAGCAGCGTTTTATTCAACTTCGATCGACTCCATTCATTCAGAGACTGCGGCATTTTTTTCCAATTTCTTCTTCCTTGATAAGATTTTACTATGAACATTTAAAAGTCACGTTTAAAAAACGGTACTATTGTCACATTACGTGCTTGAATACCGGTATGTTTTAACATATTGTTTTGTATGTTCAATAAACGAGCACTTCTCATTGAAGCTTGATGCGCATTAGCCTCAATTTTTATTTATTTCAAAACACTCCTGCAACTCTGGGACCCGAAAATTGGTTTTGTTCCGCCTAAAAATATTTCTCGTGGAGGCCCTGTCTGAAAGTGACCAATGGTCCACCAAGCAAAGTGAATGAACATGATGAAAGTGAATGGAACACACGTTCACGCGGTTTTTCAGGTTTGCTGCATAGGGTTAATACTTTTGTTATTAAATTTCAATTTCACATATTATTCAGGTAATAAACTTTTCTAATGTACAAAAACTTCCTTCTTATTTCCGCAATGTACAATGTGATGATATGGAGAGTAAGGATCTTTTGTATAGGACGGGTGGGCACTTGAATGGATCTTGCCCAGGGCACGGTTGCCAAGTCAAAAAAGACGTTTCAAGCTGGAAAAATTGTAAAATACCGCTAGAATCCACTTGAAAAAGACCAACCAATTGTGTAGGCCGCGAGACCATTTAGGCCAACAGACCAGTTATTTAGCTGCTATAGACAGGATGAAAATCCGCTAGATCTAGCGGAATATCCGCTAAATTGCCAACCCTGGCCTAGGATGCTTGCAAGCCTATCAATAACGTGCTGTTGTCAAGACCAGCAAGGCATGCCCTCCTTACCTTATCAACTTCACTTCAAAAACTTAAAGGTTACCATTTCTGTTATTCTAATTTCTTGATTTTCCTGGCCCTGCCGCTTTACTAGAGTGCCTTCATGTTGAAGCCTTCACTAAATCATGTTTCGGTCATCCAGTGTAGATAGATCAGGAACGCTGTCGAAACGCCAGCATTATTGGCGTTAATAGATTATTTGACCAATCAAATTTTGATTTTAGGGCGCATCACCTTTTTTAACCAAACAGATTCTAGATGGAACTGATGACTTTCTGGCGACGGTTCTGTCGAAATTGTGTCCGCAAATGGAACTAAAAAAATAGTGAAATAAAAAAAACAAAAAATTAGGATATTTTGTTGTGAAGGCCATTTGGCCTCGGGATGTGTCTTAATGTCGAAATATTCTTTTAGAAATAACCATTGGGGGGCCCCTGTAAGGATTTTGGGGAGTGCAGAGTTGGGCTGCTACGGCACTGTTAGGAACCAAAACAGTCACAATGAAACTAACGAAAAGGTAGCGGTGAAGTTATTTGACCACACTCCCATTACTTATTTACTGAGTACCTCACTGGCCTAATGTAATCTGAAAAATGGATTCAGGCGTTTTGTTCCACACATTATATGTAACAATAACCAATTCTCAATGCCAGAAAAAGAGAATGCTCATCGTCATTCACTTCAATCCTTCGCGCTCATTCTTCTATAGAGATCTTTTGTTAGCAGCATAGTAAAAAAACGTGCGTTGAACCAAAACAAAAATAAGCTCATGTTTACAGAAATGCTGGAAATTGTCTTTAGGGGAAGGTGAGGCACAGTGGGACGAGGGGCACAGTCGTCTTTTTTGATTTATTCAAAAAGTTAAAAACGTTGAAATTTAAAATTTCCATGGTGATTTAGTCTCATACCAGCCGTAGTACTAAAGTGACTTTTTCCTTGATAGGCAGCTGTTGTTACGAATTACAGAGAAAGTTGTGTTTTTGCTACCCAAAAATAATTTATAAAATCGCATTCAGATTTGAGTTTTGCCCACGTTAATCAGCATCTTCTGTTCTGAGTTTTTGTGACGTTGTAGTCAGGGCAGTGC
>JGI24159J19872_10003887_pt1 | contig 18886 bp, 12 predicted proteins | sample Ectturendosymbi4_FD_19872 | JGI IMG/M metagenome (IMG submission 19872) | reverse complement strand
CACCCTTTTGCATTTTCTCCTTCTGCTACTTCAGTTATGCCGTAGTCTCAGGAACATATCCTTGGGTGGCCGTATCTTAGGCAAATCAAAAGTGATTATCACTGTTGGACGAGTACGATGACGTCATCAGAGGGCCCCCCTTTTAAGTCTTGCCTCGGGCCCCCCCAACCCTAAACCCACCACTGGACACGAGAGTCGATTTTTCTCACGAAGCAGCTTCTTGTTGGACAGAACAGAAGCTGATCTCCACACGGCGTTGACACGCGTAAAGGCATGCGATATGCCTCGAACAGGAAGTATTATTTTGTCTCATGTAATAAACACGTTTGATTTAATTAGAAATTCTACATGAAGATTGTGCGACGGGGCATGTGAAACAGGTTTTGTGCTAGGTTCTGTTGTGAAAATGAATTATTTCAAAGCAAAGTGTTCTGCAACACGATAACTTCGGTTTTGTTTTTGATCATGCTAGTGGTACATCAAAGACATCTAATAATAGCATGTCATATGCGAGTTTTCAGAAGTGAAAGTAGAACATTTGAGAACTTTTACTGATGTAAAGCATAGCTTTGTCTCCGAATAATTGGTCGCTATCAGTTTAGACGTAAATCACAAAATGTTTCTATTACTATTACCATTCATTTCATATCTTTTCTGTGTTCTTGTCTGTTATGTGGGGTTACGGCATGGCACCAGTCTCAAGTTGTTTAAAGTCTAATACCCCATAGATCGTAGGCATCACGATATAACGAAGTATGCAGCAGCAACACCTCATGCAGCAGAATGAGCAGCAGCAAAGCTTATCAAAGTCAGGACGATTTTAAGCGTCATAATCAAGACAGTCTAGCTAGACGACAGCTGAAAGGTTTCTCACCCGGCGGATGATTGCGCATTTTTATCGACACAATCAAAATAGTATCTCGTCAGTGTGAAAATGTCCAGTTGCTGCGTGGTGTTTACGGAAGCGTACAAAGCAGTAGCAGCGTCGCTGCTAAGCGCGTGCAACCTTCCCGACATATATCAAACCCTTGCGTGTCTGTTAAGCAAATGTTTGCGTGCGAGATTAAGAAGAGCTGCGTGCCATTAAAATGAAGCCTGCAGAGGCCGAAGTTTCAATCTTGCGGCCCGATAAACGACGACGCAAATAGAAGATCAAATGTTCGTCATCAAAGTGTAACTCTTCATCAAGGTTCGACGATCAGTGTTAGTGGGATAGCTGGTTAAGCGACTGCCTAAAATGGCTTAACCGCAAACCGCTACTCGAACGTTCGTCGCTCGTCCTGTCGAATATCGCTCTCTCCAAAATGCTGCTGCAAGAAGCTTAGTCGATCAAGGTGGCTTTCCAACCCGAAGGGTCCGCAGCATATATCTACTCCACTCAGCCCCGCCCTACCTGTAGACCCAATGGCAGTAATCGCTTTTTTGACACAAGTTTGAATTGTGTTTTTATGCTAAAATTGTTTTTTGAAATCAGTGATACGGTTTTTACCGCGCCCGTCACCAATTTTCGTCGCTTGAACGTGGACCACAAAACGAGTAGTCTGTTGCGGCACCCAACACGTAACTGTCAATGCTATGCCGGCAAGGCTGTGGAACCGGAGCCCAATCAATTTTGGATGGCTGGAGAACATTTTTAGTTGTTGGAGCCGGAGCCTGAAATTTGAGTTCCCGTTCAACAGACGTAGCTTGTGAGGCAAGCGAGTTGTACAAATATTACAATTGCTGTGAAAGGATTTCTTTCGATAGACAATATTACAATTGTTTTTAACTTTTAATGGAATAAACCGTTATGGAGCCGGAAAAACAAACTTTTAGAGGTTACAGCCGTAGCCAAAATATCTAGATGCCTGGAGCTGGAGCCGCAGCCGGAGCCTGAAATTTGATTTCCGACTCCACAGCCCTTGCCGGGTTCACGGCAAAACGTACGGGTTTGTGTAACAGAAAACGTGTACTCAGCTGTTGTCAAATCACGAGATATTTTTAGAGGCAGTCCATGGCGCTCTTTATTCCATATCTTCGCTGATATACACCTTGTTTCAGCCTATGCTTCAATGAAACATATTTAGACTTGTTATCCACACGAAGAGTTGCTCTTGTCCAGTGGCAGAGCACAGACCTTTCGATCTTGTTGCCGAGAAAATTGATTTGCATACTGAAACGGTGCCGCCAACCTCCCGATTCACGACAGAAAATGCAGTTGACATTTTGTCAATCGCCTCAGACTTTGGGACACCTGCGATTGTGTTAATTTCCAAGGGTCAAAAATTTGTTATGACGTGCTGGGTCGAAGATGGCGATATGTCGACGCAAAATAAAACAGCGCATACGGACTCGGAGCCATGTTTGGCTTAAATGTTTTACGATTACTGGAACGCACGCCTTAAACGTCTTGGGTGAAAAATCACACGAAAGTAGTACCTGCTGGAAGCGATTTAAATAAAAACAGTCCTGATTCTTTGGTCTGTTCACAAGCACGAAGCATGCCGTCACGGATCGCTGCGCTCACCCAAAATCTCACGCGACGCTGAAAAATGAAAGCTTGTCAACTGCGAGCAATGCCCTCCTCATGGTCTTCATCGTGCAGCATGAAAAAATGTCGGTTCTCAAAAGGAAGCAGTCCTGAACGTGTCAGGTGTTTCCTGTAAAAAACTCGATGAGGGGTGAAGGACAGAGGGAGAGGTTCTCGCGTTTGATCTCCATCACGCCATTGACAAGGCTTGACAGGAAAATGATGACAGGAAAAATTTCGCTTTTCTACGCAAAACCATCCATTTCAAACTTATACGGAAATTACTTATACGATACCAAAAGCACAGAGCGATATTTATATGAAAAATACAAAATGAACGCAGAGGCGTGCAAGCGATTCAAGGTTTTCGCTTTCAAGCAGAAAAATCAAAAACACAATCCGTTCTAACACTAAACTACCATCGCAAGTAGTGCATCTAAGAACACATGATCAAAGCTATTTCTTTGTTTTTAGCAGAAAATTACACACGTTCATCCGAAATTCCCGAAACTGCGCAAAGTTTTCAAGCTTGCAAATACATGTGATGTTAACAAGCCCACAAAGCTGATAAACGTTTTTGGAATTGGCCGCAAAACACGCAACGCAAATATTTATTTATTTAATTTCCAGTAATATTCAAAAATACTGAGCAAGCAAACTGCTCAGTTATATCCACGTGAAGACGGTTTTCACTGCAAAGCACTTCAAAAAAGAATGCACAATCGCGAAATACTTCGAAGTTTCAAGCTTGACATTTTCCAAAAGAACATGTTGTGACAGACGTTCAGTCGGTTCCGTGTATTTTGTTATGGCTGATGTTTGCGGTCGATGTCACGTTTAGCGGGAGCACTGGTCTCAAATTTTTCTTGAAAAAGTTCAATAACGTCTGCTGTGGCATCGAAAAACCGTTGCTCAAACGAAAAAACTCGCGGAAGGCTAAAAATAATCCTGTTTCATTTTGTCCCACAAGGATAAAATCTTTTTCGTCCTTGTGTTCTTCACTTTTAGGAGCAAGAAGTTTGCTTCACTGATGCGCCGACGATACACTTAGCCCTTCTTGTTGAAACGCAACAAGATGGTTATTGTTAGCGAAGTGGCCCCCACAATCCCACCCAGATTGTTTCGTGTCGAGTTACGCTGCCACCCAAGTCGGTGACGTCACAGGGTCACAAAATGTCAAGAGATGTCGTGAAAGTGAAGCATGCCGAAGCGTGATTTCTGGGCCAATTATAGTGGAAGTGAACAGAAACTGTTGTGATTGATGTTGAGGCGAAGCGGACCGCAAGGTCAGACTTGTCAAAGCCGTTCACTTGTCCCTGGGCCGAATTCCTCGGGACGGGAGTGCGCAAAAAAGCGTCCGAAACTCGCGGCGCCTCTCAAGTCGTTGGCGGGTCTCAATCTGTGCTTTTTCGCCACGCTCTAACGCTCCATTTCAACGCACTCATGGCTGCTTTGTGACGTGCACAAAAGCAGAGAAACGCTGTTCGCTTTGGAAAAAAAAAGACGTGCAACGACGAATAACAACAATGGATTAAAATGAGCAATTGCCAGAGCGAATAAAAATTGAGAGGAAACACCTTTTGCAAACGTTGTTTTTTGACATCTTTGCATACGTTTAAACAAACAGTGGGAGTGATTGTAGAGACACATTCCGTCACTGATGAAAGTGGTCCCTCCCATCTGTCGCGCGTCGACTCGAGTGATGTCACAAATTAATTAATCGAAAACATCATGATGTTTTCTAAAATCGTCTTCCAACACTCTTGTCAAGATGTCTTTTAAACTCTTGTCTGATATTGACGCGACGTACCCGAGCATCTATTACTTGCCATATGGCATGATGTTGCCAAATATTCGAAGGCTTTCGCTCTTGGTGTAATAAATCCTTGTTGACAATGAATAAAGGTCTTGACAAAATCGTTTGTATGCTGATTTTTCCAATTCAAGCATCAAGTTACGGCTTGGCATGAAATTGAATTTTTCCCGTAGATCGTCGGGTATGGATGACAACATTGGCTGATCTCATGAAAAAAAGAAGATGCAAAGAAAATATCTTTGACACTACTGTAACTCGCAACAAGATCGTAAACCGAGTTTTGGATTTTTCCTTAGATGTACGCAGTGTTATAGTCGCCGAGAACATCGTTTTCCACCTCTTATGAAGAGAGAACGGCTTTCCCTCACTCCTTAACGCCGAATCAAAATATTTTTTTTCTTTTTGCTATTATTTGTGAATTTTCCAAGATCGAAAATTATGTCGCTTGTATGAAGCAACTTATTCTTTGTAAAGAGCTCATCAACTTTCCTTCTAGCACATCACCACTGGCTATAAGCACGCGTATTGCCTCTATTTTCAGGAAAGTTGTTTTTAAAGTTCCCCAATTTAGTCGTACTTGTCCTAGACATACCAGACCGTGCATGAAGTTTGTTGTCATGACACGCCTTGTCAACGTGCAGACGCGAGCAACTTATTCATGTTAAGTTTTGTCGCAGTGGCGTTTGTTTCTGGGTGAATTGTTACCGAACAACGTGATAAATTACTGTTGAAAGAGGTCTTGAACTTCTCGCTGCCAGCACACCTCCTCTTTTTTGGGCTGAATTTTTCGTAGCGCCTCAAAACCGGTTTTGAAAGTAGTTGTTTTTGCAAGATCATTGCTAAACAACCCAGACGTACAAGTAGGCTATAATAAATATATTCGCAATTATCGTTTCGATTTGATCTAGTGAGGTTTTGGAAGCTTATACCATTGTAATTCTTTCCGGCAAAATTTTTTGGAAAACACTTTTTACTGGAAATGGTCACTCTTTTCCCCTATTCATGACACTATCTACAGTTTTACATGTTTAGCAGCATAAATTTTTAAACGTTATGGTGACAACTCACATTGCTTTGTAATAACTCAAATTGTTTCATTACAACTTTCACTGCTTCAAGCTGAACATAACTTATCTGAATTTTACCTGCTGAAGAACTTTATATTCTTAACAATGTCTTCCGAGTTTCGATTTGTTATGATTTAGCGGTAAACATCATTTAATTTACTTGAATTTTCAGTTGGCAGCACAAAAGAATATATGAGAGAAACGAGAATGGTGTATTTGATCTGAAGCAAACATGACAAACCATTTTCACAGCTTTTGTCTCATCATGCAAACAAAGTTTGCAAAATCAAAACCTGAAGTACATCGACAGATTTTCAGGGTTGATTAAACAGCACGTCACACCTTGGAGGAGACACAAACCTCATTCGAGCGAAGGTTTAGGCTTTTTCATTTCATTTTTGTGGCTCAAAACACGAAACAACAGAAATGCAATCGAAACAAAACACCAAGAAGTAAGTTGCATATTGATGTCACAAAACTGAAAATCAAATGCATGATTAAAATTAAGAAAAGCCTTCATTAGTTTTGAGAATTGGTTTGGTTTACGTATCTGATGCACAACGGGTTGGCGAAAAACTTTGCGATCCAACTATTGAGTCGGTCCTGCTTTTGGCGAAAATTAAAATGCTTAATTGAAGACCACCCGAAAGACGAGAAAATTTATCTCACATACTGCATTACTGCATATCAAACAGCAGAAAGTGTAAAACATACGAAACAAAAAAGGATTATCCAGAGTGCATAGCGCATGCGTGCAAGGAACGTTGGTTTGCCTATTTACTGGGGGTGTGAGAGTGAGTATTTGCAAGGGTAAGTATTCAAAAATCAAGACACACTGTAGATAAAATTGCAGAAAATGAAGAGGAAGCATATACAAGTGCAGTTAGCCATGAACGTAACAAGAGATGCGGAGTTTTGCGTTGTTTTCCAAAATGAATAAAATGAGAACTTCAAAATTTCTGTAATTTCCAAGCATGCATTTGCGGGGACCAATATACAGTATGTATAAAAAATCACTTGATGATGATTTCATTGTGATAACTAAGCTAATTCAATACCTTCAAGAAGGTAAATGTTAAGGTGCTGCAGCAGTTCAAAAAAGTTACGTACATGTGGTAAGAAGAATGTTTAAATAAGTCAGAGATCTCAAAGTTGGTGCTTAGAATAGAAAAAAAATATTTTAATGCTTACAGGTGAGTGCTTGCTGTTTGGTTGAGCAGATTTAATTCTGGAGTCCCCGAAGACTTAAGGGAGCCTCATTTGGTGCACTGAGATGATTTTCACTCTTTTGCAAGTGAGTTGAATTTCTAATTTTCACTAACAAAATTCCAACTAACATGATGCATATAAAACACAAACACTACTCTAGACACCATGTGAGAAAGGTATGAAAAAATGAGCAAAGCCATCGATTGAATTGCTTCACTTAAGGCAGTTTATTTATATCACATGTAAGGTTTCTTGTCTCGTGTTGCTTGCCTCACAAAAGACATGGAACAAATTCTCTTAATTATCGTGTCTAGAGAAGGAAATCTGGATGGGTTTTATGCTCCCTCTAGCGAATAATGTTACCATNGGTTCATGAATGCGTTCCACCGCATATCTACATCATTTTTACTGGCGCAGCTGCGACGTGCACAATTCTACCCTTGAATCCTCTTTCAATGCGTCATTGGTTTTCTTGATGGTCGTGAAGTTGGGAGATGACGGCAGGAAACATAAACCCGCAACATATTTGTTGCAGGTAACAAAAATTTTAGCGTTGCGTTTCTGGCAAAACTTTGTGCTACGGTTTTCAAACAAGAGAAAAAAAATTGTTTACGACATCGTAAATCTGCACAAATCTAATTGCCGTTTGAATAGAAAGTGGAAGCATTGTCTGCAGTTAATAGGTTGTGCTTAACTTTCCGTTTCTCAAAATAAATGGATATATATGCTCCTACATTGAAACGACCTAATCGGAGGACAAGGGCGGGTCATTATCATAAGTTATGCTGCAAAATCTGACTCCAGGCGAGTTGTAAATGATGGGACAGTCTCAATGGCAACTTGTATTTGACCAGAAGCGACTGCGACAGTATTTAGAGAATATTATGTTGACTCATAAACTAAAGAAGTTTTAATTGCCGTGTTTTTTCGCGATGTTCTAAGAATTATTGCAAAAGCTCCTATGTTGAAGAAAATAAGTTATGTCAGTAGCAAACGTCTATTTTTTGTTTTATCATAAATCACTGAAATTATTAAGCGCATCTTCAAAGACACTTCCATTAGGACATTTTATAGCTAGGCTGCCATTTTTCATATACGGATCATTTGCAGCCACTTCAGCTTTTCCTCGGTGTTTTCATGATTCACAACCTCTTTCTAATAAAGCACAAAAAAACAGCAACAGAAAACGGCGCAACTCGTTTTGAACTTTTGCGAGTGACGTCGTATAACATGACGCTCTCTTTAGTTACCTCTGGTACAAAGTCGAAAGGTTGACCTTGACAATTGGACATTTTGGAGACTTTGGAAAACAACGCTTTCCTAACTGGTCTACGTGGAGCAGCGATGATAAAGCATTTCTGCACCACAACTAAGGTGTTATGGCTGCGTTTTTATGTCCGCTACATTGACAAATTTACCAACAGCAAGAAACTTTCTTTAAGTTGATGTAGCTGATGCGTTGGCAATCCGACAAGTACTTTGTTATGAGTGCAAAAAAGCATTCACAATGCTTAGCCCTATTTTTCCTAATCTCATAAATTTTTCATGTTTAAGTACGTAGCGGACGACCCTTCAGGATTTTCTTCCCAAATATCCTACCTTGACCCAAATTTTTAAACTTTCAATGTTATTTCAGCTAAAGGTATAAATGTTTGGCTTTTCCCTGCTCAAGGAAAGACAAATTGAGCACATTAAAATTTAGATCTTTGACAAAATCAGGTATGTCGAAATTACTCGAAACGATGAAAACATTGAAAGTGCTTATTCTTCATTAAAATTATCTTTAATGGAAATATTTGTTCAATGTTTCCAAACTGGCAAAGTTCACAAAACCAATGACATTCATTTCATTTAGTACAAAAAGTTCTTCAGCATAGAGGACAATGAGATATCAATCTCGATATCATACATTTCGTGGTTCTATTAAAATGTAAAGGTAATGGAGCTAAAGTTTACGTCCCTGATGGTTTGTGTGGTAGCCTCAGTGGCTACCAGGCTTGGGTTCGTTGGATCTCAGTTCAGTTATCGTAACAGCTTGATGAGCAGAAGGTATGCTTCGTTTGCAGTAGTGCAATATGATGCAGTTTGTGCACAAAAGTTTTACTTCCGGTTGTTCTGCAGTCAAACTGGCTTATTGCCATTTCTCTCGTGTTAGCTAACTGTCGTGTAAATAAATTTCATTCTGAAAGAACAGTTTTTTCCGCTTCACTTTAAACTAGGTGGCTCCAGAAACTCTTTTGCACTAATGAGGTTTTCAGTAGCAAACGAGAGAAGCTCAAGCTAAACTTTAAACTTTTTTTGCACCAAACGAACATGCGAGGCGATCATGAACTGGTGTGAGATTTCTTTTGCCGAATATCGCTGTAGTTTTTTCGTAAGTTCTACACTCGGGGCTTCATTATTATTAATCTAATTTCCACTTGCACGGAGCACCCCTGGCTGACTGGTCACAATAATTGGTTTCAAACAGAAATGATGCAATAAAAAGATGAAACCAGGAAAAGTGCCTCAGAGCTTCCTATTTGCTAGAGCCTAATAAGACATCATTTCGCAAACCTCTAAAAGATAAAGTAAAGGTGTTCTCTCATGCATTTACAGATCCTCATGAGCACCTAGCGACACCAAGCGATCAAAATTTCAAGTTGTGCAGGAACATTGAACTGCTGCTATGCCAAATTTTCACGTCATTGAATCGTGTTGCTCCAATACTTTTATCCAATTGGCACCAAAGGTGGGTTACACTTTTCGTCACAGGATCCATGCCTCCTGGTCTGCCACCTAAAAATTTACGTTCACCATAGCATATTTTTTGCACTTACTTAGAAAAGACTGCTCTTCAGTCACGTGAAGTAAAAAGATACGCGATTGAACCATTATGCTGACGTCTCTGGCGAATGAAATAGATTCCTAGTTCAGAAGTTGATAACAGTGAAATTCTGAGCAAGAAGTCCTGTTTTACCAACAGAGATATTCGTTTCCTCTGCTGCTGATTTTATCAGGTTTCTTTTTTAGAAACAAACCCAACAAAAACCATTTCAGCCACCACGCAGCAGGGAAGTGAGCGTTGGACACTGAACTCAACCATTACTGCCGAGATTTCATATAATATTTCATCGCGACGATGAACGTGCTGATCAGCCGCCCACCATCGCATGTGAAGCATCGAATAAGTCCGTGTCGGTGCCAAGTTTGTGCCTCATATGGGGATAGGAATTGTGTTTTTGTCGGGGCAAATGCTGCTTCTTCTGTGGGCTATGCCACAGTTTTGCTGTGGCTAAAGAAAAAAATGATTTGTTTTTCCAATAATGACTTCGTAAGAAAAATAGTCCCTGGTGGTAACACAAAAGTAATAGTACAAGCAAAAGAATGGCTTATCTCATTTTGCTAAAATCAGCCGTTGCGGCATTTGCTACTGGAACGCAAAGTTGCACGTAAAAATAGGGTAAAGCAGTTGTGTTCCTTGCTGCAACCAAACAGGGCAAGAGCAAAGAAGGCTGCTCTACCCTCTAAATCCAACAAAATAAAAACTTATAAATCAGATTTGAAAGATGCAGAGTAGACTTGGTGCATGCGCTTTCTTTATTCATCTTTGAAATCGGCCGGTCATAGATGGAAAAGGAACTTGCTTTACAACTTTTCCACCCTTTTCGAGGCCTGTGAGGTCTTTGTTGAAAGCTGCATTGGAACATTTGTTTAACCGTGTGAGTGATTCTTGAACTTGAGCGATGTTGCGTAATCGCAAAAAATGCACCATTTTTGGTCAACTTGCTGAAGGCTTTGTTGGACAAATGCCAGAAATTTCGATTTTATAGGAGGCAGAATGTTCCATGTCTCCATTTCATTACTAAGCACACCAACTTCTCCTACACGTATTCACCATTTATGCAAATCATCTACATCAAGGTTTCTCAAACTTTGTTTCTGCGAACCCACTTTCAAAAAGGCTTTTCAATGCGACCCTTTGTGATAGAAAGCCTAGATGTTAATGATACGTGTAAACATCCCATTACAAATCTCAAGAGACATTTTAGTCTGTGGCGAAATCATGCAGATGCACACAATCCACAAAAGTAACCATACAGTAATGAAGCTACCACAAAATGGAAACAGTAAGGCGAAAAATTATTAACAGAAAAATAATTCAGTTTATAGAAGATATCGAGCTAATGTGATGGATGCACTTGATGATTTTTACACAGACCGTCTCTTCGTAGATTGATACAAGACAACGCAGGACGAAGGAAATTCTCAAAAATTTTTCAAAAGAAATGGTTTTTGGTCTTAATAATGATTATTATCAATTTTGAGAATGCCGCTTCACACAAATATGGTGTGTAAAAGGCTAAGGGTTTATGAATGGCTAGGTCAGAAATGATTGGGCATTTCATTTCTTGTTCTTATCCAAAAATGACATGAACTCTTTTTTTGAAATTTCCATTTAGAAACTTTTGTCGTTTTAATAACTCCGCAAACTCATCCTCGGCGTAGTAGGTGTGTTGCCTCCTGACTTTCAATTGTTTATGATTTGTGGTTCCAACTTTTCCTGAATCAAAGTCCAAAACACTCCTAAAACTGTGCATGAAGCTTTTAACTTTAGTTTAAAACTGCTAAGCGTACTCTCGAAGCAGTTACCATAACCCCCAGGCTAGACCTAGTGTCCAAACACAAGCATGCCTTCATGTCGGAATGAATGCAATAGGGTCAATATTGGTCAGCACGTTAAAACAATCATGACTCAACAAGGTATAACTTTTTGTGCTTGGTTGATTATTATCATTTGATTATTATCAGCTCAAGCAGACATCCTAAACAACTGACAGCATGAAGCACGGTACTGCACCTTAAAACGTAGTAGAAATAGATTCACTGCAGGCCTACTTTTAACTTTCTTGTAAAGATTACAAAACCTTTATCTGATTTGTCAAGCGAATTTATTCGCGACACCAAAATTACATTTTGCGACACATTTGGGGTCGTAACCCACAGTTTGAGAGCCCTGATCAACATTATATAACTATGCTGCATTTTTAAGAACTTTAATGCTTGTGGGCAAAGGTATTTCTTAAACTGTGTCTGGGGCAGGGCCCCGACATGGGAAAGTGCCACCCCGGGGCGAGTCGAAAAGTGCCGCCCCACCACCACCACCTTATGGTCACTAGCACCAAAAGTGCCGCCCCGGTGCATTGCCCCCCCGCCCCTTGTCGGGACCCTGGTCTGGGGCATATGACCCAGCTTATTATGACACATTCCCGTGCTGGGAAGAAATAGTGCTCCAATCACAAATGTTTTTAATGTGTCTAAATGACACTTTTAAATTAGTGAACGATACACCGAAATTGAATAAAATCGCTTTTATTACAAAGTGTATTGGTTTCATTACGAAGATGCCAGGAATGCGAGATTTTGGAACTTTACGTTCAGCGTTACTTGCTACCAGAAGTGATTCGAGTCATTTTGACTCCTGCTCCTGTTCCAACAAAAGTCACTCCATCTACTGCTCCTAAGCGCATCCCAAATTTACACTCGGACTAAGGGGTGTACAGAGGGAAGGGCAAACGGGGCGACGGCCCCGGACATCCAATGTCAGGGCCATCAAAAGAGTGAATCACAAAAATTACATTTTGTTGAAATGCTGTAAATAGATTCTTTTACTTTTTGCAAGGCTACTAACATATACTGCATCATTCTGATGGGGACTTGAGGATAACATTCAATGTATGTTAAGTGACCCGAGTGAGAAATGAAGCACTGTCATCGTAATTTTAAGCCCATCCACCCCGACTTTCTTTCCTCTTTGTAATCTGGCTAATTCTTGCTACCCTGTTGATGATTTGCCACTTGTAGACTTCAAATTATATCTCGATTTTCTCTACTAGAACTTGAGTTCTTAAAGCGGGGGGCGTGAAGCGTTCGCAACAGGGATGCGAGTATGGCAGCGGCATATTGCTGAAATGTATTAAACAGATTATTTTAACCATTCGTAAATTTAATATCGTTTCATTAAAAACGCCATACTCAAACAAAGCGAACAGGATAATGAACAAGAACCGAGACCTATGCTTGCTTGCTCAAGGTTGGATTTATGAGTAAAGAACCATTCATGTTATGATCTTGTCTTGTGTGCTTGGTTTCATTTTNAGTGGAAACGCGAATTGTGTCACAGAGCTATANCATACGTGACGACGTGGCAATAGATTCATCGCTTTNAATTGTTGTAAAATAGATCAAAATAATGCAGAAAATTTGTCAGAAAAACATTGTTCAGAGCTGTTACAACACTTTTAGCCCCATGTATGATACGTTTCACAATGCAATATGTTTTTTGAGCAGAGCTCCACCGCACATTCTAAAACGTGCTTCACATTTTCTTGCCGAAAGTGCCACACAAATGCCTGCCTTTGCACGTACTTTTTCTTGCGTTCAAGTGCCTTTCTGTTGTTGTGTGACGTAGAGCGAGACTCGGACAGCTTATTTCTCACTTGAGGCGAATTTTTTGTGGCATAATCCTTTCGCACGTGGCAAGGATCTGGGCAGGTTGTTTCGTTGTGCCTATATTTCTGGCCTTCCTCCCCAGATCAACAGTATCCCCGACATTGAACCGGGTCAGTGCTGGCCGGACATATTGCGGGACTGACTAACGTTGGCTTTGATCCGGCAATGTACCGACTGCCAATAGTCGAATGACGTGACCTGCCTGACAGTTGGCTCGGTACTGGCAGGAGGTGGGGTCCCGGTATTCGGGTATAATCGGTGAGTTAGGACAAATGCCAATCAAAAATAGTGCTTTTTTGCTTGTTTCTGGTAAAATTGTCTGCATCGAGCGACCTTGAACGGGGCGGAACCAAAGGGTGAATTATGGATCTTCCTGCTCTCTGTTATGCATTTCAAATAAAAGCTACCAAATCTGAAGCAGAAATTTAAGAAAATATTTTAACAACGTTGTTTGTGTTTTCCTGTTTATTGGTCTTAGTACTGACTGCAGTATTTTTATAGACACGCAAGGACAATACACCAGTGCTTGCTTGTATATAATGGGGCAACCATGCGCTTTTCGAATATGTGTTTCCTAGCTCATGATTGTTTCTAGTATAGAGTACTGATACTCTAAACTGTTACAAATGGTTTACAATAAAAAGCGTCCTGCACTCTGTTACCAGGTTGTTTTCCAGCTTCATACTTGTAGGAATAAATGTTTGGTGTTTGTAAACCATTTAATTATGAATAGGCATTTCAGGACTAGTGAATTTTTCACTGTGTTCGTTACCTTGCTTGAATCGAGAGTTTTGTTTATGTGTGCTCTGGATGGACTGAATCGTAATTGGCCATGCTTTTGTGCGCGTAATGAGAGCTGGTCCTCCCGCTGCGAGACTTATAACGAAAAAGTGCCCGGACAGCAGGCGCATGCGCGTGTTGTTTTGAGCTGGAATGGCGGTAAGTTTAAACGTAAAAGTGCTCGTATCGCAGGCTCATGTGCAGTGTTGTTTTGAGCTGGAATGGCGGTAAGATATGGTTATCTTGTGCAAAACCTTAATATAAAAGTCGATGAACAAGCCGAATGTGTTGAACAAATTTAGAATGGAATAGACGCAATAAAGCATAGTTTCCTTAAAACAAAGGTGACTGAGAGGTTACTTGAAGTTGAACCTGCCTCCACAGATGAGCAATTGAATTGGAGAAAATCATAGATAGTGTACAGGTGAGATGCAACTGTCAAAGTCAGTTTTGTAGTAGGTTTGTCAGTAGACTTATGTTGCACGGCTGTCTACAAATTATCTAATTTGTGTTTTCCTTGTATTCTTAACGGGAGCAAGAAATGTTTTTGATACCACCATCTACACGCTTGGGTGTCTGTTTTGATTTTACTTTTTTTGTGTAGAGTTCTTGCAAAGAGCTTGTTGATGATTCATGTAAACATTGATGACAACAGTGAAACTTTACTGCTTTTGTCAGGACTATCTCATAGTTGCTGCTCGAGCGGAAGGTTACAATCTGCGAAACACCGTTTTAAAGTTATACGGCTTTTTATCTATGACGCAAAAACTGGCTCTGCAGTATTCTTGGAGTCGACTTGGGCTCAACCGACAGCGCAAGAAAGCTCTACGAAATCACCGCTTGGTGGTTCTTCTAGAAAGTAAGTGCTGCATGCAGCTCAGTATTGTTTTAACTTATTGTTTTTACGTTTCGGAAAAAAAGTACTGAGAACAGTTTGCTGCATGTAGAGAAAATGCATTTCCACATGGCAAACTGATTGATGGTGGAGGCGAAAATAGTAATGCGACTATTTTGAGGTTTTCAAAACTGTTACAGTAATAGTTTTTGCTGTGATTGGGCAAAACGTTAGCAGATTTGTTTGTAATAAGCACTACAGAAATTCTAGCCTGCGTAAGTTTATGCGGGTTCAGATAAGGAATTTTCGATCGCGCACAAGTTGAGAGATAGTTATGTAATTCAAGTAGTGGCGTCAACGCTTGTTCGGAGTTAACGCACGTAACTAGTTCACAGCAGATTTGTTTTGATGGACTGGCCTGTTGTTTATTGCGATGGCTTGAACGTGTTAAATTCGCGATACAATACTGGGACAACTTGCCCTGACGTGGAAACGTCAAACCCTAAAAGCAATTTTAACCTTGAGGCCTCAACTACGTAGGACAGGAGTTGGCGGCGCAAACACAGTGCAGAGGAAAAGCTTGTCAGGAGGTTCTGAATTTTTAGACCGCTGTTGCATAGGTTGGCGAAGTGCAGGAAGAAAATTTTTATTTTTTACAATTTTATTGCATGCAAGTAACCATATTTAAATATTACGAGTATATAATTATATATATTACATATTTACAATGACATTCTGCTACAAGCTAAAGCTTTAAATAGAAAGCATAGAAAAACACTGAAAAAAGATTAAGTCATTTCAAGCCTTAATTTTCATTAAAAATATAGGCCATGGCCACTTCCTAAAAATAAGGTGCAAACGAATGCATAGAAAGTGTTTCGGCTTGTCACGAATTAAAATCCCATGACCTGATGAGGCCTTAGCAAAAAGAAATTGTTTTTATGATCACAAGTTGAAATAGAACCATGCACCCTGGTATAAAACAGTTCTTTAGAAGATTGCTCTTAGAAACCTAAGATTCTTTTCTCAAAAACATAAAAATCTCGAAAGAAAACCGACAATTGTTTAAATCGCTGACGGCAACTGCGTACAAAATGCCAACCCTATTGTGCGAAATTGCCGTATTGAGAGGGGCATAATGCATGAGTGCAGTGTCGCTAACTGGCAATTAGGTATCGAAGGACTCTACGATCCCGAGCGCTCTTTCCGTATTCAGGTGACTAAGTACGACGATACCCAGCTTAAAACGGTGATGACGCTTCACAAATTTTGAGATTTTTGTAAAAAAAAAAAAAAACTATCTTGAATGTGTTGTGTTTGATTCGCGGAAACGTTAAAGGTGAATGATCAACTTTTTTTTCAGTCGGACGGTTAGTAAAATGACACATTTTGTAAGATAAAAAAAATGGATATCAAAAAGCGATTAGAAACCACTGAACTTGCTTGGATAATGCCACCAATCACACAACTTGAACAAAAAAGAGTTTGATATAGAACAGATTCGAGAAAATCCTCTATTGAAACCCACAATACGGGGCGTTTTCAACGCTGGCTACCCGAATGCTTAAAACCACTGACTGAAGAGATAAAACTTGAAACGTTTGATGCATAAATGCATCTAATGTGGGATGAAATTTATAATCAGAATTCATTTTTAATGCTTCGCAACAATGAAGTTAATACAATCTGAAACTAAAGCCAGGACAAAAATTGTATAACAACCAGGAGACGCAAAAAGAGACGAAATATTTGAAGTGAGCAAAATAACTGACTAAAAAAAAATATTTTTTGTGTTTTTTGAGTAACGAATAAAATTAACAAATAGACTATAAGAAAATAAGGAGGCTATTTATTGAAATGTCACATACTTAATGCTTTAAAATAATTAGCATTGCCAATGCGCAATAATTTTAGGCTCCTGGATTTAGTAATTTACTTGAACAGAAAAGAAAGTGAATAAAAATAATATATTTTTAGAATGGTTAGCCAAAGTGTAAAATGAATGCAAATGCAAGCCTTAGTGATGGAGAGTCTTCGAACGACCATTCAAGTAGACGGAGAAATGGATGAAACAAACGAACCAATAGAAAGCATCCGTTCGAAATTGGCCCAATTATGCCATGCCATTACCTTGCCACCGGAACACTTGTCTAAGTCTAGGCAACATGAAACAATAACTGGTTATAAAGATGCTTAAAATACTGTCATCTTTCACACCCGGACGAAACGTGAAAAATTTAGTTTTTTGAAGATCGGGAAGTAAACTCACTCAGTGGCGTGCATTGGACTGGTGATGCCCGGGACGACTGCTTGATTGGATGCTCCCCTGCCAAGTTCTAGTATTGAGCAGTGGCGTATGTTGGTCATTATTACCGGATATACGCTGCTTGTGATTCACATTTGCAAACAAAGTTTTGGTGACGTTTGTTGACATAATATGCATATTTAGTGACGCCGGAGCAGTGGTAAGGCAGGGGGAGCAGCAAAACAGTTCGTGGCAATGGAAACTTATAAAAAACAAAAAAATCGTTCCAAATTATTATTTTTTCTGTTAATCAACAATGTTGATCTCAAAAATACCAATAGAAATTATAGAAAATCATTCTGAATTTTCTGGGTGCCCGAATAGCTGCAATAAACTTCTCTAAATCGATCTTGATAAACTACGAAATTACCTACGATATAAAAAGCAGTTGTGTTGGAGGTGGTGGCGAAGTGGGTGCAAGCGCACCCCCAAAAGTTTTAATTTGCTGAAAACCTGGGTAAAAGTGCCGTTCAAAGTTTTGACTTCAATAAATGGCGCCCAAGGTTTGCAGAAAAACACATGAAGAACTTTTTTGAAGGCCACACCAAAAAAAGGTCTTAAATGATCTTTGTAGGAGAAACTTTGTAGGCAAAAGTTTCACAAAAAAACTTTTCGGGGAAGTTTGGGGAAATTCGGGAAAAATCTTTCGCGCCCCCAACAAGCTTTGCCTGCTCTTATACCATGATAAAAAGGCACCTCCACCCCAATTGCCCACCTTTTGAAAGGAAAGAGAGGGAACTGCTCCCGCCATGCCTCCATTCTCCGGCGTCCCTGTTCATACTATTCTGCACGCTCTAGCGTACAGTGGGGGGAGGCCACTGACCCTAAAAATAAAAAAAATGTACAAACAGACCCTAAAAATAAAAAAATGTATAAACAATATTGTCTAAAACGTGCTTCCAGAATGCACAAAAATGCGTATTTTTAGGTGTAATTTTGGAAAAATTTCCCGGGGGCATGCCCCTGGACCCAACTGCCCCTAAAGTTGATTTGTGACGAAACTTGGCCCCCCCTCGGAAATTTTCTGCGTACGCCACTGTCTGCACGCACTCTCTTTACTCGTTGTTGTAGGCTACAATGTGTCACTGTAATGAACCTAAATTATTATCAGAGGTATCTTAGAACAGAGCAGTTCATAACTGAAAAAATATCCGGCAACGCGTTGAAACAGGAGAGTAGTAGAACACACTCAGTGCTACAGCAGCACAGTTCACAACTGCAAAAATACACGCCTGCACGAATGTCTCGTCGAATTGCAGTCGATCAGAGGTTATGCGGCTAAGGTTGCCAGACGTCCTTGAGCGCCAAGACTTGTCCTTGAATTTGCTATCAAAACTCGTTATGTCCTTAATTCTTGAAAAACAACTTGTTGTCCTTGAATATCTTCTGGCGTCCTTGAAAATTCTTGAATATTTTTTAAACTGTTCATTTTTGAACTGTTGATTACACTGAACATTCAAGAATAAGCAATGTAGATGAATAGAACATTCTGTAGATTTGGTCCATCTTAAATAGTTACGTAGCAAAAAGTAAATTATTCAAGAACGGTTGTGTCGTCTGAATACGTTTTGTTTAGTTTTCAATTTCGTACATGGTTAGCTTAGCCTGGTTTGCCCATACATGAAACCTTGCTGAAAGGGTTACAGTAGCCATTGGCGTCCACAGAAACTTTTCCAGGGGGACAAAGTCGACATTTTGCTTATTATGCTCAGGTTGCTGACGTTGCAATGCAAATAGACGTTTACAAAACACTGTCCTGTTTCCACACCACACTGAAAATTCCCCCAGGAAAGCACGCGCTCCATTCGCATCTATTTTGAAATCTTTTTCAAGTGGAGCTGTAGGCTATACGAGTTTGCCACAATAGGTGTAC
>JGI24159J19872_10003883_pt1 | contig 18891 bp, 10 predicted proteins | sample Ectturendosymbi4_FD_19872 | JGI IMG/M metagenome (IMG submission 19872) | reverse complement strand
GACCGCAATCGCACCTATTACTAGTCACACAAAAACATGAAGCTACTGAAGAGTTCAAAGCGCGCCGACTTCCGCTTCCGTAGTTTAACGTGAATGACCTCGTTTGACCCGGGTCTGGCAGACCCGCGATAGTATTCCAGGTTTGTCGAGTTAATGCAAATACCACGGAATAAATTTGCATGCAGATTTCAAGAAACATTGTAAATGGACCAAAAAGTAATAATTAGGTTTTGGTGGGAATCTGGATTATCGTCTGCGTCCAGGAACCATCTCACCACTTTTGCAGACCTTTCATCCACTACGCATGTTTAAGACTGTGTTCCACGATAGTTCACTTTATCCGAAACAATTGTTTTTATTTTGTCTGCTAAGGCTGATCAGCGCAAGCGCTGACCGCATTAGCTGCATTACCTGTTTCTGTAGCATGATAGGACTGTTGCACGAGCTCAAAAACAGCAGTTTTTAACACAGAATGATTCAGGCATTTGATAATGTCTCAGCACGGAAAAAGGAAAACTATCTTTGCTGGACGTATGTACATAACGAAAAATTGAAAGTGTTCTTGCAATACTTTATGCGCATTCTCAATTTTTGTGCAGTTCAGCAAAAGATTTGATCTTTCAAACCGTGGTGTGCGCCAGCCAGTCCAGCCGCACACTTTCTAAGCTTGACAGCTCGTATTCGACAAGACATTAGCGCAGCCTCATTTGCAGGTGTAAATTGCGCTGACGCCGTGATGAGTATGTTTTACCACTCTGTTTTAACAAGCAGCCTGATATTTTTGCAGTTATGAATTGCTGTGTTGTAGCGGTGGGTGTATTTTCCTCCGATATTGTAACTTGGAGCGCTCATAGTTTATATTCAGTGCATTGACATAAAATAAGGGGAGTGTATGTAGAAGAATATGCATATTGTGTCAACAAACTTCGCCAAAACCTTGGTTCGGAAATATGAATATGACGTCAAATTGTGACGTCACAAACAGCGCAAACCAAATACAAATGACCACCGTAGTCTATGAAAATTTTCTGCATAGGCCACTGCCTCTTTCTTGAACGATGCAGAAAGTGTAACAACGGTTGTGCGCTTTGTTGCAGTAAGATTGTTTATCCTTGTTCTTTGAACACTACAACCGCATTTTACTTTGCGACTGAGTGCTCGGACGTTACAGTGTTTGAGAGCTTGTTTATGCCACAATACGTTCGTACTTAACCTGGTACTGGCCAAGGTTGAAGCGTTTGAACTTTCGCAAGGCTGATTAGAAGCGCTTTTGCCTTTTTACAGGTGAATCCGTTAAGAGATTGCCACCTCCCAACACATCAAACATCGAGAAGTCATACCATGATTTTTGCGAGAGCCTGATATGCGCGGCCAAACAAGGTAGCTATCCCATACTCTTCATCGCTTCTTCATCCGAGCTCCAGTGGGGACTGACTCTGATAGAGCCGCTTCATTCCTACTTTATCGGCTAAAACAGAAGAACCAGGAGCGATGGAAGAAAGCTTTTAATTCTATCGACTTCTCGCACTCTTGCCGCAAGGTGTGGAGAACCATCAACAAACTTAGTGACAGGTCTGGACGCTCCTCTCGCTTGTGCTCCGTTTTGGCAAACTCCATCGCCTGGCAACTCGTGAAGAACGGGGCACACAGGACCGCGGGCTGCGAGTCTTCCAGGTCTATCAAAAAGAAGCTGTCCGACCTGTGGCAGATTCCAACACCTGAGGGTCACAGCATCTATGGCCCTTATAGACCAGAGGAGCTTGCTGCTGCCTTCAGGCGCCTGAAGCCAGGAAAGTCTCCAGGACTGAATTCCATCTTCCCGGAGTTGATACTCCACGCCGGGTCGGCTCTCAAGTCTTGGTTTTGCGATTTCCTCACTTCCTGCATGCGCCAACTAAAAATTCCAAAGATCTGGAAAAGAGCACTAATAGTTGCGATGTCTACGACAGAAAAGCCACTGGGGGACCCATAGATCTGCCGTCCCATATCTCTGCTGTGCGTCCCCTTTAACATCCTCGAGAGACTCATATGTGCTCGTGTCGATCCAATCATCGACCCATTGCTCCCACAGGAGTAGGCGGGCTTTCGACACGGCAGGTCGACCGTAGACCAGGTCACTCTGCTGACACAGGACATCGAGGATAGCTTTTCGGCTAAGAAGGCAGGATCTGTGTTTGTCGTTCTCACAGCAGCCTACGACACCGTATGGCATCGCGGCCTCACCTGCAAGCTGCTGCGATCGCTACCTGACAGACACATGGTCCGTATGATCGTGGAGATGGTTGGCAATTGCAGCTTTACCCTTACCACCGGAAATGGGAAAAGGAACAGGTTACGACGCCTCAAGAAAGGCGTCCCGCAGGGATCTGTCCTTGCACTCTTTCTCTTCAACATTTACATCTCTGATCTGCCAACCACCGTAACCAGAAAGTATGCATATGCTGATGATCTAGCAATCATGCATGCTGATGGAGATTGGCAGGCAGTGGAAGGGGTCGTGAGAAAGGACATGGCAACCGCAGGTGCATACCTCCAAACCTGCAAGCTAAAGCTCATCACTACAAAAACGGTGTCCGCACTCTTCCATATTAACAACAAGGAAGCTTATCGAGAGCTAAAAGTCAACTACAACAACGAAACCCTACCCTTCTCCCCCGAGCCTAAATACGTCGGAGTAACGTTGGACAGGTCGCTCACGCATCGCTGACACCTCGAGTCACTTAGCAAGAATTGTCATCACGCGTCGCGCTCTTGAGGCGGCTTGATGGCTCCGGTTTGGGTGCTGGAGCAACAACGTTACGAACAGCCACTCTAGCCTTGGTACATTGAACTACAGAGTGCTGCGCTCCTGTGTGGTGCCGCAGTGCTCATACCAGCCTCATCAACCCCGCCATCAACGACGCCTTGCGAATTGTGACTGGATGCCTGTGTCCCACAAGGTCCCACAAGCAGCACACAACCTTCCCATCCTCGCAGGCATCCAACCTGCTGAGCTTCGTCGCAATGGAACCACACTGTCTCTAGCACGCCGTGCCACGAAGCATGGACATCTTCTCCACTCAGCGCTCACTTTTCCATCGAGTGCAATTGCACGGCGCCTCAAATCGCTGCACAACAACCCTTCAGTTTATCTGACAACAACAACATACGTGGGACGCAGTGGGGTGACCACCAATGGAATGCGGAGTAGGCAGACAATCCTATAAGACTTCGCATTTTCATCCCCGACACCGTCACCCATTCCCTCAGAATGACCCTCCCAAAAACAGCCTGGGTCCGGCTTAACCGCTTCCGGACTGGTTTCGGACGTTTTCGCTCCTGCTTGTAAAAATGGGGTATGGCCTCCATTGAGGCCTGTGAGTGTATCGCAGAAGATCAAACCGTCGACCGTGTTGTCCTTCCACGTCCAATCCACATAACTCCTCACGGACTGCACTGCCTGACAGTTCCGGACGGTGAGACACTCGAATGGCTGCTCAACACCTGCCCCGAGATCTGGTGCGGCCTAACAGTGGTTTGAAAACTCACTCAAAAGATGAAGACGAAGCAGGGAATTTCACTAAAAACAAACTTTTAACTTGTCAACTCAACGAAAATAGACTTGATTTGCCGGCTTAAATGTGAATTTAATTATTCAGAAAAAAGTGCCAGAACAATGCATGCTTTATGGATGATGCTTTGAAAATAAGGGGCAATAAATATTATGACTTGGTTGCTGTTTGCACCCCCTACCAAAAGGTATGGGTACGCGTCGGTGCGCACGTTATCCCGAAGCGTCACCTCGTGAACTCTTCTCAAAGATCCCACCTCTGCCGCTTGTACTGTATTTGAGATAACAATCTTTCAGTCATTATCCAAGATGCATGAACATATGCGAGGATCGTAATAAAAAACGATTCAGCGGCGGATCCCGAAAAGTCGTTCGGGTGGCAATCGTGTAGTTGGGCGACAAAAAAAGTATTTGCTTGTTCAAATGCCCCAGATTTTCCATGAAAATCGTAGGGTATCACGCGAAAGTGGGTGCCTTTTGTAGACCAAGAAAGTCGTTGTGTTTGTTGGGTCAACTGCGAGATCTTTCAGGAAATCACCACAGTTTATAAACGCCGTATATCATTAATTAACAAACGTTTTGAAGGTCAAAAAAGATGGGATATTACACAGTTAGATGACAATCGCGTTATCTGTAGAGGCTTGTGCAGTTGCATGTGCATGGAAACCATATTTACTGCTGAAGCGACGATTCAAAAACAAAAAATAAATGAAAGGCATTTGCCATGACGTTACTCTCACTTTAGGTAGCTCTGCCGGCCATCGTGAAAAACAACCGCATATATAGATTCATACTTGGCTTAAAAGCATGTCACTCTAAAACATTGGTTGATAACCGGGAAGGCGCGCCCCCCAGGGGGTTTGAAGAAATTTCCAGGGGCCGCGAGCCCTTACATGCTCTACAACATGGAAAGTTTTTTAACGGGAATGTGTACCTTCCAAACGTTACGCCAGTGCGAATTTTACGTCGCTGCATGTTATTTGGTTTAGTTCCGGAAGTCCCTTTGACAATAACATCTGTGCCTTTCTCGCATTTGAACAGAGCATGATGCACATAGAATTTCAAGGTAGCCGACTGCATCGCAGAGCGGCTCGCCTAATTCCAGATGAACATGAATGCATACATTTTGCACAGCTTCGTGCATCGTGGAATACCGCTATGGCTTTCTGCAATTTGACAAGCTATTTGCAATGTGGCCGTACACCCGCATGATGCTAATTTTCTACATACCCCCACCATGTTCTTCTGTGATGCGACGATGTATAGGCTATTCATGACAATTCAAATGCATCTGAGCCACACTCTTGTTGAATGTGAGTCTAGGTTTATGCGGCTTGGCTGTTACAGGCCACAATACGATGTCGATTTTTCGACCAAAGGAAGATAGTAACTTTGCTTTCTGGCCATCCCAAATGCGTCACTCAGCTGCTTAATCTCGGAACCGTGTCTTTCACTCAGATTAATGCGGCGCGGAGTAAGTGTTTAAGCCCAGAAACGAAAATAACATTTCTGTTTGAATATCCGGTTTATGCGATTAATAACCGTACTATGTTTTTCGCATGAGAATGGGTTTTGGTTTGAGATTCTGGAATCTTTTGCGAAAACGCGGTTATGGCGTTTAACTGATATGCAATTAGTTGGAGTAATCTGTATTCACTTTGCGACGTAGTGTGCGGTTGCAAAGCTATGCTCAGTGAATAAAATAAGAAAGAATTTGCAAAAGTTCGCATAAGTCTAAAAAAAGCTGCAACACATTAAAGCATGCGGGCTAGAGTGGGAACATGCATATCTGTGAGTGCCGGTAAATCTTGCGTAATGTCGCTTAAAAGTAAGCGTGTTCCATCTAATGCTGCAAAATAATGTTGCACCAGACATTGGCCAAAAATTGTCAAGTAATCAGTGGCCTATAATTTTGGGTGCTAGGCTCTGTACAACTTGCAATGGCGAGCGAGTGTTAGTAGCCATCAGATGTAATACAACATTCCTACTTTTGAGGCCTTGATGTGAAAAAATATGTACCTCTTTCTTGTCGGAACCGGGGGAGCGACATGGTCTAGATCTCCACATATTCTTCTGGGGGAGACTTTTCCTCCAATTTTAAATTTTGCATAAGTTTTTGTAACGCAATAAGTAAGAACAACTATAGTTACATTTATGCGCTCGTCAGTGTAGTGTAGATATATAGGGTGCAGTCTGGGTTGGGATCGTGGAGGGCTTATAAAACATTGAATAAAATTGCTTAAACATGCTGAAAAAAGTTAATAGCGTCATATTTCAATGCTTGTGACGTCACAGTTGCCAATTCAAACCACAAAGATTTTCTATACTTTTTTAACGTGCACTTGTGCTCCCCCCACTTTGAAAAAGGTCCTCCACCCATGCGTATGGTTGGTTGGTTGCGCGCTTTGGTGCAGTCAGATTGTTCATATTCCTTATTCTTTGAACACTACAACCGCAATGTACTTTGCAACTGAGTGCTCGGACGTTACAGTGTTTGTTTGGGGGCATGTGCATGCCACGATACTTTTACTCTACCTGACCTTGACCAGGGTTGGACTCAGTGTCCTACTCTCAACGTAGTGTTGCACCAAGTGTTGAGGGTTAGCGAACAATAGTGTTAAGAAAATGTCTGTAACCCTGTTGTTCTACTTCAAAACTTGCTATTAATCGTTCTGTTTTGTCTGTTTTTATCAAACTGCATTGTCCAGATAGTGTGTGTTTGTACTCTATGGACTTCGTGTCTGTCACAAAACCTTTAAAAAAATTAAATAAATATACCAAGAAATACATTACTTTACAACTTATTTAAACTCAGGGGGGCGTCGAACAAAGGAAAATTGTTTAAGGGGGGCGTGGTGGAAAAAAGGTTAAGAATCACTGCTCTAAAATACATTTATCGCCACTAATAGCTGTAGAATTTCCATCAAGTATTGAATACTGCTTCACATGCTTGGACATTGGACTCCTAGAGTGAAAAAACATCAATTCTATGCTTTCAAATGAAGACCAGGTTTTAAAGAAAAGTTGTGACACTGTTCAACAGAAGCAAGACATCAACGGCCCAATGTCAATTTGCATTACATACAAAATCCAAGCTTTTGTGTTATTGATGTGTCCGTCTATAAACATTTTTCTCACTTTTTCAACTAACGCCACTGCAAACCTAAAAATGCATTGTTCGTCTGTTGTAATTTAAGCGAGCTATATAGCAAACAAACTATATAGCAAACAAAAGGCTGTGGACTTCGCAGACCACATACATTTGTCATTTCGTTATCTTAGGCCAACTTCATACAACAGCGTAAATTTTTACTGCACAAAGAAAGAATTGTGGTATTTCTTGGTATATATTGAAAACCCAGCACTGATAGCAGAATTCCCGTTTCAAAGGGAACTGGGAAAGCACCGGATTTTCCCAGTAATCTTAATTCCAGTAGCTAATCAGTTTTGGAATAGTATTAGTTATGTTTTAAATTGAAATTTTCAGTTGCACGACCTGAGCAAGGCGACGTTCATCTTCAACTAGGGCACAAGTTTTTTGTAAAATTTAGGGAGACAGCTGGGATGAAAGCAATATAGTCATCGGGTCGATGTAGAAATGAAGTTTTATAAATACAGATTCCCAATTTTGTTTCTAGAGGTGTTTTGAAAGCAAAATTAATCACCATGCCCGTAACCAGGGCGGCGAAGAGCCCTAAATTTTTTTACTCCCTCCCTGGAAAAATGTGTTGGACATAGTTTAAAACTATTGGACATAGTTTGAAATATTTGGGCCCCTCAGAAAACTCTTCGCCACACCTCGTGTCCCAAATTCGTTACGGGCCTGCTAATCACGCTTTGCTTTATCCTTGCAGATAATTTACGTATTAATATAGTTAAATTTATTGCTGGAAACGGTACTGTAGTTCAACCTGCTGGCATTAAATATCGCATTTGGATTCAAACAAGCACAGTAGTATAGTAGAATGCATCAATTGCATTTTATCAGAGCTGTCAGTTGGAGTGCACAAAATATTGAATCGCACTGGTCGCCCGTGCATATCGCTCTTATAGCAGAACACACAAATTTTCATGCATTTTGTAAGTGTAGGTTACAGCGCGATTTGATGTCTTGTTCATATTACTTAACGTTGCAAAGACGATAAATATCTTTCTTGCACATTTCCGTTTTTTTGAAAAAAAAGCTGCAAACCTTTTTAATTCTACTGGGGATCATGCGTGCAGCCCCAGCCCTATCAAAATCTCCATTGATATCCTCTTACCAGTAGCAAAAAAAGTTCGGCTTGAAATTAGCGCAGCCTACTTCACAAAATGATTTCAATATATTTTTACTGCTGGTGTGTGGAGGATGTATCCTTTTCAATCTCCCATTGTTGGCGCCTGCATACATACCCACATACCCATCTATCCTACAATGTAATTTCTGCATACCCAGTTGTCCGGTGACTGTTGTCTTGTGACTTCTATCAGTGATGTCACTGAGCTCAGTCCTCCACAATCAATTTTTCAGGTTTAAACCCCTTAAATGCTATCGCGGGTATGGAAGACCAGAGTCAAATGCGGTTACCACCTGAAAACTACGTAAGCGTGCATCGGAGCGCTTTCCAAGCTTCAGTAGCTGAATTTTTTTGTGTGACTTGTTGATAGGTGCGCGTGCGGTCGCCCTCGCTCTTTTCAATTTTGCAGTGTAGGGGAAAAGTAGTGATTTCGGATCACGCTGGCCCGACGTTATGGTTAGTGTGAGTGACCTTACGCTGTATTGACAATGAATTGACCACACGCGCCAGATGGCTGTAAAGGGCTGAAACTCANTCAACGCATGCTTCTACGGTCTTGTTAGCAGTATACAAAAGGAGTTCTTCAACGCCCATAATTTTTTTTATGAGTAATTCAGTTCAGTCATATATGATATCTTCGCTATATTGGTCCACTCACCTTTCATCAAAAATCGTATGATATTAGAGTACAAATTAACTTTGTTAGTGATCAAAGAGCTCAGTGAGAGCTATATTTTCAATGTAGTTTTTGTGATAATCTTTGGTTGAAGGAAAGTATATTTTTTATTTTTGAAAGCTGGGTCTGGCACACCCGACTAAATCATTAACGTGACAAAAATCGAACGATAGCAATCCAGGGTCAGATTTTGATACATGAAATTAATGTCAAAAGTTTCATTCTAAGAGTTCTATTTGCATAACGACACGAAAATATAGGCTATATGAGTTTAAACAGAAATCAAAATGCACAACGGTGAATTGGCAAAAAAGCATCAAGTTTCACCTGCATTAACACAAAAAGAACGTCCAGCAAAACTAGGTCTGATGTACCTGTAAAGCAAATATTTCGCACTTGGATGAAAACATTGCTGCATAATGGGCAGTGATGTAGTTGAGACCGCAACCTTCGAGACCGAGACCTGGTTAAAATTTGGAGACGAGACCGAGAACGAGATTTCATCAAAAACTCCGAAACCGAGACTCGAGACTTGAAGTTCGAGATCGAGACTCGACGCTTCAAAATTTATGCATTTTGCAGAAATTAAAAAAAATGTCGTCATCGTTTATGACTTGAATGTTTTTCAGATTCCTGGCATTTTTCCGACGTATTTGTTCCTTACATGCATATACAACAAACAAAATATCTTTGAATTATAGAAATTTTAATAAATCATTTCTTTGCAATATTCAAAGTCTCGAGACCTGAAACCTTCGAGACCGAGACCGATACCGAGACTCGCAAAAATGGGTCTCGAGACGAGTTTCAAGACCCAGACCAAATCTCGAGATTCCATCACTGATAATTGGTTTGGTTAAACTCAGGTAAATCAGATGATTTACGAACCAATGCATTCAGCACAAGCACAGAATGTAAGAGTCACGGAAAAATATCTTTTGGATTTGTTAGTCACCATTATCGCGACATTACAAGAAGTGAGGATAAATGTATGTTTTATCTTTAATTCCTAGTCAAGTCCCTACGTTTTGAGCTATAGGTCAATATGTAGGTAGGTAAATACTTGTTAAACGTTTTGATTGAAATCCTGTTTACTAATGGTTGAAGACAGTCTTTTGGAAAACTGCCCATCCTAAAACTAAGTCTCCACAATAGTGCTGCTTTTTGTCTTCGCGTCGCAGAGATTTGCCTGGCAGCACCAAATCGTTCACAAAATGCAAACACTTGAACCTACAGCTTCCAATCGTAACACTCTCATTGACTCGGCTGTGACTGTCTGCCGAATTCAAATAGACTATGAAGAGGAATGGTTACAGCACACATCACTGTCGAAGCCCAACACCCACATCGAACGGTTATGATTTGACTCAGCCGACATGGTCACAAATTGCTCAGCACGAATACAGTGACTTGACGGCCGACGTCTTTGGCATACTCTGAAGATTTCGCGAAAATTTCCTGGACGACGAGAATTTTGTCTGTATTGCTACGGACAGGACGAAAAACGCGCTGATATCATCCAGCTTTGATTTAATTATTTCGCGGCATATTTTTAAAGACACTTAGCATACACATTTCCAGGGAGGCTAAATATAGAGATGCCCCGAGAGTTATTACCTTCCCTCCTGTCTCCCGTCTTGCGTTTGGGGATCAAAACCCCAATTTGCCAATCTTTCAGTGCCCTTCTAGGACGCTAGGCAGGCCCACAACCAGAGGGGACAACCGGGAACAATCACGATTCCACAGAGGTCCCTACTAGTTTAGGAATCAACTTAGTTGTTGCAGGAGCACAGGTCAGTCTCCCAACTAAGCAACCTGACGTCTTGAAGTTGCAAAGCCGAAGCAAGGCGAATTAAAAACGCTCTCACCACTTTGTCCGCTAATAACTCTCCAGTAGTACTCTACGTTGATTGGTTCTTTCGGTTATATTCAGATCTACAACAAAACCTCCGATACACTTGAGCGTGAAGTCAGAATAACGTAACGTTAAAACGGTTCGGTGTAGAATGATGACGACCATAAACGTTGGGCGTTCGCATGAACCGCAGGAAACAGCGACCGCCGGTTATGTAGCAAACCTCCTTTCAATGAAACTATACGTGCTTTATTTAGATATGTAGCTGAAATTTTGCGAAAAACAAAGTACACCTAACCTCTACAGATTTTATAATTACAATTACACATAAAATATGCAACTTGTACAAAAATTTTGCATATTAACATTTACTTAAAAAGTGGTTTGTAATTAGCATGCAGCGTACATAAAAAAACGTTAATTGCGTTTTTCATGGTAAGACTTTGCAGTTGTAGTAACTGCGTTAGTGAAATGTTTTATTTCCCACCAGAGCAAAAGTAAACATTATCAAAGGACATTTATGTTTCTTTCGCCATTTTACCGACATTCAAAATCTGTTTATCACACAAGTTTAAACAAAATAACTTGATGCATTTACTTCTTAATCCACGGTCATTTTGTACCAAATTTTTAAATATCGTACCAGCATGTCATATGAAATCTTCAAAATTCTTGAAAATTACGGAAAACTCACGTCGGGTACATTGAGGAATGACATCATCGAAGCACTTGTTTTCTGGGTTTCGTAAGGATAGAATATGCAACCGTCCTCTGGAGAGTAATTATTTTCTAAAGGAAGCATACAGTTGCGTTTTTCTCCAGTGTCAAGGTCAACCACATAATTTTCTCCTTCAACAAGAAGAGAGTTTCTGCAAAAATGAAACTAAAATTAGGTTATTGCCAAAATATTACAATTCAAAATCTTGATTCAAAAAGTTGTTTCTCCTAAAAGATGAAGCGACATTACTCCAAAACGAGTTTCAAGCTGCAGTGTTGATTTTGCTGTTTTTCCAAACTAACGTTGAACCTGTGTTGAATGTTTTTATTGCTGCTGGAGCTTCAATTAGCCATCTGCTTGCAACTTAAGCAAACACACGCTTTTATGAAACCTTATTATGTAACCTTTCACATTAGATTTCAGAAGGACCGATCTTTGTGTAGTTTCATTGAGAACGACACCAGATAATGACTAATTTTGTAAAGCAACCTTTATAAACGACGTACTGCCTTCAAAGCGTTAAGAAATCCCGAACGACCAACGCATCCCTGTTATTCCCTACTTGCTTCCACAGCGCTTGTAGTATACACAGCAAGTCATTGTTAAAAATGGTAGCTTGTAATGATGCAAAATAAATAAGCATAAATCTTATCAACAGTAGAAATATTGCAATATTATATCTGTTCCATTATAAATTCATTCTTTTAACACAGTGATTTCCAAACTTTTTCTACTAAACTTCACTGTCCATCTATCTTCCTCTATCCCAACAAATAGTTTTAATGAGATGTTAATCGGAGTTCGGACACACGAGGTCTGGCTGCATTATCAAATAGGCTACATTACTACTGCTACCATCAATGCACTAATGTACGACATTGAAAAGTCTTTGCGGAAAAGTCATTGAAAAGTCTTCGTAGCTTTTGTTGAACGACGTTGGTGCTGGATCACAAACGGGTGAAACCGAAATAAAAGTGATTATGACAAAATAATGCATAGCACCCAATCTGAAATAAATCTTATCAAGTTAGGTAAGTTAGCCGTGCACCACTTAAAAGACTCTCCTCACGTACTTCTACTATTATGACTACCATGAGTACCACAGATTGGGGGCCACTGAATTACTTTCGGCTTTGCGGCTTTGTTGATGCTTACAAAATAATATTGATTTTTCACAAACACAGCAATTAAGAATAAAACACGCAAAACGGTTAAGCATGCCTTGTAGCCTGCAGAATTTTATTGCTGTCGTAATAATATGGCTCCCCTTCTCTTCCGTCGTATACTCCCCATCTTAGATGAGCCCATTGGTGCACCATCGCCTTGCCTGCATAAAAAATTATAGTAAGTGAAACCAGCAGCCTACAATTTCTGCAATTACAAAAGAACCCAACCTTTAGGTCCATAATCTTCAATGAAGTTCGAACCATTGATGAAATTTGGTGTGATATAAATGTAATCTCCCACTGCTCCACATGGTCCGTATTGTTGCGTATATGGTGCGTCGTCTCCATCAGGGGTGCTGCTAACAACCAAAATATCAGCCTGTGAAAGCAAAAAAAGATGTGAAATTTTAGGCAATGGTTATGTCAAAATGAATTTTCAACAAGAATGAAGCATATTTGGACGAGGCTCATTCACCCAGCATTCCTCACATAGCACTTTCACACATATAACTCCTTACATTTTGCTCTCTCTAAAATAAGAAAAGTTTGTTTGAAGTATCTGTAAAATGATAGCGTTAAAGACCCACAAGAAAGTTTCTGACGCAAATAAATTTTGTAGTCAAAGTCACTACAATCATGTCTGTTTTTTCTTAGGTAACTAGTAATTAGACGGGCGGAATTGTTAAAAAGTTTTGACAGCTACAACTCATACTTTTGTGATCTTGATCACATAATTGCTCACTCGCGGTAACCTTTCCTTTATTCTAGGTTTTCAGTGAAATCTAATCATTTTTGAAAGGTGTATCTTTCCTCAGCCGGGGAAAAAGCTGCTCGCAATTTCGTAGGTAGGCCTACCCATTGGTGTCTTGGTTTGCATCTAAAAAAGACTCTCTAACTGTAGGCTATATGTGGAGACTGCCGGTAAATTCAGGGGGAGACCTAGCCAAAGAATTTTGCAACAGCCCTGCAAACAGAACATTGGTTATTTAATGTATGAAAACACATCTCTTCCAAAATTGGCAATCAACCTGCATGACAAGGGTCATCTATTGAACCGATAATGATATCTGACTTCCAGATAGAAAACCTGAAATATTGATTGGCGTTTCTGATAACTATTAGGAACACATTAGATGAACTAGGACTCGACTTACAGACGAGTAGGTTAATTTTTGAGAATCTTTGTAATTCCCGGTCCAGGTTTTCGGTACAATAATTGAAATTTCTCCAACGTAAGCTCGATTTTGTTGCTTTCCATAAGGCTCTTGATGCCTTTGTCCATAAATCCTGAATGCAATTTGAATATAACGTGAAAACTATTTTTTGTAATTTCACCGTTAAATGAGCGTACGTGATGGCAAACGTAATGACTTTTAGGCAACTTTCCATTTTTCTGTGTCGCAAACGCATGCATCTACTCTATATACAGTATCGGCATTTCATTTTGCAGTGTAATCACAAATATTCTAACGAGGCGTATGCTTCTTCCTACTGGCAATCAATGATAAAAATTAAAACTGATGCTCTCAAACTAGTGTCGAGCAAATTCACAAACGTGTAGTAGCCTATCAGTTAGTTTGAAACAACACTTTTGATTTATTCCATCTAACGTTCGCAGTTCATGATTCTGGATTTTCCAAATTAAGGTCAAATCACGTGATTAAAGACCAAGTTAACAACTGTAGCTAAGTAGTGAGTTTGTTCACCATGCTTATTACAAAAATGAGAATATTCATCGATAGTGGTTGGGCTGGCTATGTTGACATCTGCATCAATAGTTTATTGTTTCTAAGAAAAATAGTTAAAACTCTCACACCACTGCGTTTACGAATGTTTTTCTAAAAATATTCTTGGCCATTTTTTGTGCTGAGCATAGGCGTAGCTAGAGGAGGCCAAAGGGGCCATCCCCCCAAATTTTTATAACATATTTTGTGCTTTGAGAAGCGTTTTTCCAAAAAAATAGCGTTATTCGCCTAAAATCAAACATTTTGGCTCCCCTAAATTTTTGGGCTGGCTACGCCACTGGTGCTGAGAAAGAAAGGGTAATATATCACTAAAATCAAATGTGCTATCAAGTCCTACTTCCAGAAATCTGCACCACATCTACCAGCACCGTTGTGAAATACGTGAAAGCAACAGGAAAAGAAATGCGTAGTTATTGCTTTTTGAAACTTTTATACCTCCAGGGAAGAAAAACGTCGGAGTAAATATATGAGTATCGCCAAAGTTTTTGAGGATAGTAGTAGTGGTACAAGTAACCGGTAAAAGACGAGTGTTCACACGACTTTCTTATCCACAGTATATCCGTTAATTGACGCAAAATGTGCCAAAGTACAACCTATGCATTTATACAGTACCTCTGTTAGCACTTTACAATCACAATTAAAAATGGACTGTTTCGCAAAATATCAAAGGAGGAATACTTAATCGGTAAATTTTTATTAATTATCAGTTAGTTAGCAAAGGAGTGGTGTTCACCACAAAGCATACGACAAGAATTTACAGGCAAAATTCGTTTAGTAAAAATGTTTTCAAAGCAAATAGTCAACACTGGTTGCACACAAACAATATTTTTTTCAGTAAACAATATTTTTGAGCAAAATGTTTTCAAAAAAAACTATTCTTGTGAGGCATAAAGTCGATAAATTGCCTAGGCATCCATAATGGCATACAACAATATGAACAAATAAGCTTCACGGTAGACTTAGGGGTAAATTGCGCAAATACAAGCCATTTCAACTGTAGTGAAAGTGCGGAATGACTTCAATTCTGGCCTTATCTTAGTATTCCAAATCTGTGACAGATACCCACCAATTATTAACCAAGCAAAAATTCCCCAGTGCTTTTTACCTTTATTCCTTGAATCAAATTCGGATCTTCTGGAATTTATGGGTTTATTGCTATTACAATGCCCTCATATCTGTTATCTTTTAGGATGATAGAAGACGATCTCCCTTGGCTGCTTCCAAGCAAAGTTAGAGTTACTACAAGGATCTGTAGCAACATCTTTGAGCAACTGTTTTGAAAGATTTCAGCACGAAATTTACGTTTTAAACAGAACGTTTGATTTCTACGACAAAACTTGATTAGTAAATGTGCGTCTATTCGTTTTTCAGTGGTCAAGGAGCTCGTTGCATGCTAGAAAGGTTTGCATTTACGAGGCCTACTCACTTGTACCAGTAGGTTTGCAGCTTTAACTAATTTCACAGTCAAGCCAAAGAATTGAAGGTTTTCACTTCCCCAAAGTGCACCAAAGAATGATTTAAAGCAGTGGTTCTCAACATTTTTTGATGCATTCCCCCCTTTGCTCATTTTGGAGCTTTTCATTCCTCCCCTATGGAACTTTCATTCCTCCCCTATTACACAAATTCAGCAGGGTGGCTGAAAGGGTTAAAACGCTAATTTTGCGATGACTCAGTTCGCACGTTGTGGGTTGAAACATAATCCTACAATTGGAACAATGGCCTTTATTGACGACGATAGCTTGATTAATGAAAGCGGGACAAAAACTATTCGTTGTCAAATAATGGCACTAAAGTTTGTCAACAAAAATTTGTTATAGTCCACTAAATTACTTACAAATACAAAGTGATATAACTTGATATATATATTTGAAAGAGCCAGTGTCAACTTTGAAAAGAAGTAACAGCACTTACAATGGATACGTAACTTAACTATAAAGTGGAAATTACTCCCCTGGACTCATGAAATTTATCCCAGGGGAGGAATTCCTCCCTGGTTGGGAACCACTGATTTAAAGTATATAGTGTCTCTACACTGGTAACAGCAGTGTTTGTGTNAGAATNTCCGAGAGAGAAAAGAACCGTTTTAANGCTGGCAGTTCTCAAATTTGAAAAAGTTCACCCCAGAACACATAAGANGGATAATCGGAATCCAAAAATGTTTAATGATGAGAATGGAGTGTTTGAGATACATAACAAAACTTTCCGTCAGGTCAAAAATTTGCGCCTTCATGACTTCTCTAATAGGTGGCAAGAGCAAGTCTGGCGATAAGCCATTCATTTAGTAGCAAGAACCAGTTACATTTCCTAAAGATAAAATTGCATGGTTGTGTATAATTTACCTTCACGTTTTGTACACTGTTATCAAATATTTGCAAACAAAAGTAAAGATTACCCATATCTCACGTAATTGGCTTTACTTAATAAATCTGCTTTTTAATATGCATTGAGTACGAAGGCGGTTGTTCAAAAGCGTCTAACTGACAGAAATAACCCAGGGCTGTCTAGCACAGCGTCTTAAAGCGTATTGTGAAACGAAACCTGCTAGTACTCTACGATTAAGATCTCATGTATGAGTCAGGATGTGTAAGTGGGATTATAAATGGCAGCTGTTAGGCAAATATTTGCAAATTTTGTTTGCGTAACTGACAGGTCAAGCAGACATTCATCAATGTATTCCAGTTGACCTGTTTATTTTCACATCATGGAGTTGAAAGAAAATGCTGGTCTTGCGCAACAGGTTCCTGCGAAGCTGTGAGATTGAAGCGAGACGTATTCTTGCAGTTAAATGACACCAATCGCCGTCGGTGTTCAAGGCATCACCACCGTATCTATATTAGTAGTACCCTAGGATAAAGTGTCTTTCTTGGTCATTTTGTACAGTTATGTAAAGACATCGAGTGAACTGCTTTAGCAAACTCAAGATACAACTTTGATTCAGATGCATCTCATGGTCAACGCTATAAACAGGAGTATTTTGAATAATTTCTTTGCTCTTTCTTACCGTTGTGTTAAAAACTTTTGATTCTTATTTGAGGCATAAACAGATCGTCTGAAAGAGACCTAAAGAAAACAGATTATTATAACAATACACACTTAAGAGGTCGGTGTTATTTTTCGAGCTATTCTGGAACAANTCCATAGACGTCATACAAGTAAAATTGGATTTTTCTAAAGTGTTTTGATGGACCGAAACGGTCCCTCAAAATACAGTAGAACCTCACTNCATAACCACCACNAAAATACAATAAAACCTTGCTTTATGACTATCTCGGTATTAAGATAAAATAGCTGCAGTNTTTCAAAATGCCTTAGCGGTTACCAAAGTCAAACCTTGAAAAACAAGTTTTGAGGAGTTGCAAACTCTTTATTCACATACGTAATACTAATTTGATGAATCTTGCCTAAAAATGCAATAAACATCTTGAAACTTGGGATTTCAGCATAAGTTTTTATTGTCAAAACTTTTATGATTATTTTCAGTAACTATTTTCTGTCCTGAAAAAAAACACACCAAAACGCTTTCATAAGGACAATAGTACATGCTTTATTCTTTGGAAAATTTGTTGAAAAATGGTTTGACATATCAAACGTATAAGCAAATATCATGTGCAAATATGAAGAAAAGCTGACTTGGATTTCGCAACAGGTATCTACTATAAACCTATTTCAGTTTTTAAACATCACCGATAAACCTTTAAGCTGTCGTTTGATAAACTGTCGTTGAATTATTGTTCGATAAAGGGTCGTTCAATAAACTGTCCCTTGAAAAATTGTCGTTTAATGAACTGTCGTTTAATAAATTGTCGTTTAATAAACTGTCGTTCAATGAGGTACATCCTGGAACGACGAACCGGGTGATTTCCATCAGGTCAGGAGTGGTGACCTGACCTGGTGGAAATCGCCCGATGTCAAGCGAAATTTATGACCGCTGCGAATATTCTCAATTCTTATTGTTTGTCAGTTATTTTGGTTCTCAAAGCAAAGGAACAAAGTTTGGCGACAACTTTTTTGATGTGTGTTGTGTAAATTAAAACTTTTTGATTAGATGTCGGATACCCACAATAAGCTATAGTACGGAAATAACTATAACCACTGAAAAATATTGGACTTAGGCTTAGACCCCTTCTTCGTCTAACCATAACCAAAACCGTATCCCGACACATTTAGCAAAACACCAAACCGTAAGCTCTAATCACAAGTTATCTGAGCGTATTTTATGTATAGAATACTACTCTGTGCATGCGCACAAAGCGTGAAGTCAGAAATTTCGCTTGACACCAGTTCGTCGTTCTTACCTAAGTAAGCGCACGAGTGCTCTCCACGCACCAGCAGCTGCAGTTGTTGGTCTGACTTATTGACTGGTGTATGTTAGAGTCCTGCGCGGGAAGGGTTTACACGCGAGGGTTGTGGGTACCCGCATTTGCGGGTGTGGGGCGGGTGTGGGTTGAACTTGCTGCTGGGCGGGAAAGGGTTGTACTTAGTGCGGATGCGGAGCGGGCGCAGATTGAGAAATTCTTTGTCCTGGTAAATTAATGTTGAGCCAAAGTACATGAACTCAGCTCAAAAATCACAAAACAAGTGGATGTACAGCACTAGCGTAAGGAGAGGGGTGGGGCATGGCGCAGTGTCCCCCTCAGACCCTAAAAATATAAAAGTGTATAAACAGTATTCGGCAGTGGCGTAACAAAGAGGGGGGCAAGGGCCTCAATTTAAAATAAACTGACTTTGTTTTCTGGTCACCATATGCACACTACACAAATTTTTTATGACTACTTTACGTTTCCTCTGCTTGATTTTCATTTCACGATTTCATTCTTTCACTGACAAAATTGCTTCACACGTGGCTGTTAAGTAACTTAACGCAGGTAACAATGAACACCAGAAAAAAGCTTCGGCTGGCGTGA
>JGI24159J19872_10003880_pt1 | contig 18894 bp, 8 predicted proteins | sample Ectturendosymbi4_FD_19872 | JGI IMG/M metagenome (IMG submission 19872) | reverse complement strand
GGATCTCGTCAAGTCTGACCATTCCAACTGTTCTCACCAGGCGCAGCTCACTGCCTCTCAGCGCCTTCAGGTGCACAAAGAGAATGCTCTCACAGAAAGAGTGCATTGAAAGCGAAGTGGTTGCTTGGAGATGACCACAGTTTTGTAAAGAGAATAACATTGTCATAGAAAAAGCATGTCGAAAGGTAGGCGTTCTTGCCCGAAAATAATGTTGGCAACACACATCACTTTAGTAGCATCTCACAGTAAACCCTACTGGTTGAAGAATCAAAGAAACGAAGGATGCTAAATACAGAGATAGCTAAATACGCGCAGAGATAGCTAAATGCGCACAGAGATAGCTATCTCTGCGCAGAGATAGTCGTTTTTGTGCTAAATCTGTCAGATATAATATTTTTACGAACGGCGCCCCATACTTCCTGGTGAACATCTGACATCCAGCTATCCTTCTACGTGGGTTGAGCTGTTTTAGCGTCCAGCACCTCTGTGTAATCGGGAGTGCGGTGTACGACAGTATTTTCAGCAATTAGATGCAAAACAATGTGTAGACACTTCTTTTCGACCAATCGATATCACAAATTTTCATACATAAAGAACATTTTGAAGTTCAGTTTCAGCTTAACTTCTAATCTATAACAACGGATCTCGATGAGGAAGGCAATAGATCAAAGACTGCCGCAGTGAACAAAGTCTATCCGCCGTATAGCAACGAAATGAGCAGTGAGGCACATAGCCACTTTTTCTGCGTTATGAAGCGTTTCAACCTTTTCTGTCGTGTTTGATTACGATTAGCTGTTGTTTATGTTTTGCTGCTTGGTGGATGACAAGCGCAGTTGCGCGAAACCTTCGTAGCAAACTAAATTAACACCTGGTTCTAGCAAATGTGAGAAGATCTGTTGATAAGCGTCGAGCACTCAAACCAACAGCTCTGTCTGAACCAAACAAGTATAAAACAAACGCTTCCACTATTTTTACCACAGCCTCTTTAACAGTTGCAACACAGTTTCCCACTTTTATATGATTTGTGATTTCAACATTTAACCCAAATTACACAAAGCGTATGACTATGAGTGGTCGAATTGACTGATCCTATCGTGAAAGACCATTTTAGTGATTCAACGTAGCAAAAAAGCAACATCCTTTTATTTTCAGGTTCTACTGTCAGGACCACGGACGCTCTCAATTACCCATTCATATCCCTCTGGATGCAAGATGCAACGGCATCACTGACTGTTTTGATGTTAGTGACGAAATGAACTGCAGCAAAAGCACACATTTTTATTGTGCGTCAGGAAAGCCTTTGTACATTCCTAAAGTTAAGGTATAGCCGAAAATTTTGCAAATTATTAAAGAAGCACTTGATGTCACCTGTTTTCCGAATTAAAACAAAAATGCCTAAATGTTTCGTTTCGTTGCCTTCCTAAACACTAAAACCTAAAACCTACATTTTCTTTCAAGTAACTTCAACATATAACATACTGTCTTGAAAATTGTTTTGGTTTTCAATTTTACTGCAAAAAAGGTTTCCAACCTGTTTTTATCCGAGCATGCTTATGAAAGCTGAAAACTCATATCGCCACAGAGGTTCTAGCGATATCGAGTTACGCGGTTTGCAACTTCATATTAGTTGAAACATGAAAATAGCCCTTAGCACCTGAGCAGTTGTGCAGTATACAATTCCACCGGAGATCTTCAGTGCATACTACAGAGTAGACGATAGCTATCGTCTTCTATATCGAACATTTTACTATTTGACAGCCTGTTTTTTAAACTATAAGGCAGGGGTCGGGAACCATTGGCTCGCGAGCCAGATATGGCTCATTTGATGACGGCATCTGGCTCGCTTGATATTTTCTTAACATGATTGTTACGGATGACACTTTTTCTGTAATTTTCCTACAAAGCCTTCAGCAACACCATGCAGCACCAGAAGTCGCATTAACAGTAAGAAGCGTGTTATTGAAGAGAAAAGTCAGACATTTACCAATTGTTGATTTTGCTTAAAAATGCACACTTTAGTTAAGTAAGCTAGTTGCATTAAGTGTTGAAAAATATTATATGGCTCACACGGAAATACAATTAAAAACATTTAGGTTTCATCCCCTTATCCAGAAAGGTTCCCGACCCCTGCTATAAGGTATATTTTCACCTTTAGTTAGATAACTGAGATAAGCCTTAAAACTAAATGCCAAACCAAAAAATATTGCAAATTTTGAGCCCGANCTTAGCCATAAACGGCAGTACTCTTTTCAAACCATGGTAGATATCATGGAAGTAACACTTACAACTAGAGTCTTGAACAAGANCGTAAAATTGAAAGTTGGTTGCTAAATGGCTTAGTGATCCACACCACTATTACAAGCATATTGAGTAGCCTACATGTATCTTTTGATATTTGAACAATACCAGATTTTCAGCGCCAAAAAAGCTTTCATAAGTTGTTTTCTTATATGCTCTTATGTTGTCAAGCAAGCCAAAGTTAAATAATCAGCTCAAGACCTTTGAAGCTTTCGGTCTACTATAACAGCAATGACCACTTTTTCTTTAACACTAGAATGCCCAATGGAGTCAAAATGACTCCTTTGAGTAGTTTGCTTGTGCGTATCTTTTCACCTGCTTGTTTCCAGGGAAAATCCTCCCGCGACTTTTGATTATTCCTAGGGCCTAATAGCCTGTTGGGATGTCGTGCGTTTATGTTTAAATAAGACTTTTTTAATATTTACCTCGAATGCCCGGAGGAGTCATTTTGACTCCCTGTTTAGAAATGCTTAAAAAATATTTCATGAACTACAGGCAATGATAGTGTTTTTGTGCTTTGCAGCGTAAATTCAATTTACAAAGCCAATTGTGCTTTGGAAACAGCTTGAAGTCTTTATTGCTGTCAAGTGTCTTTTCAAAAGCTGTATCATTTTGTTATCAGTAGCATAGAATACTTTGTTTTGTTGGGACATTTTGTGTCAACAATGCCCTACTACTAGTTGGTGAATTATCACCTTTGTTTTGACTTGCTCCGCGTGGTTCTGATTGCAAGTACAGTCAGATCATAGCTGCCCTTTAGTTTGCAACTTGAAACAGTCAGCATATGTATATGCCTACAAGTCGAGCCCGAGGTCTCATGCCAAGAGAAGTTTTATCTTTGCTAACTGATATTCCTGAGGATATATCTGACAATCGGGACGAAAGCAACATTGATACAGATGATAATTTCATTCCAGCAGCAGAAGAAACTAGCTCTTCTAGTGAAGATGAGTCGCAAGACAGAACAGGAGCGTTGTGATGCGGATGGAGTTGTCATGTCTCTATTTCTGTGTTTTCCAACTTGCGTTTATTTTTTTGTGGAAGGTAACCGAGGTCCAACCACGAGCGGTTTGTAAAGTTATTTGGAAACTGATGAGAACGATGGTATAGTGTTGACTGCAAAGGATGGCACTAAATGGAAGAAAATACAAGTCAGTGACCAGTCCACACGCAGAATGCAGGTTGCAATACCCTAAGGCAATGCCCAGGCCCTATGAGTTATGCGCGTTGAAACATACAGGCTGGAAGTCCTGCAAGCGCCTGGCATTTATTGTTGAGAAGCTTATACTTGAACACATCCGGAAAAGCACAATCACTGAAGCTACATTGTTGTTATGTACACGAGGAGTAACAGGATCAGATGACGTGCCATATCACACTTTCTGGACTGACAAATGGGGCATGTCATTGCGCAAATAAGCGATGTGATGGAACCATTTCAGCGAAATTTTACGTTTTCTCCGCTTTGACAAAAAGTCTGATCGATCTCTAAGTTTGAAAACAAACAAATTTGCTCTTTTTTCGGTTGTGGGGAAGAGGTTCATACAGAACTATATTTCATGTTACATCCCTGGGGCTTTCATCATTGTGGATGAACAGCTTTTCTACAGCAAATGTGAATGTCCATTTACGCAGTGCATGTCGTCAAATCCTGACAAATATGGGCAGAAATATCGGTTAGCTGTAGACAAAGAGAGCAAGTATGTGGTAAATGGGTTTGGTACGGTGGTAGAGACGAAACTCACTCTAGGGATGAATGCGTCTCCGACCAGTTCGTCATGCTGTTGTTGAAGCCGCACCTCAACAAAGGGAGGAACGTGACAACCGACAATTATTTCACCTCAATGAATTGGCCATGAAGTTGCAAAAAACAAAACCAGCCTACTGGGGACAGTGAACAAAATCCGGAAGGAAGTACCTGCAGTGGTGAAGCACATGAAAGAGACACTTCACTCCACCACACTTTATAAATCTGGTGATGTAACGATGACTGTTTATCAAGGTAAGGCCAAGAAAAATGTGGGAACAGTGAACAAAATCCGGAAGAAAGTACCTGCCTACTGGGAACAGTGAACAAAACCGGAAGGAAGTACCTGCAGTGGTGAAGCACATGAAAGAGACACTTCACTCCACCACACTTTATAAATCTGGTGATGCAACCTATTTGTTTTGTTCTTACAGTACTTTGGTTTTGTTCAATGAAATTAGGTTTAGAAAAATACCTTTGACTGTGCTGTCTTACGAAGCTATTCAACAGCCGTAATCACAGTACTGTTACATAAGAAACTGCAGGGAGTCAAAATGGCTCCTTCGGGCATTCTAGGTGAATCAAAAGTCCGGGCATTTGAGTGTTCTTTTTAACACCAACACAAAAAGGCTTTTTTCGTATGTGTGGCCTCTTGAAATGATAACTAATTGGTTGCAATATAGTTTTTACGTTTTAGAGCTAAAAAACATCTTATTTCATTTGAAAAGTTCGTAATGACCTACCTCATTTTATACAGGTGTGCAACGGCATTCAAGACTGCCAAGGAGGAGAAGATGAATGCCAAAACTGTGCCACTAGCCCTTTTTCTTCAGACAAGTTTCTAATCAGTTCGTATGTGTTGCAGGTTTTAGTCTGGATCACAGGTAAAACTCATTTTTGCAGGGATTTAGTCATGGTATTTGACTTCATGCATTGGTGTTTCCTTTGTCTTTCAGGCCTCTTAGCTGTTTTTGGGAACATAGCTGTGTTAATTCACAACGGATTTCAACTAAAGGGAAAAGAAGAGGGTCGCAATTCTATTTCTTTCATCAACCGCATCTTGGTGCTAAATCTTGCTACGGCTGACCTTCTACTTGGAGTAAGTGTCATCAGCATCATAACTAATTTAAGACTGTATTACTTGTGCAACATAAAAACGTGCATAGGCTTACGATTTTCAGGCGGGAATGTCTGTCAGCACAAAGCAGATTCCTCTGTCAATCTAAAAATAGCAATGTTTTTACAGATTTACCTCTTGAGTCTTGGAATTGTGAACAGTGCTTTTGAAAACATTTACTGTCGAAAGGATATACAGTGGAGGGGAAGTGCAGCATGCATTGGTCTTGGATGTCTTGCGATGATAAGCGTAGAAGCCTCTGTTTTTATTCTAACCATCATGACAACTTACAGATACTATATTTTTGCAATGTAATGCAAAGTGTAAAACAATTTCAATGTCACAACATATTGCAATTATTCCTTCAGTGACAAGTTCCACTGACACAGATGTTTGTATTCCAGGTCTTTTAAAGCAAAGCTCCAAGTTCGTGTTGTTGTCATTGCTCTTCTTATAGTCTGGATTCTGTCCCTAATCTTGGCTTTCGTTCCGCTTTCAGCGGCAAACATGGATTATTTTGTATCTGGCATATGGTAAGTGCAAAAATGTTTGGGAAACATACTACCATCACCATAACGGATATTGGTATGGGCAATTGGCCCGGAACTTTTGCTTCATGCAGGTTTAACTTACATCAGCTCATGTGTCAAAGAAACATTTGCATGCTTTACAGAAGAGATTAAGTGATTTTCAAATCTGTGCAATTGCAGTTAAATCACTGACCGTTCTGGAACAAATGCTAACAATAAGAGGCCAGGAGATCAATTTTGAATCCTTCCTTGAACAACAAAAACTGAATAACTGCAAAATCAAACTTCTTATGAAGTTTTTAAGACTCCATCTCCGCTTCAAACCTGCGGACATTTATCCGCTGACACTGCGCCTCCACTTTTTGGCTAAACCTGTCATAAACATAAACGTGCTATGCGAATCAACTTGAAAAAGCACTGTAGTTGTGGTTGGAACGCATCCAGTATTCTGCAAACGCCCACCTGAACAGTAAAGCCGTTTACTAAAAGCGCTACTAAAAAGTTTTTTTCACCATTATTATTTGCTGGAATGCGCGTGTCAGAAAGTTATAATTTTACCATCACATTCTCAGGTACAGGAATAACACATATTTAGCAAATCCAACACGAAAAGATGTGCAAAATTTCGTAATTCGTTTGCAAACGTTTGAAGATAGCAACACAACAAGGTTTTCAGAAGGTCTTGTGGGGTGAGTGGTTTTGTGTTGTACATTACCTCATTGGCATCTGATGCACACCAGCGGTACCTTCCGCCGCTTATTGGTTGGTCGCATTACTCCTTTAAAGTACGCCACCTTATTGCCTGGTACAGAGGTGTACATTTGTTTAATTAGATTACGGCTAATGGCTCACACGTTCACAAACTCTTTCAATTGACGCTCGTGCAAAACGATCATACATTTTCCTATTAAAGCAAAAGGTTCTTTGCGGCAAACCACAATCAAGTGGCAATATATCGTGGATTCCAGTGACGTTTCGCCAGCTGTTCGTGTCACCTTACTTTCCATCCTTTTCACCAAACTGAAGAATCAATTTTATCGATATAATTTGTGACCTGAAATATTCAACCAGGGGTCTCAAACTCAAAATTCTCCGAGGAACATATGAGGACATATAAAGCAACCCGAGGGCCGCATTATGACTACACGGGGAGCACATTATGACGCTAACGAAATAATCGAGGTGCTCGAACCTTGCTACAAACGGTTTTTACATCTGATTTTCTGCGAAAGACATCGTGAGTTGTAGGCAAATCATCTCTAGCAGTCTCTACGTTCGTTTAAAAGGAACTTGTTCACTCGCTGGCCGAGCACTTTTAGACACCGGTGAATAAACTAAATAACTTCAATGTTAACTGTTTGAAAATTCCCAATAAACCTTGCGGGCCCCACAAAATGTCCTCGCGGGTCGTGCGGCCCGCGGCATGCGTGTTTGAGACCCCTGTATTCAACCAAAATAATTGTGTTGCATAAAAACGACCAAAATATCTCTGTTAACGTCTTGAAGTGATATGAAAACGACAACAATTTGCTTATTTTTAGATTGTTTGCACAAGCAAATTACTTCACAGATCCAAATTTGTTTAAAAAATTTAAGAATATCCTATCTTGCACAAAATGATCGTTCGTTTTTGAAAACTTCATAATAGTTCTTTGACACAATCCGTTAAATTTTCTGTCAAAATTCGAGCTTTGGGCAACAGTTTTTATCAGTGCTTTTCTTCCTGATATAATCGGAGGTCTTTTCTGACATTGAGGTCGTCAGGAACACAAGCAGTCAGGGAAAAGCATATGTAGGATGCAAGCGAATAAATCCACTGTGCTATGCAAAATGACAAGTGAGCGTTAGGTATACTTTATGCGCTCTTGGACAAGAAATCTTGAGCTAAGCTTCAAACATGTCAGCATTTAAGTGGCCCGACTAACAACTACACTACGTATTGCTCCACCTAAAAATGATGATTATGATCCAAAGACAGCAACGTCTTTAATATAAGCAACGAAGTGTAACATAAAGTGCATACGTTCTCCACCAGCGTAGTTGATTTCAATAGCACATACTGAATAACGTCATGGTTGAACTGCTTGACCCAACTAAAAAAGAGTAAAGCATAATAATGTTGGTCATTTTTTCTTCTTACATAACACGCGCCTTTTCGAGAACGTTCGCTTTCTGTCCTTGGTCTAGGGCAGGGGTCTCCAAACTACGGCCCACGGGCAAAATCCGACCCACGGAGCCATTTCATCCGGAACGCGAAGGCATTTGTCGATAATGAAAATTTAATATATTTAAGAAAAGTTTGTTGACTTGGTAGAATGTAACATACCCTAAAACAAACCACATTTCGTAAAATGTCCGCCCCTTGAACTGTTGTAGCTTATGTGGCCCTCTGACAAAAAAGACTGGAGACCCCTGGTCTAGAGCAGCGCTTTACAAAATAAGCCACGGCCCTGTGGTAGGCCGCAAAGTTCTTTCAGTAGAGCCGCAAAGCATTTTCAAAATGTTAAAATTATCTCGTGTTCTATTTATTTGATCTGATCACATCTAATAAAGCGCAAGTATCCCATTAACAGTAATTTGCATGTGTGTTAATATCTTGTTTCTTTCTAATATCAAAATTTTTTTCGCTTTCATTTGACCACAATATTTTATAGGGGTGCCACAAAAAATTGTGACTAAAGTGGGCTCCAAGTTCAAAACGTTTGGGAAGCACTGGTCTAATGCATAACGGTATCTTTCAAATTTTCTTTGCAATACGACTGTTTTTTGATCTCATGATAATGCAGCAGTAGTTATGCATACGGTAGTGTTAAAAGGTCATCCGTACATGTTTTCTAAGAGATCGTGAAATGCATACGTTCTTTTGGCCGAAATTAGAAGTGAACTAAATTGATTAAAACAACTTCGTGCCGGGAGCTTGCTTGTTCAGACATGGGCAAATTACTTTGCACGATAAACACGAACCATGCGGATAGAACAACAAAAAGGTCGGAATTCATCTCACGCTTTTTACGTAATCATTCAAAAAATTGCATGCCAAGACTGAGTTTGCGCGAAACACACATTCGAAAGCCATGGATGAGATTTATTTAACAATTGTTCAGTTGCTTGATGCCACTATGTGAAATAAAAAGAACATCAACGCAGTAATGTTAGAACTAGAAGTGCATCCTACGTGTTCTAAACACTTTCCAAACACTGAAAGGTTTTACAGTTGAAATGCTTTGTGTGCGCGTACGTTGAATGTACTTGCACGAACCCTAACAAACAGTTTTGTGAAACTTTCTAGACCATTTACGTGGAAAAGCATGATTGCAACTGTGGCAAAGCTGAGTCAGAACTTTGTGCCAGAGTACTATTTTGGATATTACTCTGCCCATGGTGTATGCCTTCCACGACTCTTTCCTAACCCAATCACGGACAAAGCCTGGGGATATTCTCTTCTAATCATCATTATCAATTTTGTTGCTTTCCTTTACATGGCCTTAGCGTACTTCTCCATATACAGGTAGGTGTGTGTATTCATGATTGTGCTGACGATGCAACAATGTTTGTAATACCAAACCCTTTAAAAAAATGTTTCAAACTGTGTACCACTACTTTTCTTGCCCTTAGCAGTGACTATGTACANAGTGATTCATGATTATGATTTTTGATTACTGGACCTGTCTGTTCTTTAGTTGAATGTTATAGTCAGTCCAACTTTCATGAATTTTTCATTCTATTAAGAAAACTTGCGTATTATGAAGTTGGATTTTCGCCAACTTAAAGACGGTTTGAATTGGAATCGACCAAAGACTGTTCAAAGTTTCTATCTAAGATATTCAGTGGAACCAAATGTCGTTGCAGGAAGACTACACATCGCGCAAGGAAAGCAGGGCGCATCAACGACAAAACCTCTCAAAACTTGCAACGAAAAATTGCACGGATCGTTGTTAGCAACTTTTTATGCTGGTTTCCAATTTGTGTTATGGCTTTTATCAGCGTCAATGGTAAGTTTCAAATAGTGGCACATGAAAACAGTCTAATAGGGCTTCACTTTTTCGCCACCGACGTGCTAACGAAGGTGATGGTTTCGGCTCCAATTTCGTAATGTTGCAGTTGCCACAACTGCGCAATTCTCTGAGGGTAAAATCCACTTCCCCAGTTTGGCAACCAGATGGCATCCACATATGTGTTCGACAACTACGATAGCTTATTGTTTAAAATTAGGCTAGTGAAAAAACTGTGATTTTGGTATATCATAACCTTCATGTTCATTTCCACTACTTTGTAAAAGGGTTTGAATTGTGTTCACATCCCTCGCATTAAAAATCATGCCAAGAGAACAAACACCCACTCCACATTTCCAAGTGTTTTGAATATTGAAATATAAATGGTTTTGAAGAATACTGTGATTATAACACCAAGTAATATTATTCGGAGTAATCCACGTTGAGTAACGTTTATAAACACAACAAAACGTTTGATTAAGCCGATATGTGGTAAACGTCGTCACCATAGCCACTACATTCTACTCAGCATTAGGACCCCCGTCTTTGAAATACCATTGAACATTGCACGAACACTACTACGTACAGCCGGATTGAGTCGTTATGTCAGTTAAACCGAAGTAAACACGCACATGCTTCACTCGAAGTCACTCATCTATTTTGATATAGGATTTGATGCTGCTTTACGACAATGGCGGTCATGTGGTTGTGGTAATGTTGAGAAAATTCATATATACGTAGGAATAATTCAGAGCTGGTCGAGTGTACACTTTTGAGGTGGACATTCTCCTCTGGATGTGGCTAGTGAAAGACGTTTCTAACCTTGCCAAAGACTCAAATACTTAAGTTCATCACTGTGTCTTGGATCCCACAGAAAAAAATTTCATAACACACTTTTCGAAGACTGGAGCTTAAAAGAAATATGTTATTAAAAAGCGTGTTTGTTTCAGTTCCCTGTAGTTAAGTCCTGCAAAAGNCTAAAAATATCTGNTACAATTACGCCTTTGTAAAATTTAAGTTAAAAAAGGCAGCAAAGGGCTTAGAGAGAATGGCATATAATTTTGAGCTAAAGGACGACGAACATTTTAAGCAATTGTTAGGGCGGACGGAATAATTTAAAATTAAGGGAAAACTTGCCGTAACAGTGATTTTTGCATAAACTTTTAGCTCATGCTTCAAATTCAGAAGAGAATTACAATCTTGAATTTTAACTGCCTGCCTTCCACGTGCAAGACACGAAAAGAAGCTGGTTTTGCCTACTCTGAGAGGCGACACTATCCTTAGCAAGAGGGTTATAATTGAATTTCTGGGAAGAACCTACATTTCAGGGTTTTGGTTTCGTACTGCTACCAACTTTTCCAAAAAAAGAAATTCAAAAAACATGCTCTATAGTTTAAGGCAATCACGTGACAGTAGTTATGCAGATACTTTTTTGTTCCACTCTAATATAATCTGTTGAAAAACTCACCTGGAAGAGCTTTCAAACCTAATTTGAACATAGAAATTACGATGTTACTTCCGAATAATCAAGCATCGTAAAATATTTTTAGTTTCACACAAAGTTCAGCCAACAGTGTAATTTCCTAGCGTATGGTTCAGGGGATTCTTGAATTCCCTGCTGATTTTATAACTTATTTTAAGTGACAATCAGCACTTTATCTTTGCAACCCACTTGATTTCTCATTTTTCTGGCCCTTTAACCTGAGTTTCTCTGATCGCAGTGATCATTCATCGCCAGAGAAATTCTATACAGCTTGATACTGGGCACCTGTACCAAAAACTTAGTCGTATCTGTGTGGCATGAAGGTAATTTAGCCCATTTTGGGTGTGGTGCAGCAGTATGAACATTATGTATCTTGATCTAGCTGTATCAAATTGAATTTAAAACATTCGAAGTTGAGTGAGAAGTGTAGTTAAAATGTTTTCAAGTTTTTTCAAATGAGCGATTTTCCTTGGAGGCAATCCTTAACGCGCGGTTGTCCGTAACAAGCTCTTTACTCAAGCTTAATCTGGTGAAATGCGAAACTCCGTCTGGTCACACGCTGAAGTCAGATTTGTCATATTTCATGTAGAAAAACGTATCTGTATGGTTTTGAAAGTTTATTACTTAAACTACTAACAACTTAGGTGAAGATGCAGAAGGCAAACACAACTTGCTTGCAAATTGCATTCGAAGAAGTTGAAGAAGTTTTGTGAACCATGTCATGAAATTCGAAAATTCCAATGCTGCGACCGACTAGTAACCTCTGTTGCAGGGACAACTCTGTCAGCCGAAGCGTACGCCGTCTCAGCCATTGTCCTGTTGCCGATCAATAGTGCTGCCAACCCGTTCCTTTACTCGAACGTGCCGGAATATTTCTGGCGAAAGCTGAAACCACTGCGAGAAAGCGTGAATTCGTTAGTGGGCTCGAAGTCCGAAGATCAAACTGGTGGAACTGGCCTAAGTGCAACAGGTAAATTACGAAATATATGTCTTGTCGCACGCACTGGTCACTACCACGCTCTTTATTACGCATTTCACAATTTTCACAGGAAACAGGTAAGTAGGACGTCCTGAAACGCAAACAATCATGCAACTAATATTTTTGAAGGATTACCATCACAATTACACTTTTATTTCAGTCACTTGTATCGTAAATCTTTACCGGTCCACTTAAAATTATAATTAGCCCTAGGCATAAACTTATGAGACGCCAGCACGGGTGTCTGGGAGGACAACTGCACCTCTAGCACTGCAAAACGTGTGAAAATCTGGCAATTAGGGCAATAGTTTTTGTGAATTTTCAGGGCAAGGAAGAATGTTTTTCAGAAACAAAATAAAAAACTCAGGCAGACAAGATAGCGAGAGTGTGTGATCGAAAAATTAAAATAATAAAAACCAGGGGTCATTTAGGCTGTAGTCTTCCAAGGGTGAAGATACATATAGTATGAAGCGAGCAGTTGGTTACTTAACATAAGTAAAATTTATTGCTTGGGAGTATAAAGTTTTATACGGTTAATGGAAATGAAATGCGATGCTGGCGAATCAAGCTGACAGAAGAAATTTGTTCAAATTTGTCACATAAAATATTCGCAGGCTTCGCGTATATTACTGTATAAATATTGGTGATAGCTGGAGATGCATCATGACGGTTGTGGACTAGTGCAGCCCTGCGAACACAAAACTTAAACAGACTGAGAACAAGGCGTCCAATCATGTGTTAGAGAAATACATTTTCCGTCGATGTGATGATTCACTCCTGGGAAACAATATTCGTATACTGCTCGGTAGATACGCGATTTGCTATGTTCGCAATGCGGTTGAAGACAAAAGGCACCCCACTACTTTATACGAGAGTCTAACGCAAAAATACAGTCGATTTACAGTGAAGGCAACAAAATCAAATTGGGCAAGAGATGTCAACAATACTTCATGATCAATTTAAGTAATGACAACAGTACAGGATCAATAAAGCTTCTCTTCCTTCGGGAATAATTCTGTGTTGCACCCGTGAATCTATCAAAAATTCATTAGTTTAACGCTCGTTTTTGACCTTCCAGTACTCTCTCCTGATTGTTTAGCAAAAACATTTCATCGACTTGCCACATAAATTGTTTCATGTTGCGCAGCTATGAAGCGAATGGATAATAATTCCTCAACTGCAAATAACGCTTCGAAGGATGAAACCAAGCAACTATGATGTTCTCGCAGAACATTCACTGGTGAATTAGTGAGACCAGATGTTTTCTTTCAGCTATATCGATTCACCAGGATTATGCAACGGTTCGTAATAAAACTTAGCCGTTGCTGTAAAGTTATTCTTGTCTTAATCTTACGATGACAGCAGTTTTGCCAAGCATGTTATGAGACAGTCCCACTTCCGCAGAAGTGGTGCTGCTCGCGTGTTGCTCTGCACGTGCTGTGACCACAGTTACTTTAGCGAAGAAGTATTTCCGGTTTGTTACGACTTTAGCGTGGCAAGAGAATCTTTTCTCTCCGACGTTGAAACGATTCGAAGTGGGTTTCGTCGAAGCTGTTGAAAGCGCACATTAGAACCTTCTCACTTCGAGACTTCGGTAGCGCTTTTATCGAATCATGGAATTTAAAAATTGTTTAACTGTTCTGTTCAAAACAATAAAAATATGTTTCACCAGAATTTAAGTAGTGTTTACACCAAGCGATTTTTTAAGCTGTTGCACAGTTGTCGTTGTGTATCTTGCCAAGTTTTCAACGTCAAATTCGTTTACTGGAACGACTTGATTTGTGTATGAGTGACAGACAGTTCGCTGTATATAAGTGATTGTTGCTATCATGGTATAGTCCACCTTCACAGTTGTTTCTTCGTTTCGTCATAGTCAGCATTATAACGATATCGCGTGGTTTTTGCTTTTTTGCGTGGGATACGTTTGTCCAAAAAACTTTTGAAACACATTCACCAAGACTTGTCTAGTTGTGCAATATCACACATGGCGTCTGCCAGCGAATGCAAATTATTGCCTTGATATTGTACTGTGGTGTTTCAGTCAGTGCGCTTGTGTAGCGCCGTTGTTTATATACACAGTAATTGTAATGCAATTTTACATCAAGTTTTTCACGGCACAGTGAACATTACAATCTTCTGCAATTGTGTTTTCTGCAGAGCGCTTGATGTATAACCCGCGTCATGGGTTTTACTAATCTACCTTTAATTGATGATAGGTTTGCAATCGTACCATAAAAAAAACTTGCTTGATTTACTTCATACGCTTTCCATCAATAAGGACTTTCTTCTTTACATAGAATGAGCTGAAATATTTGATATAAGTTAACCTAAGCAATGTATAAACTATGCTCAAAACGAAATACAAGTATGATGCATGTAATGTGTGAAGATGTGTTGGTTGCAAAGCACAGCCAGTGAAGCACAGAGATGAAATAGGTCATTTTGCGTGAACGGTCTCCAAGAACGCGGGAAAATGGGAAGGAAATGCTGCACATAATGTTCGAAAAATTATTGTTTTTAATGGACAGCCAGTGAAGTATCGGAGTAAAATAAATTGGGTATTTTACGTTCGAATGATCTTCAAGAACGCTGGAAGAAAATGGGAAAAAGTTAAATTCTTAAACGAGTCACAGTCAACATCTCAGTCTATACGATGCAAAAACAGGGATGGGCAAACTTGTTCATTAGAAGACTCATTTGCAGAAAACCAAAAACACCAGCGAGCCGCAAAATCGGTTTGTAGTGTCAATAAGCGTTCGGCAAAGATAGCAATTTTCACATAAAATGACCAATATAAAATCCCGTACGCTCCTTGGCAACTAACCTTACAAATTCATGTGAAGACATTGGTAAATGATACAAACATGAAATATGAGGGGACAACTCTCTATCAATTTGAGACACTGCTGTTCAGCTGGAAGAGTCACACAAAACATGTTGGCGAGCCGCAGTTTGCCCACCATTGCAATAAAACATTTTGTGAAAATCAACTCTTTCAAAACGTTTTTTACTGGTAGGACCTATCAAATCGGTAATTAACATAAATGATGACATATGACCAAGCAGCAAACCCTAAGCTTTGTGTAGGAAGCAACTTAAAGGATGGAAATATTTGTTTTGAATCTAATCCCAAACTGTTGTTACTGCAAAGCCTGTGTCAGGACTTAAGAAATTTGGTTAGAAAGAACTAAAGCTCATTACACGAAAGCAAGCTTACAGTATATGGGCGTCCGCAGGGGGGGTCAAAACGGGCATTTCCCCCCCCTGGAAATTGGGACTGAGAAGGAAAATTTTCTGGAAAACGTGAAATCAGCAGTTTAATTGTGATTAGTTGGGTTAATTCTTGCAATGACAGTTTATTTGCCGATATGACACTCACACTGCACAAGAGTCAGGTTCGCTGTGTTGGTAACATGCAGTTATGAGCTTGCCATTCACTAAATCTGGTTCTTCGCCTGCAGAGGCAAGTTGCGCAACTCGCGATCGAATTGTTCTACTACTGGCCTATTGACCTTTGTTGCGTAACAATAACATGGTAACAAATCTGCGAAGATGCACTTCAAGTCAAGGTAGTATGCGTTTTGCCGCATGTAACTATTGAAGGCAGGTATCTTGGCAGGTAATGTAGTAAGACAGTGACTGCTGACAGCGGTAAGCAACGTAGGTAGGCGAATTACGGGTCGCCGACATGTATTGTGTGGCTCTTCTAGACTAGATGAATAGCAACATCTCAGATTGATAGAGAGTTGCTGCCTCATATGTAACCTTTGTTTCATTTATCAATGTGTTTACACAAGTTCGTGAAGTCAGTTACCAGCAGTGTCCCTGTAAGAACATTTTACATTGAGCAAATGTTTGCTTCAGTGCGCATGCAACTTCACAACCATGTAGACACACAACCAGTAAAACCAGTGTTGCCACTGGGGTCAGTCTCGTCAACATCAGATTGTCGCCTTCTTCAACATCAGATAACATCATATTTTTACATTACAGTTTCACATAAGATAAGAGAAATCAAGTTTTAACGCCTCACCCCCAATAAGTCAATTTTTCGTCTATCTGGATAACCCTTTAACAGTTTAATAGCAAAAAAATGTAAGCAACAAAACAGAGCTGGTAAAGAAATACTCTTATCACTGGAGCAGTGAGGAAAAAGGTCAATGCAAAGGCTGCATCACATTCATCAGCACTAATTTTCTACTTCATGGGTACAGTGTTGCTAGATTGCTAGAAAGAATGTAATGATTGGGTGTTAATACATTGCTGAATGCGCCTGTTGAATATCCCATCGTCTCATCTCAATACCCGCTGGGGGTATTGAGGCAATACTTTAAGAACCCCTGAGCTAAATATTCCATTTACCAATACCTAACAAAGCGCGATGAACCTCATTGTCCTAAAGCAGTGATTCTTAGCCAGGGGGCACGCGTCCCAGGGGGGCGTCAATAAATTTCCAGGGGAGCGCAAGCTTTTTCGCGCTCTGCAACATGTAAAGTTTTATCAATAAATTTACCAACAAATACACTTGTTTTTACAACGTAGAGTACTGTATTTAATGTCAGGGGGCTTGTTGAAACAAAGGACGATTACTTCAAGGGAGGCGTGGTATAGAAACAGTTAAGAACCATTCTCCTGAAGTGTTGTAACTAAATGGAGAAGTCGTTCGTGCGTAACATAAAATATTATTCTCAACGCAGCGTTTGGAGGATCTTCAGTTTGGAACGACAACCAAACACACATGAGATTGAGACTTGAGAGATTTATGAAAGTTATAAAAATTATATATGAATCTAACTCATATTCAACCTAGAAATGTGCAAAACAACAACAACTGCCCACTCAACATCAGATTTGTCGCCAAAACATCAGACATCAAAAATTTCCCACGAACATCAGATCTGATGTTAAAACATCAGAAGTGGCAACTGAGTGAAACGTATCTAAAGGGCTATGCGACGTACTGTAGATACGATATCAAATTTGAATGTTGCAAGGGCGCAAGAAAGAGATTTCACTGCGCAAATGCTCTGGTGATTCTGCACAGTTGCCCACCTTAGAGGGAACACTGGTCACCAGGTAGTCTACGCGATTTCATTACAACGACAGTGAACCTAAACCGCTGGTTAGTCTATTTACGTTCCCAGAAGAAATTAAAACTTCTTACAGACACATATCGTCGAAACCATTCTTTCGTTTTCCCAATGTCAGAATGAGAACGAATATCTTTTGCGAAGAGGCATTTGCAGACGACAACGTGGAAGAATACTAAAATAAATTTAAGACCACTGGAGAAGTTCCTAGCCAGATTTGACCATTTCCAAGAGTCAAAACCATGTTTTGCATTCCTTGCAAATCCATTAAATGCCAATGTATCGGTGATTACTGTCTAGTTCGCTAGCCATTTGTTACAAACTTGTCTGCTGTAGAGATAAAACTGACCGAAATGTAAGAAAATCTGGTTCAAAAAAACTTTACTCAATGCCACTCTGCACTTAATTTCGGGCGACAGGTTCAAGAAAGCAAATACCCAGAATTTAAAATACCAGTGTATAACTAATTTCTGTGTATTGCACAACATATTGCTGTGATTTTTTTCTCTGTAATGAAGTTCGTAAAATCAAACTACGGTATCGTGCAACCCTGCAAAATAAACACTTGGGAGAATTAGTTTGCACAGCTTTAACAACGTACTGTGCAGATTTCCGGGGACTAGGAAATCAAACAAAACTTAATACAGACAATTACTGTACATTAATTAATGTAAAACTTGCATTCTTTACCATATTTGTATTGACACTACAAACTGGTTTTGCGGCTCGCTGTTTTTTTGGATTTCTGAAAATGAATCTTCTATCGAACAAGTTTGCCCGCCCCTGCTTTATACTATGTGTAAAGAAACATGAGTGAAAAAGAAGCATTGCTACCAACAAAACGCATTTTTGCAACCAATGCTCCCTCTAAAGGTGAGCAAATGCGCAGTACCACCAGACCATTTGAGTAGTGAAATCTCATCTCGCGCACTTGCAACATTCCAAAACATTGGAAAAATACGAAAACAAGAAGGTATTTCAATTAAATGTGTAGATTTTTAGTATTTTCATAAGATTTTACACTTATTCTAAAAATTCCCGAAGTTTATTATTCATTTCGAACTCCGCTAACTCTGTCTCAAAAAATCCATGATCACTGAAATATTTGCTCACTGTAAAGTTTTCTTACAAGGAAAACACTGTATGCAACTGTTGCCGTAAGATTGGACATTTTCTTGTTTGTGTTCGTCCATTTGCGTTGCATCGCCAACAAACTGAAAAAGATAAGCAAAATGTCGACTTTGTCCCCCCCTGCAAAAATTTCTGCGGACCCCCATGAGTATATCTATATGCGCATTGGCTGAAGAACAGCAGGTCCGATAAACGCGAGATGGTGATGGTGGTCCTGGATGCGTTAGAGCCAGTGGTGGGTTTAGGGTTGGGGGGGGCCCGAGGCAAGACTAAAAAATTGGGGCTCTGATGACGTCATCATAATCAGCCAACCGTGATAATCACGTTTGATTTGCCTAAGATACAGTCACCCAAGGATATGTTCCTCAGACTACGGCAAAACTGAAATAGCAGGAGAAAATGCAAAAGGGTGTTCATGATACACAACTTTGAAAGCACTGAAAGTTGGGAAGACATGGCTAAAAGTTTGGCAATAGCAAGTTGGCATCGCCCCCACTTTGTTTTCGCGCCCCTTTTCTCTGCATTCA
>JGI24159J19872_10003879_pt1 | contig 18896 bp, 22 predicted proteins | sample Ectturendosymbi4_FD_19872 | JGI IMG/M metagenome (IMG submission 19872) | reverse complement strand
GGCCATGCCCCCCATCTGTCTACGCCTATGTTGTCTAACCGTCACGAGTAAGCCTGTTTTCGTAAGTTGACTGTTTAACACCGAAGCCTATTCGGCANCTAGTGCNAAAGATTCTCGTAGTATTTTAAATGGGAAAAGTTCTCCACTGCTGGGTAAGTGAAGCTGTTTTCAGCTANAACTTCAGATTTTGTTTCCCCACATTTATTGACTTGGAAAGGACACGACCAATGCACACGGACCTGCCACTGGCGCTCTGGTCGTTGCAGTTGTGCGGTTTTCCGAGTGAAGTGTGTTAATGTTTGGCCCAGGTCAAGCAGAGCGTGGAATTTTATTTGCGCGGCACTTTCTCTTCTGCAGGCGGAAAGATCAGTGTCGAAGTTTGCAGTGAAAGTGATCAAGGGCCACAGAAAGCACGGAAATTGCGTGCGAGTGCAGAAACTTTTGCTGCACCAAATGTCCAAGTTGTCGAAATCTGACAAGAACAGGTAGGCTNTATTTTGAATAAGAAGATTTCAGGACTGAGGATGCGTAGTGTAACGTGAAATCGATTTCCCATTGAAAACGAATTGCTGATTTTGAGCATAAAATTGGTATAGACTTCACAGTTTCATAAACACTCAAAAGCTTTCAGAAAACTATACATGTTTTATTTTAAGACGTTTTTGGTTTATGCTTTTTTTGAAATTACTGATTGATTGTTCGTCGCCTTTGTGGAGAATACTTACTTGAAAAACTGACATGTTTGCATCTTTTCTTCCGTTTATTTTGTTGCTTTTTCGTCAACAGCTGCTCTTCGCTTTGTCGAAAGTCGTTTTTGGGTCCGTTGTGATTCTACCCAACTTTGGTTTGATCTTAAAGCCCTACTTTGCTTTGATCTTAGTCCGCTGGCCGACCTTCTGAGCTGCTGCAGAAATCTTCCGGAAAATGCTGAGTCACAGTCGTTGGTTCTGGATCTGCAGTATGAGTCAGCAAAGGTGTTGCACGCGACGGGACGGAGTAACGACGCGGCGACTCTGTTGACGGAAATGACGAACCGATACATGGAAAGTGGTGAGTTGTGTCTTCTGCTTTCTCGTTTTACCTGCTCGCAAAATGTTTGCTTGGTTTCTCCAGACCGCGTGGTGAAGTTCTTGAAAAATAGAGTCGTCATTTTTTAATTTCGTTTGGTGCTTGTGCGGACGTGAAAACATCTCATAGAAATTCAATCTTACAAGAATGTATTGAGGGCGGTTATAATTCAGTGGCCGAGTGTCTGCTTCTCAATTGAAAGGTTGGGTGTTCGATCCACGGCCACTGAGTGAATCGCCGTAGCGCTCCTTGGGCAAGAGCGATCAGCTCAACCGTCCGGCAAGAAGCAAATTTCAGGCTTCGGCCTGCCGCCAGTGACCTTCGCCAGAATCAAATAAAAGAAAATAGTGTTACCTTGTGGGGACAGTGACCCAATGACAGCTGCGGCCGTCGCTTTCCCGCCCCTGCATTCCTGCCCACGCATTCTTTGTGTGGTCGGGTTGCTAAAATAAACTGACCTGAACTGTGATTGTAATTAGGAACGAATATAGATAGTCGAATTCAACGACTTCCTGATTCGTTTTTTTAACCCCCCGCTGTCTTGCTCCCGAAAGACGTTGTAATGACCCTGGCCCGACGATGCTTTGCAGGGTTCAAATCTTGTGGAATGCAGTGCTCGAAGGCGCTGCTCACCCTGGTCAAGTACTTGCAGGCGGACTGGAAAACCTTTGGCCCGGCCTTGAAGGAATGCCTCAGGTATTCGTGTGCCGCTTGAGCACGACACTGCTTACCAGGCTTGCGGCATTGCGTGCTATTCAGCCTGCGATGTGGAGTGTGTGTGTGTGTTCACCAGCACTTTAAATGTTTTAGCTGTGCTGTTGATGCACGAGTCTTCTCTATGTAGGCTTAAAATTTCAAAGTTCCGTGGTTAAACTCTTCGATGGTCTCTTAATTATTTGCAATTGACATTTGGTGAACCCGTGCAACGGCGTCCTATTCTCGCTGCGCTGTGCCGCGACATCAAAGTCATATCTCGCAGCGAAATCTTTGCTGGCCGAAGTTGTCGTCGTTCTTGTGTTAACGTTTGAATCAAAGCATTGTCTGTTCTGGGAGTTGACAACCATGAGATCGTTGTATATAGCTGCGGCCGTAGCCGCAGGAAGATTGTTCTGGTTATCAGCCTTTACTTCCTTCGAGTTTTGGCCAAAACCACTTGTTTTCTTTTCCAGTTTCAGCGCAAACGGCCCGTCGGATCAAGTCCTGCTGCAGAAGTTGAGTAGATTGATAAAAATGGAGCAGCGCACACAGCTGTCCTTCGCCGGCAACCCGCAATTCATCAGCCAAGGTTCGATGAGCTTTTTTTTCATTGCTTTCGATCCAGTTATTTGATCCTTGCATCCGCTCTGAGTTAAGATCCTATTTTTCCCGACATTTACGAAGTTCAACCGAAAAACGTGTTGTTTCTGGCAGTGAGTGTAGCGAGCAATTCCGCCTGCTTGCATCGTCATCGGTTAATAAGGAATACGGACAAAGCGCGTTGCTGGAAAATCGTACAAATAATCACCTTGTACCTGCAGAAGAGTTAATTTATTATAATTGTTTGCCAGAAACAGCGTGGAAGTCAAGAAAAGCTTAAGCTACTGATTTGCGCGTATTTTTGGTAAAGGCTGCATTGGAAATATTACCACTCACCTTTGCTGACCCTTGAAACACTATCACGCCAATAAGGACATAGAAGAAAAAGCATTGAACAAATGCTATAAACTACTGAGTCACCGAAGCCAGCCTGTTGCGATGTTCATAAGATACAAACGTGATCTCGTTTTTTGTTCGTTTTTGTTAAGTTTTTTTGCCAGAAATGATGACAAGGGGCTCCTGGTCCTGTTTTCGTTTTGAGAGCGTGTTGTGTGTGGCGTGCTTCCTGCTGTGTTTAGGGTTTAGTGTGTGTTGGTCATTCCTGCAGCAACTTTCCGAAGGACGAGAAGAAATCTTCAAGAAGGCAATCGTCATCCCTAGATAGTGTAAACTTAACGGCAGTGCTGGCGTGCTGAGTTTGTTTTTGTCCACCACCCAGTCACGTGACCCGAACGTATTGGATGTTGAGTACCGAAGTGCATATGAGGCTTGGTCGCCTGTGATTATGATTGGCAGTCACATGACCCGGGTTGCTTGGGCCCGAAAAGCCCGGACCAGCTCTGTCCCCACTGGCCGCAGTTGAACTGCGGTCAGGCTCTGATCTGGCTCAGTCGTTATGCATCAGTTGCTTCACGCGCGCCTGCATATTGTTCATGTATATCAGGGGTCTCCAAATTATGGCCCGTGGGACAAATCCGGCCCGCGAAGCCATTTCATCCGGTCGCAAAAACGTTTTGTCAGTAACGAAAAAATAATATGTTTACGAGACATTTCTTGATTTGGTAGAATGTAACATATCCCGAAAAAATCACATTTTGCAAAATGTCCGACCCTCCAACTGTTGTGTAGCAGCTTATGTGGCCCTCTGACAAAAACATTTGGAGACCCCTAAAGTATATAATGCATCCAGTGCCCCAGAAACACAGTAAGGCGTCAACGGCACACGCACAGCTGCCAACGGTTGTCCTGGTCTGGTAAAATTTTTGCGAAATTGCAAAAGCAAAAGCTCACATGACTCTTTACATTTCAGTTAAACAAGAAATTGTTCTGGGCAGCTTGTTGAACTTGGCCACTGTCCAGGCGCCTGACTTGGCCAAATCGTGGTTCGCTTTGGCCGGGTGGTGCTACAAGTGGGGCCGCAAGCTCATCGACGGCGCCAGGTAAGGTCTGCGCCTATTTTTGCTGCGTTGCCTATTTTAAAACTACCTGTTTTCTCATGAAAAGTATTGGATTTGATGCACTGGTCAGTGTCTTGCTCGGCGTTTCTAGCAACGCACATTCTGCTTTGGTTGCAATTCTGAAGCCGCATCTTTTTGTTTTTACAGCTATTTCATGACGTAAAATATCTGGAAAAGATATATTACACCTTTCTTCACATTATGTTGGAAAATTAATTCTGTGGTGTTCAGAATTCATGCTCACTTTTTGTGGCGCATGTCTCATCGTAGTCTTGGTGAGAACATTGGTGACCACGATGTAATTAGAAGCTGCATGGTCATGTTGTCACCCAGACGGTTCGATCTTTTTGCGGACTGTGCTCAGAAGAATAATTATTGCTGCGAAGTTTAAGTTTTCTAAAAGCATTGTGAAAAGCTTAATATGAAAAATATCTTTGTGAAAAAATTTGTACGTGAAAGATGTAGGTCCGTTGGTATGTGTCGCCCCATCGCAAGTGCTTGTGGAATTAACTTTGTCGAGAGCTGCATCGAGTCGTTGAGACTCAATAACGCACTCGAACGGGACCAACTGTGGGTCTCCTACACCAGTGTTAATTCTTTAGTCTTACCCGCACCGACCTTTACTTCACACGCACCACCGTTTCGTAATTCTGAAAATTTTCGGCGCAGCACTGCTGGCAGCGTCGAGCTGACCGAGGAGGAAACGAGCCAAGTGAAGTCGATCCTTGTGCCGCTTGGTGTCAGCGAGGAGCAGCTGGAAGATGTTTACGGCGTGCTGCGCAAAGCACACTGCAGCGCGATTAGCGTTCAGGTGAGGCTTGATTCATTTGCTCTGCGCAAAGACGTTTGAGTTGGAGGTGGGGGGAAGAAATCGATCAGGATCATATGCAGCAGTTCCCTCACGAAGCTGTGTTTTTTTGTGGATGTGACCGATTCGCCAGCAAGCCTAAAGTTTCCTGAGCTTAATAAATCGGAATGTTTGCGATTTTTGGAAAATTGTTTATGCTGTAAAAATTGTTGTGACTGAAGCTGCTGTTTGAACCTACCAGTTTGCTGTGAACTTCTGAGGAATCAGCTGAATGGTCCCTGCTTTCGTCTTTTCGCCATGATTCAAACTTATACAGATATGTATTCAAGTAACTGTACTAGTCTCCAAGTAAGTATAGTGGCTGAAACTGATGAGGTTTTCTTTGCCAACCCAAAACCACCAAGAGCGCATCCGACCTGTGTCGAAAACCCACATGTTCGAGTTCAAAATGTGATTTGAATTTGCATTTCCTATGGTTGCGCTGTTTTTTCGTCTGCCAATGCGACGCCGGTGTATTCTTAAACATACCTGCTTGATGCTTTGTTGGTATAGTCGATGGCTTTCCTTCAGATTGTCATGGAAACGAGTGTGGCGAGTACGACGCAGTTCTTAACTGATTTTGAAGTAGATGAGAACTGTAGCGATGACAACAGATTTGAAAGAATCAAATAAACAACAGATCGATTCAAACAACTAACGTATGATGAAAATAAAAACAAACTTGAAGGTGGAGGGTGACGCCTTGGACGACATCCTGGTGAGCCAAGGCGACCAACAGAACTACACGGTGATCAGCGACGCCTTCCTGGAGCAGCTCAACTCGCGCTGCGGCTCGTGGCTCGCGCGCTCTCACCCGCAGATCAATCGCAGCCTGCTCGCTGTCTGGCAACGCGTCTGCATGCGGCTCTTCGCCCATTACCGCGTGGCCGCGCACTCGTATTTCAAGTTCCTCAGCTTGAACGCTGCCGATCAGGTGAGTGAGAGTTGGAGGTGAGCGTTTTTGCGTTATCGTCGTTCACGTGATTCGTTTGCCGGCGTGAACTCACTGAGTGGTGAACGTGCGGCAGCTGCCGCAACGTTTTTTTTATTTGCTGCAAATAGCGCAATGTAGCATTCGTGTTTTTCATTTGCTGGAAACAGCGCAGTGCGGCATTCGTCTGGTTTCAATGCTGCGGACTCGTGTTTCAAAAGTCCAAATTCCTGACCAACAGGAGATGTTTATGAATTTTATGCAAAAGGATATTTTCAGATCTAGCACCAAACTTATTAATGACAACAGATGTGATCGTGTGTTTTTACACCATTGCTAAAACCTCCCTGCGCCAACCTAGGTTTCTGTTTCAAATGTGATCAAAAAGTGAAAGGCTCATGACTTACTCCCACCAAAGCACTTCATTTCTGGGTAAGATTGACCCAAAAGGCTTGTATTTACAAGCTCATCTTTTTGGAAGCGTCGTCAATCACGTGTTTCTGTCATCAAAAGCCGTTGCAGTATTTATATGACCGTTGAACTGAACATGCGCATTCGGTCACAAGTGCATAGTTGTCAACAAGCCTATCGTCCCGAGCGTCATATCCTTCAGCATTTTGACCAATCGTTTTCCCTCAGAAATACGAAGATGGCAACGTGACCGCCACGCTTCGCTTGCTGCGTTTGTTGGTGAAGCACGCGTTGGAACTGCAGGCCACGCTGAAAACGGGAATTGCCACGACGCCCACCACACCCTGGAAAGGTGCGAGATGCTCTTGTTTTGATGGAGGAGTGGTCGTGTTTTACTCTATATAGTCTTTGTCATGTGCAAGGGTTGGCGTGAGTGACAAACGTTGAAAAAAAACCGAAAACAACAAACGTTTAGAGCAGCGTTTCTTGAACATTTGTGGGTCACGGACCCTTCGTGCCCGTCAAGAAGAAACGTTGCAATAAATATTTGAAATTAGGTCTTGGTCATCGTGTCGAAATGTCTGCAAAGCCTTTTAACCCCTTAAATCACGTTCACGAGCCCGTTATCAAATTCAAGAACCTCAGGTTGAGCACCCGTTGTTTGAAGTAATAATTTCATTCCGGTGTCTTCGCGTCGCAGGGATCATTCCGCAGCTCTTCTCACGGCTCAATCACCCGGAACCGTACGTTCAGCGAAGCATAGCCGAGCTGCTGTGTCGCGTCGCTGTCCAGTCGCCTTACCTCATCATCTACCCGGTTGTCGTGGCAACGACCCGGGCCGATCCGCGCGCGCACAGAGTGCTGCGATCGACCTTGGAAGACGACGAAGAGAACGACGACGACTACGATCAGACCGACGATGCGGAGAAAGCGAGGCTCGCCGAACCCGAAGTTGTCTCCCCTGACGGTAAGGGGATACTTTTACAAAAAACGAGCCTGATTTTCTTTTCGTCTGTTTTTTTTCTGCGGAAGACACAATTTACCAAAAAATTCGTTTTTGTGATATCTGCAGTAAAATGTCATTGGGTCAACTGAAAGTACAAACAACGAGTTTTGCTGCTGGCAACTGTGCGGCGCTCCCGCGTTAAGGTTGATGACACGTCTCTCAACGATTTCTCGCAGATACCGGAGTCAACTCGTGTTACAAGCGTGTCCTGCAAGCTCTCGTGCAGCAGAGCGAGCCAACGGTGCGTGACGTCCAGCTATTGGTGCTGGAACTGCGAAGAATAACCCTGTTGTGGGATGAGCTGTGGCTGGGAACTCTCAGCCAGCATCACCATGACATTATGAGGTGGCCAAGTGGTCTTCTAATGAATTGGCGCTTGCTTTTGCGATTAAACCTTTACTGATGATCGTTCTTTCGCGCGTAAATCTTCAAAAAATTTTGAAAGGGGTTTTGCATGCGGGTAAAATCGGGTATTACATTTAGATTTAAAAAAACAGGTATTACATTCCAAAAGGGAATTAAATATTAGAAGGGTACTGCACTGGTATTACCTGAATTTGAAACGGTATTACATTTGTATTTCAATAAGAGCTGGAGACGCCCGCTCATTAGACGAAATGTATGCTCCGCAAACAACAGTGTCTGATCTGATGCATTGCTGTTGAAGGATTTTCTTTCGACAGATACACATGTGTCGAAAATACGCTTTTAACCAGTTGTTTGAATCCTTTTGACCTCAGTTGGTCGGTATCGCCCAACTGTCCTCTGACTCTTGAACAAAACAAGACGCTGGTGTCAGAATAAAAGCGTTTGACAAAATTTCTTTTCATTTTTTTTCCACAGACGATTGCAACAGTTACAGGACGAAGCTAAGAGGGTCAACTCGAACAACACATTATCAATGTAAGACTTTCTAAAGATTTTAACACTTGCTTGCCTTAACAGCTTCCGTCGTGGGCGAACCATAGTGATGCCTCCCTCGATTCTTGCTAAACTTTTCCGAGCCGCAGATTTTTAGCCGCGGTCTGAACAAGCTCAATAAAAAATCGTGGCGGTGTCTCTGTCTTTGATCTTCGTCGAGGAACAGGTTTCAATAAAAAACGGTCGAATACTTTTTGCTGGAGATCTGCTGTTCAATGTTCTTTGACCATTTTTTTCTCCAGAACCGAAAAGAAGTCGATTTTGCGCGAGCAGCAGCAAGCGATCATGCGTCCTGTGGTGTACGCCATGCGGCGAGTGCAGCGAATCACGAACGCGAGCCCTGAGACCCCCCACGAGCGTTGGTTTGCCGAGAACGTGCAGCCGTTGATTGACGAGGCGCTGGAAAAACTGCAGAACCCGCCAAACCCCCACAGCCCGCAGTCGTGCTGGTCCGGGTTTAAGCAGGTAGGAATTGTGATCCTTGAACTTCATGTGCCTGTTTGCTCTGAGTCGTTTCTCTTTCTCGCAGTGCGTTAGACGTGAAGCGACTCTTTGTATTCGTAAGACTGATAACTCTGACGCAACGTAGAGACTATCTGCAGTAAATGCTGTGAAAACGTGCCTGGTTTTCCACCTTTTGTGTACGTGGAGCAGTTGAAGAAGTCGCTATGTGGAAATTGAAAGCAACCGTTGCAAAAAGAAGCTGTTCGAGAAAACGATAAAAATTCTGTTGGTTACAACCAATTTTCTTTTAAGTCAATTTGAATCTTTTTGACCTTTCAAACCAATTTTCTTTTAAACATCTTTTTGGTTTTGTGTCGAGCTTTCCATTGGTGCATTACGAAACAATGGGAACGACCCAAGAAAGTGATGGAGATCGAAAATTTTGTAAAGTAGAACAAAATAAGCGACAATGAATTCACACTTGCACTGTTCATCACCAAACACAGGTGCACAGTCTGCTGCAGAACAGAGCATCGAAGCGAACCAGCCCGATTCTGAACCTCGGCGAAATTAGTCCTCGTCTGATGTCCCTCAGGGCGACGTCGATGCCCATACCAGGTGAGTGGATGTTGCTCTCGCTCGCTGTGCATGTCGACAGTTGCTATGACGTCGGCTTGTGCGTTCAGGCGTGACGGACGCGCACCATCCAATCACAATCGACGGCTGCAGCAGCGCTGTCACGATCTTGCCGACGAAGACCAAGCCCAAGAAGCTGCAATTCATCGGATCGGACGGAAGACGATACACGTACCTGTTCAAGGTGGGTAGATGGGTCGTGTGTACAGCCTGGGCGTAGATTCCGTTGTGCTGCTTGTAAAATGACAATTTCAGGAATCAATGTTTGTCGTTCATTCGTCTCTTGCTTTTCGTTTTTGTGTTTTCTTTCTTTGAGAAGGGCAAGAGCGTTTTCAAAGGTTGCTGTCGTTTTTTTTTCAACTCGGTGAGTTCAACCCGTCTTAAATGTGTACCGTGGAGCATATCTTGAACTGACAATATCCAGGAGGGCTGGTCTCGAAAGTGTTTGTCTTTTTGGCAAAAAAATGTGCTGTACTTCGAGCAAGCTTGATAAGGAGACTAAGGAAAATAAGAACCGCACGGCATGCCCCGTTGAAAAGGTTGTTTCTGCAGAAAGTCGCTTCTATTCGTCGCTACCGGACAAGTGATTCAAACGCTTCGCGAACTTTTTCTATCGCAGGGTCTCGAAGATCTTCATTTGGACGAACGCATCATGCAATTCCTGTCGATTGCCAACTGCCTGCTTCGGCGTCAGCACGAGAATCGGGGTTACGCGGCCCGCCATTACTCCGTGACGCCGCTTGGCACCAGGTCAGGGCTCATACAGTGGGTGAGCGGAGCGACGCCCCTCTTCCATCTGTACAAGCGCTGGCAGCAAAGACAAGCAGTGACGGCAGCCAGCAAACAGGTGTGAACTTAATTTGCTTCTATTTCCTTGAGATTTTATGACAAATTATTGTACTTTGAATTTCAAAGACGTCGTTGTTCTTGTTTCTTTCATCTGATCTTTTTTCACCCCTTATTGCCGGAGATCTCCGATGTGGTGTTTCTTCAGAACTTAGGTCAAGGAAGCATCACCATTGAGCGGACGAATGGTTTTGGCTTTACGAAAAAACGGAACGTGTGTGCACTGCCTGCTTCAACACAGTTTCAGTGGCATTAACTATCGCTTGCGATTAGATGGGATTTCAAGCTTTATCTCTGTCACTTCCTACCAGCTATCGAGGAGGGGGGTAATCTAGTCAAGCAGAGTGTGTTCATGAATCGGCCAAAAATACATCTCATTTGGATTGATTCAAATATGAAAGAATGCTATTGCGTCATAACTGCCTTTGTTTCTTTCAGTCTGCCGCGAACAACGTGATGCCGAACATTCAGATCATGCGACCCAGCGATCTGTACTACAGCAAGCTGACCCCTGCCATGAAGAAGGCCGAGGTCGACATGGAAAGGACCAACAGGAAGGCGAGTGTCTGTTTTCATCATTCATTTAAAGTGTGTAGTCAGGCATGGAGTGTGCTTTTTGTCTGCAGGCGACGATATCCACGTAGTGCTTGGCTCGATTTTACTGCAGTCAGGGTGGAATGTGGCGATTTTTTTCGTGAAAGCATTGCAAGCCCCGAATGCAACGAGCGTTTAGTTTCGCAGACCGTTTGTAAAAAATTGTTCTTTCAACTCTGTCAGTTGAAAAAAGCGTTGACGTTCCAAACTTTTCTGACCGAGGACCACATAAGTTACTACAAAGCAGTTCGATGGCCCGACATTTTACGCAATGTGATTGTTTCGAGATATGTTGCATTCTACCAAATCAAAACTTTTTCGTAAATATATTATTTTTTGATTATTGACAACATAATGTGTTTGCGGCCGGACGAAATGTCTTCGCGGGCCGGATGTGGCCCGCGGGCCCTAGTTTGGAACCCCTGTTATAAGACAACGAGTGCAAAGTAAGTATCCCCCGATATTAGAAACGCAATGAACATCTGTCCATCCTCCTCACGCGCCGCGTTCGACCATTCCACCGCAGGACTGGCCGGTCGACGTGCTCCGCGCCGTGCTGAAGGAACTGCTGGAGGAGACGCCGAACGACCTGCTGCAGAAGGAGCTCTGGTGCTCGGCCACCGGACCCGCCGAATACTGGAACATGCAGCAGGTGAGCTGCGTCCGCACTTGAGCAATGCTGGTTTGATCGCGTTGGTGTATTTGTGGGAGGACCGGGAATGAGTTGCTCGTTCGTTGATCATTGCGTTGCTGAATAAGACTGTGGGACGAAGATGTGTAGTGTTACCTGAAATCGATTTCCTGTTAAATTTTTTTTGGTTGATTAGAACCCCCTACCTTTGTGGAGAGTAGTTACTTGAACACCGGTTCGTTTGCTCTGTTTTATTGGGAAAGTCTCGTTTTTAATTGACTTGTTCGATCTATTGTTCTTGCGCTAAGTTTCTGAAACACTCACCTCGCGAATCGTTTTCTTCTGTGAGCTGATTTGGAGCTGATAGTTCTGAATCGAGTCAGGATCTGCTGGAAGTTGGAAACAAAACCGCGACCTCACGGCTCGAGTTCTTAACATTCGATTGACCGCTAACCTCTTGCTTGGGCCGTTCACCTTTGTCGCGCTGGCTCCAAGTTCGGGGTGCTTCAGTCTGCCACTGATTTCCGTCGCCAATATGACAAAAAAAATAACTTAAACGAAATTGTTGTCGCCTAGGAAACAGCTTGTGACAACACTGGATAAGGTCGTGAGTGACATCGGGCCACATTTGTCATTTCAGTTTCCATTGCGTCGTTTACGATGTAATATTCCGCGATATGCACTTCCGCAGAAATACTCCCAATCGGTTGCGGTGATGTCAATGATCGGCTACGTCATCGGCCTGGGCGACCGTCACCTTGACAACGTCCTGGTTGACCTGGGAACAGGAGAGGTGGTCCACATTGACTATAATGTCTGCTTCGAGAAAGGCCTGCAGCTTCGGGTGCCAGAACGCGTCCCGTTCCGCCTAACCCAGAACCTCATAAGGGCACTGGGCCTTTGCGGGGTCGAGGGGGTTTTCCGGAACTCCTGCGAGCAGGTGAGGCCTGTTTTGAGTAGCAGACTTTTTAAGCTTCCGATTTCCTTCACGCAAAGTGTTGGCGAAAGTTGTCTTCTGTTATATAAGATGAGTTGGTGTCAATGAACGTTTTGTAGAAGTTGCTGCTTGACATTCTGAATGGATTGCATTCCTTGTTTGGGTCACGTCGGTGCTTACCCCAAGCGTCCTGTTGCAAAGACGCACATACTTCTTTACCTTGAAACCTTTTCGCAGGTTCTTTCGACGTTGCGGAAGGGAAAGGAAACTTTGCTGACGTTGCTCGAGGCGTTCGTTTACGACCCGCTGGTTGATTGGACAGGTAATGATGCAGATTATGAGATCACGTTTTGCCACTCTTACGCAGGCATTTCGAAAAGAAGGCGTCACGTGCTTTGTTGCTGCCATGACTACTAACGAAATGAAGTTTGGGTGTTGTTGCATGCTCGTAGAGTTAAACCTCATTGTGCCATTCGTGCCTTTTCGGAAAAAATCGGAAAGACGGTGTCATTTTTTGCTGTTTTGTGTTTTGTTTGCAAGTTCGACTTTAGGCTGTCGAGTGCTGCCATTTCGTTGCTGTATGGTTAATATCAGTGACTTTCCTGAAAGCAAATAACGGCCAATAGCCATTGCCGATCTCTGCCACACTGCAACGTGACCCTTGCTTCTGTTGCGCAGGTACAGTTGAAGGGGGGTACGCCGGCGCCGTGTATGGAGGCGGTGGCCAGCAAACGTCATCGAAGGCGGAAGGCGACGAGGAGAGGCTGAGCAAGAAGGACATGGAAAGAGAAATTACCAGGAGTCTGTTTTCGTCCAGGGTCGCGGAAATGAAGCAGGTTTGGAGACGATACGTTTTTCTTTCCACTCTGTCCAGATCCAGTAGCTGTAACTTGTACTGTATCTATCGCAGCGCTTGCATCAGCGGCCATGTCCGGGGGGGGTGGGTGTGTCTGGTAAACGACCTGTTAACGATAACAGTAATCAAAGCAAGCCCTGAGGTGTTTCCTCTTACACGGTGGTTCTCAACCGTCTTTGGTCCACGGACCCTCTTTTTTACAAAATGTCCGATGGACCACTTAGCTATATGCTGGTCAAAACTGTTCAAAACAAACTTAATACCTGCCACCTTAACAAGGTCTTAATCCGTTGAAGTCTCAAGCCTTAGAATTAACCTCCACAGCGTGTCTTAGCTGCGTCGACGATTCGATTCGTGGAGATTTTGTTTTTCTCTGGTTCCAGGGCTGGTTCAACAACAGAGACGAAATGCTGAAAACTCTTCCGCTGCTCGTCGACAAACTGAATGCGTACAAGACGCACTTCAAAAACAACGTGGAAATGAACGAGAAAATGCAGGTGTGCGCTGCTCGGCGCGTTTTGTGCCGACACGTGCGCGATCACTGCGGTGGCGGATTTTTTACTGTGACCTGTGTGTAGTTTCGGCCCGATTTGGATCGCGTTGCAGCATCATTTGCTTGTTTACGTGCTTGTATTTGCTCGCCTTCTACACCAGTTCTTGGCGATTAGCTGACGTGGAATTTTGCGGTTGCTGGTTTTCGGCGCTTCAAGCAAAGCTTGAGCGGTCGGGAAAAAGTCGCTGACCTAAAATCTGTGTCGTTCATCGCGAGTATCGTCACATATTGGAAGAGTTGCTGCGTCACAACGTGTAGACTCCCGTATGACTCTGCGCAATGTGTCAATTAAAATGAGTCGCTCGATGTTTGGAACGGTGGCTTGTGATGCTTTCAAGTAGTGCGTTTTGTATTGCGGCGTTATGAAGCGTTTTACTAATAAGTTGTTTAAACGCGAAAATTAACTTGCGCATCGCGCTGCGAAACCGCCGTGCTCGTTTGCAACACGAGCGGAAATAACAAGAATGTATATGTGTCACATGAACACGGGTCTGTGTCATGAAATTCTCTTTAGTTGCTGTCACCGCTCTTTTCACGCAGAACCTTCTGGAAGTGAAGTCACAAGTCAAGTCGGCCTTGTCGGACGCCCGCCACCCCTACAATAACCTGCCGTACAGGTGGCACCAGCACAAACAGCAACAGAACAGGAAGGAAGCCACACTCTCGTCTATCCAGGTTATTGGCCATGCTCTCGTTTTAAGTTGAATGAGGAATGTGGAATGTGTTCCATTGCGCTTAAACCCTCATAACTTGCTCCACACCCAAATATCTTCACCGTGGCAATACTTGCAGTCAATGATGACCAAATCAGCCGCCTCCGACACTGTCGCAGAGGGTTGCACACATCTTACATTTTGTATGAAGTGCTGCGTAGCTTGTCGCAGCACACACCAGGCGTCATGTGACTGTTTCTGGGAAAAATCTGTTTTCGCTAAAGTACCGAGGCGAGGTTCGTGAGCGCAATCTTCTTGTTTAAATGCCCAGCGAACGTGCTCGATGAGTTACATGTATTTTTGTTCAGTGGCTGTTTTCGTCAAATGCGACATTTCGCCCATGCTGTGAATTTTTAGTTCCTTCTCTCTGAGAACTGCTCGACGCAAATGCACTTTCCTGTCTCTTCACACTCGGCTTCGACAGATTTTCGCGTATTTTCTACTGACTGAATTTTCCAGGAAAAGATCGCGAGCTGCGAAACGAACACGAAGCGCTGGAGCAGCCTGCTGACCGTGCTGCAGAGCCCCGAACTCGCCGCCCTCCTCTCCGAGGCCTCAGCGGCGCTCGAGCTCGGCCCGACCGCGTTCGAACACGCGTCACAGTTCCTGCACTCGGCCGGACAGTCGAACATGGTGTCGCAGTCGCAGCAGGCAAGAAGCGGGTGTATTGTGGAGTTCAAAGGTCGCATAGGTTTCTGCGATAAGCACTTGGGCGTTTTTCCGAATCTTTCGGGAGTTTCTCTAAATGTTTAAAACGGGCGATTTGCTGAGTTTTCTCATGTTGTTGTTCATTGTTGTGCACGCGTTATTCCCTGATCAGCCGGAAGCACGGTATGTTCCGCAACGGCGAGTGGAACCTGCAGCTAATAGACTGTTAGGTGTTTTTTCGGTCATGGACCGAGTTTTCTTTAAAACCGAACGAAAAAAATTAAGTCAATTCGGTCATAATGTTCGAAAATATAGACTAGTGAATAACGTTAGGAGGAATTTTAATTCTTGTGTGGGACAAATGACCGAAATGTCTCAGCGAGAAAAAACCCCAGCCTGTGGATCAGTACGGCTGCTTGCATTTTGTTTAGTCGTGACGTGTGCAGTTCGCGCACTGGATAGACCGTTGCGTGGGTTCATGTGGACAGAGAAAGGCAGCTTCTAAGTTGTCGTGGTGTCTTGTCTTTCGTATTTTGTTGAAATGCTGCAAATAATAACTCGAGTCTTTCGCAACGCACTTGGCAAGAAAACGAAGTTCCGTGTGCGACAACGTTTGGGTTTTTCAGCCTTTGGCGCTTAAAAGTTCCAGCAAAAAAGACTGTCGATTGAAAATCGAGTCGAACTGCTGTTTTGAATGAAAGCAGATGTTGTTTTTTTCTTTTTAGGTGAGAAAAAATTTTTTTTACGCCCAAGTCCGATCTCATTTTTTAACAACGTGGCGATGCTGATACTTTACGATAGAACCTTGTCACTGCGCAGGAGAGTGATTGATTTAGAAACATTTTCTTTGTTTGCTGCAGACCGAGAAAGAACTGGGCACCGTGAGCGAGCAGCGCAGGCACGCCATGCGCTCCTGCCTGGACGTGCTGAGCCAGTACGCGGCCGTCGCCGGCCACTTCCCCCCACAGGGCGTTCTGCGCGGCCACTGGGAGGCGGTGTGGCGCTGTCACTTGGAGAAGATGGTGGAAGGGTTGCTAAGGATGGAGTCCGCATCTGTTCGGGCGGATATCGAGAAAAGCCGCTCGAAGGAAGCCTCGCTTACCCAGGTAGGCGTCCACTGCTCCCTCTGAGTTGCGCAACTGCGCCGTGCCACCAGACCATTTGTGCAGTGAAATCTCATCCTCGCGCACTTGCAACATCCCAAATTTAATATCGTGAAAAGATCGCATATCGCTTTTGACGGTTGAAACGCTTCACTGGTTGTGCGTCTGCATGGTTGCGCAATTGCATACTCAGTAGTAGAAACATTTGCTTTGTGCAAAATTTTCTTAGAGGGAACACTGTAGATGTCGTCGTATTTTTTTCTTTTTCTCGGCTACTAAAGAAAGCGTGGTTTTCCAACGGGACGAAATTTGTGAGAATTTCAAAAATAGCGAAAATAGCAATGCGAAATAGCAACGGTCGCGGGCGTCCCTTGGAATTTCAGGTTTTGTTGTCATTGGAAACCACAGAAAAGATTTGTTCCCGTTTAGGGCATTTACTGCGCTTATGAGTGTGTGCAATTCTATATTTGACATCAGGTGGTGCACGTTTTACTGCTGTGTTTTCAAAAATGTTATTTCTTTAACAATTTGCTTTGCGAAACAACTCTTTCAGATTTGAGTTGCTCTTGATGCGTTTTGCTCGACAGCCACGTTCCTTATTGCGTACCTGCCCGTTGGAAAAAGAAGCAATTTGCGAAAAGGCCTTGTGTTGTGCGAACGACTTCCAACCAAAAGCGCTGTTCAAACCGAATAGGTGTCGATTCTTTCCGCATCGAGGAACCAAGAAACTTACTGTGTGTTCCGCGTTAGTCTCCAGAAACAAATCTTGTTTTAGTGCAAAGCACACCCAGTTTGAGCTTAGGTTTTGAGATATCCGCTGTTTTTCACTTTCATTAAAATTGAGTTCATTCATTCAGCTTTTGTGCTCTTTCGTAAGCAGCGTTTTTTAAATTTCAGACTCGCGCTGCCTGTGTGAAGGACTCGACTTTGCAACGAGAAGTGAGCAACTTGAACGGTGAGCTCGTCAAGCTCATCGAGCGAAGGAACGTGGAACCGATCACTGTCGGCAAGATAAAAGACGCAGAGCGGCTAGTTGCTAAGCAACGCGACAGCATCATCAACTTCGTGAAGGTAAAATGCGTTTGTCGCCTTAGCGCGCTTTGAACGCCCCGACTAAACGAATCGTGACCATGGCGTCTGTTAACGACGTGCACCGTCAATTCAAAAAATGCTTTTTCGAAAACGACATGACGATGAAGTCACAAGGCAGGTCCGCGCATAATTGTCATCCTGTAAGGAAATGCGTTCCCCGCTGTTTCTTTTCTTGTTTTAGATCTTTTTCAGGTCGGTCCGTTGCGCAAAACTGGGACTGCTTTTCATGGGCGTCGGAAGCGGGGAGGGTCCTTGTCCCTCCTAGATTTTGAAATTTGACGTTCTTCTATTAAGTGTTTAGCAAAAAAAGGTTGTTTTTTTAGTTTCGGGTGGGTAAAACGAAATTTTGCTACTTTTCCCCCCTGGAAAAATCCTTTTGGATACCCCTGGAAAATCCACTATTGCCCTTCCCCTGGAAAAAAATCCCTCCGACGCCCGTGGCTGCTTTCCAATGCGATTCGATCCGAAAACCGATTCGACCGAACTCACTCGCGCGCTTACGTTTCCAGGAAAACGGCCGCGACAGCTTGGGTCCACTTACTGCAGTGCTTACCATGCTTTTCTGCGTCCTGGATCAACGGGCCATCGCCATGGAAAGGGCCGCCGCTGGGGCAGGCCACCGCCTGGTCGACATGACGTCGGAAGAGGGTGACTGGTTTCTGGAGGAGTTGTGCGGTTTGTTCGGTAAGAGTGCGATTGTTTTTTTGGCGCATGCGCACTGCCGAGGCCATGTCTTGACGTAACGTTAACCACGCTGGCCCGGTCAACTAAGCGAGTTGAAGTCAAGCAAGTCATACGTAGTTTTTTTGGTAATGACATAAAGTTTTTGGAAACGCTATGCGTAAAAGAGCACAACTTGTACGCACAGTACTTGCTTACTTAGACCGGTTTTTCGTGTCATTGTTATTTTTTAATTATTTCCTTGAAAAGTTTGTAATTTCTTGCTGTTCAGACGCAATTTGTTGAAAGTGAGTTTTACGTTTTGAGATCGTGACTCTGAAAATCGCCCTTATTCTTATGGTAATTTTTCTTTTAGTTTTGTTTTTGACTTAAATACTACATTTTCTGAATGAAAGAAATAAGGATGTTGGAAAGCATCGACGCGGGACCACATTTTTTTCCGAACCCACACAAATCGGCCTCAGATTTTTCCAACCTCCCCTTGGCCTTGTTTCCATTATTACTGCGCCGGTCGATTGTTGTCCGAAAGTGCCCGGGCCGCCAAACTGTGCTTCTTGACCCGGATGTGACGTTTTGCTCACAGCCAACGTCACTCAGCTTCTTCACCTCGGTGACGTCCTGCTCAACACGTCATCGCCAGACATCAGTCCACCCACCGCGATCAGAGACGCCAGCCTGGCGGTCACCGTTGCCGATAACGTGTTCAGGACTCTATTGGTGAGCGCGTTGATTCGTACAGTGCATGGTAATGTGCAGTTTGTGGCCGAAGGATGAAATGGTTGGGAAGCTGCAATGGAGGCAGTTCCTGGAAACGTGGCTCGATTTCGTTCCTTCGTAAACTGGGCAACCAGTTTGAATGTCATGACCTCAACAACGTCTCAGCCAGGTTCAACTTACAAATGCGACGTCAGTGAACTGTATGAACTGTCGAAGTATTTACAGCTACACTTGGACGATTTCATAAACTTTTGTGACGTTTTACTTAGCGTTACGTTACCTCAGTGGGTAGAAAAACATTGTCTGATGTTGACATGTACAAAACTTAATCTCTCGGATGAAGTTTTTACCTCTATCGCCAATGGCAAAGATATGGATAGGGTGTGTTTGAATGCGCAATGTTCAATAATAACTGCAACAATGTGGTACGCCTTATTTCTGTTATTTTTTCGATGATAAATTTTTTTGTCACTGCTGACAAAAAGGCCGGTATTTTTACAAAACACAT
>JGI24159J19872_10003875_pt1 | contig 18902 bp, 11 predicted proteins | sample Ectturendosymbi4_FD_19872 | JGI IMG/M metagenome (IMG submission 19872) | reverse complement strand
TAGCGTTTCTGGTTCAAAAGTTATGATCTAAAATAAACAAATTAATTAATTACCAAATTAGCTAATTAGTCAAATATTTTTACTAACTTCCATCACAACTTTTGAACCCGAAACCCCAGCAGGTCATCCAAAGTGTCAAAAGACTCGGATTGCAGCCTAGTTTCCAATAAAAACTTCAGCGAGCTACTACCACCTAACGGTTGGCGCCCAGGGCCATGCAAAGTGGGCCAAGGTGGCCTAAAAGTCCTCCACTTACGACGTCACTCACAAAAAAACGCACCCCATAAGCAAAAAATTTTTTTCGAGTGCAGACTAGAAGACTTGCCACGTCTTTTGAGACTTTTACCGGGCCAGAGAAATTCCCGTGCAAAGCTGTGTGCGTTTAGGCGTTTTTTTTCCGAAAATCCCCGAAAGCGGCCGGACGCCAAGGAGTTAAGAATTGATTGGAATAAATCAATGCTATTTGTGTAAGGTAACCAAAATGGCTCCATTCACTTAAACTAACCNTCTATGATTCCATCTAGTTNAAGTGTTTTGTAACTGTATTTTAACTATGTATCCCCTGAAAATGTGTTTTTGATGAAAAGGACTTAATGTGTGCTGGTTCATGTGGTCCAGCTACAAAGTGGGTAATTTTTATGGTAATAGCACTTGCTGGTACTTGTTTAACCTGTTTGCTTTTGACTGCATTTATGCTGAAGGTGTCAATGTGCAGGTGAACATCTTAGAATAGCATCTTCCTTTGTACGTGTGATGATAGATCATACATTGCATTGTTGTATCAATGTGTCACATGAAGAAATTCTAGCCTGTTGGAACTTCCTGTTTAGCAGCTTTGCATTTTGTTCATATATCCCAACCTCTGTGGTAATCCATGATGTAACTTAAAATGGCAGTAAGTTGTGCTGCATCTATCATATGAATGTATGCAGTCCTGGCATCTATTTGTGTTAAAGATTCATGAGTTCTTAGTGAACATACATATTCAATTACCAAATTTTGTACCCTTGACCTCAATGAAAAAAGGTTGTGTGCACCAAGACAATTGTTGTGTCCTTTCACATACATACAACTTACAATTATGTTTGTCAGTGGTGTAGTGTCTTGTGTTTTGTATATTAAACTGTATTGCATTTACTACAGCTTACTCTAAATCATTGGTTTCAACGTTTTTCATGCAGCAACCCATTTGGCAGCCCAATTTAACCTAGACCCCTTTCTGAAATTTTCCAGACAGGCATATGAAATGCAGCTGCGTTTGCACAATAGAAAATCACAATGACTAAAAGCTAACCTACGATATCACTATGTTGAACAAAGACTCATTATTAAACTCCTGCACATGGCAGCTTCAGTTAGAGAGACCCATGCCATTACAAATAACTCCACAGCACAACTCATTGAGAACTAGAATAACTCCCAAGTTTGCTACCGCCTTCAGATATTTAATTTGCAAGCACAGCACATGCTTATGTCACAAAGTTTTTCATGCGTTGCCAAACGCAACAGTACTGTAATGGTCATAATCACACTCAACATTTTGTAATGATGATAATCACACTTAAAACAATTTTGAATGAAAAAGTAGGCTATCAATTTCACCAGTTGATCCTGTTATTTTGGCTACAACAAACAGTGGTTCCATACATGAAATATATAATCTAGAAGTACTTATAAATATTTTTATCAGCTCTCGCGACCCTCGAAGAATGGCAAACAACCCCCATGGGGTTCGTGACGCCAAGTTGAAAACACTGCTCTGAATTGAGCCAAAGTTATTAATGTTGGTTAATGATATTTGCTTTTATAAAAAAATATTTCGTTTGTTAAGGTCTTATCCAGATTACAAAGCCTATGATGTTCCTATTTATTTTTCTTCTGATTGGCTGAATGAAAGTTCTGATGCAAGCTGCTTTGATTCTGATGATGATTTTAGATTTGTGTACATGGGACCCAAAGGATCATGGTAAAAACGGAATGCAAAATGGAAATTACAATACGTTCATTTGCATCAGTGTTAATTGTTTAAGTTTAAGTGTTTCTGCTTTTTTCTGTGTTGAAACACCCAGCTTTTGTTGAAACTAAGTCAGTTTTTGCAAAATGAACCAGTTTTGCCCATACTGAAATGATAAAATAGTGTCAGGTTGGTCTTTGATCGCTGCGCAGTTACAAGACTGGCAACTTAGTTTCAACAAGCTGATTTTGCATGGGGACTTGTGTCAAACAAATATTTGTTCCACATATGTTTGGTATTGTGTCAAAACGTTTGATTTTTCTGTTTGAAACTGAATTTTCATTAATTGTGCAAGGTCACTTTGTGAACGTGTGAAGAAAAAATTGCCCACCTTGCAAAACAAACGTTTTTGTCAGCTGACGGCCGCGAAAAGTGACTTCCGGTTATTTTGGGGCTAGAAGAAGCTGCTGAATAAGTTTCACCTTGAAACGAACGTGGAAGCATTGACTTTTTTACTGCAAATTTGAAGGATTTAATGTTTCTTTGCAAAAAACGTTGTTGTTATTCTGTGTGCTTGAGAAAACGCCACATTTGCACGTACTTGTTTAGTTTGCTTTAGTCCTCTTACTGATCAGTAATATCAAGTCTTGTCAGTCGACGTGGTCTAAGTTAGAGGCAGCCTTGATATGCGCGTGGAAAGAGAAAGTGCGTTGGGGAAGATGGTTTGTGTGACTTTTCATTTACATCGCTTTGCTTCAATTCGAAATATTATTTCCATGAGTTTACTCACCCTTAAATTTGTCTTAATTGTTAAAATTTAGCACTGAAATTGTCTTCATAATTTTTTTGTGTGAAACCTTTCGCAGGACACCATTCCATGCTGACGTTTACAGATCGTATAGCTGGTCTGCTAATATCTGTGGGACAAAAAAGTGGTTATTGTATCCACCTGGAAAAGAGGTGCTGCGATCCTTGCAAATAGCAATTTTCTCTGCTGTACGTAAACTGACTGCTAGATTTTTGCAGGATGCTGTTCGGGATTTAAATGGTCGTTTGCCATTTGACATTGGGGATCTCACTGCGAAAGATATTAATGCACCACGACCAATTGAGGTCATCCAAAAGCCGGGAGAGATTGTCTTTATTCCATCTGGCTGGTTCCACCAAGTTCATAATCTGGTAATCTGTCGTTTACGCGCTCATGTTTCAGAGCTATGAACTAATGAGTTTGCATAGCTTGCATTTTTTCCAATCAGGAGGACACGATCTCAATCAACCACAACTGGCTGAATGGTTGCAACCTAAAAAATGTATGGGAGTTTCTTAAACTTGAACTCTGCGACGTTGAAAAAGAAATCGATGACTGTAGAAGTACCATGAATGACGTGGAGTGGTACAATCAGTGTCAGGTTGCTTTATTTTACAGAATTATATGAATTTGAAATTCTCATTGTTGAAGTGTTCGCAGTGATGTAATGATTCTTGTACGTCGATTAGAGCGAGTTCGGCGTTATGATGCTGGTATAAACTTTACTAAACGAAAAAAGCAATGTGAGCATAGTCAACACTCTCGTCATTGAACAGAGTTTCACTTAAAACGTTTATGGAGCCAGTTACTGCTCATCGTAGAGATGGAACTGCTCGTGCTAATTTGGAATTTTTTTACAGGGTGAAACGGTAAAAATGCATTACTTCGCGTGTTTTTTGAAGATCATCGTTAAGTTTGTCTTCCCACAAAAATTNATCGTAAGGTTTGAAAGAACTGACGATGTGCTGAAGTCGTGGGATACATTGGGAAAGAAATTTGTGTTAGATTCCAATAACTCNACAACAAACCTGCATATATTTAATTTAGCATTGTTTGAATACTCAATTTATGTCGCAATATTTTGTAATTTAAATAATTCCAACAGTGCCAAAGTTGAAAGATTTACCGAAAGTTGACATTCAGTTACTTGCCACGGGTGGACTTTGCAGGTGTTCTTCTGTGTTGACGTTGATTTTAACATGAAGAAACTGCACTGTAGTTTAGTATTATTATTGTTTTTATCTTGTTTGTAGGTATATTACAACTATTGTTTCTTCATACTATTAGACAGTGATAGCGTGGCTTGAGTCAATGACTCGACAAGAGTCCGGTTGTTTACCCTTTACCGAATGGCTCGAGTCAGAGTCATCACAAAATCTCCCAACATCTGATTGACAAACCCAGTTAGTTCGCATACAAAGCAATGAGTTTTTCTTCTTCAGTGATTATTAATATAGGCGATAATTTTGCTTTGACTGTGTCTCCTTTAGATGTTGTTATGTTAGGTTTTTAGGATCAGGTGTTCTACCTATATTTGGTTCTAGATCGATGGTAGCCCTGGGTATAGGAGTGGGTATTACGGTATGTATAATAATGATCAGTCAAGGAAAGGAACTGGATAAATAGAAGTCAGACCAATTCCGTAACTTTGATGACATGATACATAAGAGAGCAGATTTGTTTCACTAGTCATAGTAAAGGCTCAGCATTTAAACAAACCTAATGTGCAATCATTTCGGATTTGAGAAAACCCGCTGAACCAAAATTACTGTATTTTTCAATACTGTAATCTGCGATCCCGAAATTTGTGAAGAAGTTTCAAGTCGTTATCAAATCCAATCCAAATCTGGTTAGGCAGAAATCCAAATCCATCAAACTCCTAAAATGAAACAAGATTTAAATCCAAGCCCATGTTCATCTCTGGTCATTCTTTGGGAATGTGAATAGCAAGGAGTTATAGTTATTGCAGCAAGGTTAGGCGAAACTTGTGGAAGTGACTAAGAGTGAAGGAGAGGACTAAAATGGAAACTGTTTAATGAAAAACTTAGATTTAAATAACCTGGTAACAAAAGTGCTGAAAGTACATTGGGCACCATTTTGGCTCGTTCGGTGCCATTTTATATTTTAAAAAAAACAGGAAAAATGTTGAATTTCATTTACTCGAGCTTGCAAGTCAATGGCGCGAAGTGATTCGACTCGAAAAAAATTTAGATGGCTCTGACTCGACAGATATGACTAGTGCACATCACTGCTGTCAGATCGAAAAGTCTTTTGATTTTCACAGAAGAGCGTAGATTATGAGGTGCTTCTCCACCAACACATAGCTTTTGTTATAATGAGGTGACAAGTAACCAGCCTTCGAAATCTGTACTAGGTGGCACTCTAACTGACTCAACTTAAAAAGAGCCTGGTGAGCTTGCGGTCTTACGTGAGACTCTGCGTAATTGCGGAAACAACCACTGTCTGGTGAGAGTTTTCACAATACATCCAGTTGGAAAACTGCCCACAGGGTAGATGCCACCCGCGGGCAGGTGTCGCTTGGATATTTGCTTCCGTGAGGAGCAATCTCTACAGGACCTGACCCTCCACCTGAGCAGTTTTACCTTCAGATTTAGCTGCCTTTCGGTGCTTCTTGCTATCGCAAATTTCGATTTTTTGAGTTTTATGTATGACTTGATCGATCACCCAATTAATTAAAAGTTCCATATGGCTTGGTTTCGCTATCTAAAATAAATAACCCGAAGAAAACATAACTTGCACAATATTTGTAATGTAGAAAACATTGGAATTGATCAAATGAAGTTGTTTTTTTGAAGATACAAGTCGCTGCATGAATATTATGCTGTAAACTACGGTTATTCCGGATTCGATTTGACCGATGACTTTATCCGGACCAGGCAAATATTTGGATTATCCGAAGACAGTTGTTTCTAGCCTGATGCCTTTTAGAGAGAAAGATACTGATAAATTTTGAACGCATTAACAACCCAACGATATGCATCAAAATTAAACAAATTAATGAACCATCGATAGAACAGTGATGTTCAGTCAGTTGTGAACAGTCTGAGTTCGTATGTTTTAAATTACTTGGCTGTGAAGAAATATGTACTTATGGACTGTTGTAAAGATGTCGATGATTGGTCCATAAGTAGATATTCTATCTGCCCCTCCATTCAATTGTTTCTATGAACTTAGACTACATAATGGTATTTTCAGACACAGGTTGAAAAAAATAAGTTATAAGATAACCTGGTCGATAGAAAAAGGCAACTGAATTCTAGTGCTTAAATTTCTATTTATGGGTTCTTTGTTTGGTGGCTCGAAAAAGGTCCCGTGGCGGGGGGACTGTCACTGACGCGGAGCAATTGTCGGGTAAATAAGAATTTGGAGATGTAAAAAGAGTAAGTTTCATCCGGCAAATGCGAATCCATTTATGGGAGCTAGTAGAAATTGTATGACCCTGATTTTCCTGTCAATTGACCCTGAAAAGGTCCGGCAGCCTTATTTTCGAGGGCCTCGCATCACTATGCCATAGCACTGAGCCTCTACGTGTACTGTACTATGCTGTGAGCATATATAGTTGTAATCGACTGTAGAATTGACTATAACGCCACTTCATGGGATCAAAGAAAAAGCGTCTTATAGGCGAACTGTCGTAGTCGAACAACAATAAATTTAATGGTTCCTAAATGGGCTTTTTTTTCAATGCCAAATCCTGGCAAAGGTTGAAAGTGTTCTTGATTAGGATTGCAGCTAAATATATCATGTTTTCGCGCATATTTTGATAAGAACGTGAACAATTATTTTGTCTTTATTTTTCGAAAATGTAGCCAACGTCGTGTTTGGAATGTCTAAATCTTTTGCCACTTTCGTACCATTTTCACCAATGAGCGAAACAACGATGTCACACTTTTTCCATAATGGGATACTGCTTTCTTTTGTGCGATAATTTACGTACTGCTCCACCAAGACTGTCGATCAAACTGACATCAGTCGCAACAATCCCTTGTACTGTACACTATGTAAGTAAAACTCACGCAGATTTGCCTCCATTGCTGCTGATGACGCAGTCATTGATGCCATTCTTACGTCAAACCTGTCACGGCTCAACGGTTGGCCGCTCAACTGCGTTCCCATTCGGCAATAAATTATTTGTGTGGTGGCGATACATAACCGAGCTTACACTTCAAACTGCAAAGAAAACTTACTGTCGTTATAAACGAACAATATATTCTGCGGGGCCGACAAAATGCGTCGCTATACGCGAAATGACGATGCAGCCGAACTCGAATGCATGTAAAAGATAGGTGGTATTCTGCCAGGACCGACAAAAAAGCGTCGTTATTGGCGAACTTTTGTTATAGGCGAATTCTACTGTCTAGTAACGTAGAATTACTAACAATGAAGCATAGGCAGGGTTCCTACGCAGTCTTGAAAAGTATGGAAAATTTTTTGACATACATTTTCTTAATATTTTATTCAAGATTGATATAATTTTACTTACATCGCGTTAAATATTGCAGTGCCTGTACTTGACCTGGGTAGATCATACGTAAATGTTAAGTCTGGAAAAAGTCCGAAAAATGTCTGGAAAAGGTCTTGAAAAGTCTGGAAATTTATTTTCAAAATTGCGTAGGAACCCTGCGTAGGAGACAACTGTCCTATCCCATGGGATCCTATTCCCATGGACAAGTCTGGTGATGTCACATTGAAGCCACGGAATATAACTAAGTCTGCAAAACAGGATTTATCGAAAGAAAACCTTTCACAGGCAAGGATCAAACACAGCATGTTAACAGAGCATATATTTCGCCTACCACGCAGGCATCTTCATCGCTTTTTAAATAAGTCATAGTAACTACGTGCTCACAGCAGAAATAAAATACAGTGCTCGTTTTCAGTGAGGGTCACTTTCGCTTGAAGTGGGTTAAAGTTTAGTTTTGCAAATGAAAAGTTATGAGATTGAAAGTACAGAGAACTGAAATATGAGCACACAACCAAAAAATACGCACAAATCTTAGAACTAAGCACGATCTGACAACCCTGCATAGTACTTCATTTGGTTGGTGAATGTGTTGTATTTTCCGAGTTGTAATATTATGCTAAAAGAAAACCTAGTCAGAGAAAATTACTTAATCGCAAAGTCATTTCCCTCTAATTAACTTCAACTTCCATGTTTCTTTCTAGCTCATCATGAAAGCCAACACTGGCATGAATTTTGGTGATTTCTTCTCTTTGCTGCACACCATCGCCGTTTCAAGATTATGTACGCTCACAACCGCGTGCAAGAAAACTCTTCCCACGGACTACGTCGTTTTTGATGATTACAGCAAAGCATTGGCTGCTTGTCAGGCCAACGTAGTGCGTCTGGCGACGTCAATTGACCGGAGACAACGAAAGTGTGGTCAAAGGACTAACATGCCTATTCATGACTTGTTTGATCTATGCAGCATTGTACCGGTAGCGCTCTCTCTGTTGGAGCACGTGACTTCGCATAGTACGAATGAGACAGGCGAATCATGTTCGTCTAATATTCTTGAACTGTTGTCAAAAATATGCTTGACTATTTCTATGTGCTGTGATGCGGGTGCGACCTAGCAATAGAATTGGGTTTACAGAATTGAATTTCTGTTAAAGTGCCGTTTTCTTGCTTGGCGGTTGTAAACCAGGCCCGTAGCCACGGGGGGCATTCGGGGCAATGCCACCCAAATTTTTCGTGCCCTCAAAATTTTGTTGTGCCCAGAAAATTTTTTATTAAAACATAATAAAAACACGTATTTTGCCTCCCAAACGTTAAAACCTGGCTGCGGGCCTGATGTGAACTGATTCGGGCGGACGATTCCAATGACGATTTTCGGGCGACAGTTATTAAATTTTGAAAAACACTAAAAAGGTTTGAGCAAAAAGCGAAATTAGCTGAAGAGTAGTGGTATGTTTAAGGGGAAGCGAGGGAGGCACTTACTTAGGACCCCCCTCGAGGTTTTTCGCGTGTAAATTTTCATTTGTGGTGAAAAACTTATTATCCACTCATATAATATACTCCGAAGCAGATCAAAAGTAAGTACAGTACTCTACTTTCAAAGGGCCCCAAAAGCAACGGCAATATGTGAGGACTCTGCTTTCAAAAGGCCAGCAACTGCAATGTGTAAGTACCTTGCTCCCGAAAGGGCTTTCAACAGCAACCTGTAAGTAGGCTACTCTGCTTTCAAAGGACCCTCAACAGCAACTGCAATGTGTAAATACTCTGCTTTCAAAGGGGCACCCAAAAGCAGCCGTAAAATACAGACGTGGGGGCAATGCCAGCTTGCTCTCACTTAACTTTTATGTGTTGCTAGATTTGTCTTCCTAACTTTCAGTGTATTTAAAGTTGTGTATCGTGAATACCCTTTTGCATTTTCTGTTATGTCAGTTATGCCGTAGTCTCAGGAACGTATCTTTGGGTGGCCCGCTTACCCCTTCCTAGGCTTGATCAAAAAGTTCTTATCACGGTTGGCTGAGTATTATGACGTCATCAAAGTGCCCCCATTTATAACCTTACCTCGGGCCCCTTAACCCTAAGTCCACCACTGCTGAAGAGCCAAGGTTTCAAGCTACCGGGTCTTCCCCATTGCGACGAATAGGTAAGATGCTGATCAGGTAGACACGATAGTTTCTTGGTTATAATTATAAATCATAAGTTTGCAATTTGTCGCAAGGTCATATCGCAGTTGGGCAAGGACCGAGCGTCGCGAGTTTCGTTACCGGCGTTCTTGAGCATTCCTTGGTAACTGTTGCAAAACACTAACAATGACGCGTCTTGTTTGTAAATTCATGCAACAATTACTGTATTGACAGACAGACTGCACGCGATATCTTAAATGTTCTAATCGGGGCACTGCTGAATTTAAGCGCTGCAATAAACGTGCGGTCGTAGCTATTGAACTGGGTTTCGCTGGCTAATGGGTGAAGGTGTGTGGGAAGCTGTTGTTAAATTCGGGGTCACTTCCGCGTCGCTAAAAGACGGATTTTATGAGGAAGGGACGAGAAACAGATGAATTTGATACTTTCCTAGATATTGTCTTGCGCAACGGAAGATAGACAAACGATGAACAAAAAGAGGTTGGTGACCACTGAGGTTGAACAAAGCAGTTGCGGTTCACTCTTTTTCATCGACAGTTGTCACGTCTGAAGAAGATAAACAAGATATGTTAAATTCTTCGCGAAGCTACTCGATAGAATAATTTCCACATGAAGGATGTCTGTTTTTTGTGCAACCATCTCAGCTGAGTCGCTTGGTACAACAGAATCGGTTGCACGTAACCATAGAATTAAAAAATCGTAATCTTGAAAATTTACCGTAAATATGTGTTCCTGAGACAAAACAGTGTTTCCGGACGAAACCTATCTGCTAAGGTTTTGTTAGCCTGTGTGGTATTTTAACTTTGGTAAGTTGTCCAATAGTCATGTCAGCATACCAGTCTGCTTGTTCGGCTTATGTATGATGAGTATAGGGCAACCAATTTTTTGACCTAAAACTTAAATTTTGACGTAATTTAAAATTTTTGACTTTATTTTGACCTATAAATTTTCTGCGTTTACAACTGCAAATTTATTCAGCATTAGGTGTTGCGCTTAACCCAGAAGCATATTCATGCACTCTAAACTTCGAAATTTAAAAATTGGTTGTTTAACTTTGGGGATGATATATTGATAAGGGCATTGATACCTACAGTGGAGTCAAACCTGAGAACATCATAAAGCTGAAACACTGTATTATGGATTGAGCATTTACCAAAACAACTACTGCAAGACCACATTTCTCGCCTGCCACGCCTATCCTACATAATATTCAATCGTTCAGTTGTGGGCAAAGCAGCATTATTACGTCAGAAATCGGAATAAACCCACTATCATTACAGATTTCCAACTAAACTTGCAAAAGCATAACAATATCTGTTGTAGTTTCAATAAAATATCGATGAAGAGAAAAAAACTGCTGCAAGAAAAGTTTGACCTAGCGATAAATTTTGACTTTTTTGATTCCCTCATGGTATGAGCGTGAAATTTGGTTTGTGGACGTTTCATAAACTTTAGAAAGGGCAGAAAAAGTGACTTTATTGACTTTTGGTTGCCCTAGTGATGAGCGTTCCCCATGTACAAAGAAAAACAAAGACATACAAGTTTTTTCGAAAGGGTGGTTGATCGCTTTGGACGAGATCCCAGACGTTTGCAGCTCTTGTTTCTAAGTGACGCTGACAAGTCTTGCAAGGTAAAATGAAGTCATAGTTTATGGTTTCGTTAAAGACCATGGCAATACTGTACTTCCGTGAAAAGAAATACTCCATCTGCAGATAGTCTATTGTGAAAATTATCGTAATACACCTGGCTATGGCTGCCAACGAAGCGCATTTTTGTTACTGTTGCCGTAAGTCGTAACATGGGGCATTGTCTTTGTGGTGTAGAAAGGTTGAAACGTCTTGTGAACATCCATTTGCACTGCATCGATAGCAACCCAAACAGGATAAATGTCGACGTTGCCTCCCCTGGAAAAGTTTTGGCGGACGCCCATAATCAAGAAATCAAGAATTTTAGTTGCACATTTTCATTTGCATAACTCAACGGTTATTCCCAAATATATTGCTAGTCGATGAAACATTTAGGTTTGTGGTGCCAGTATTAGGGTCAGACAAAGCGTTTCAATGTGTTTTAACTGGAAGCTTCATAATTAATAGTACATTCAATGGGAACATCGGAAAAGCCGAATAAATGTCGACTAATTTAAATCTCCAAAGCGTCATTGCCTCCATGCAAGTGGCTATCATATGCCTACGGAAAGGCCTTTTTCGGTGGGAAGGACAGCGGCGGCAGCCAGAGATTTCAGCTTCCTTCATTTCTGATGTCCTTTATGACCAAACTTTTTCGTGCGAAGTAGGTGCGAATTTGTGATAGTTCGCGCCTTTCCCCCAGAATGTTTAAAATTCCTTCTAATTGTTTAAATTCGTAACTCTCGCTACTACAGTACCTGTCTTGTTCGTTTTGTTCCAAAAATATATTTACCTGCCCTGAAAATTCACCAATGCTACATTGATTTGTCAGATTTGCACAAATTTTGCAGTGGTAGAGAGGCTGCCCCCTCACAGAACCTCGTCTCGCAGGACAATATTCGCAATCCCCGTTCGCAACTTTCTCAGAAAGCTGTGTTTTAACTATCAGTGTCTAGTATTTGGAGCGAATCAAACTTTAAAATCTTTTGCCCCACTGGTTTGTAATAAACAAGCTACATGTCGAACAGTGAGTTCTGTAGAATAGTTTATTATGGCGGCAAATCTGTGTAGAAAAATATGAACAATTGAATTTTCACCTTTTAAAGGAAACATGCTTTCATCGCTGATGCCGTAAAGTTTGCTTTCAGTTTGCAAACTTTTTTCAACAGAATCTGGTACTTTGGAGAGAAGTTTCCACCTCTAAATAATAAAATACGATCAAATCATAAAACGCGAAATCTAAACTCATAAAACGCGAAATCTAATTCGCGTTTTAGGGTTAGAAAATCTAACGAAATCTAAATCATAAAACGCGAAACCTAAAAATAATAAAAAACGATCAAATCATGAAACGTCTAATCATAAACGCGAAATTTATGGTTATATTCTTATGCTTGACAGAGGATAAAAGCTAGACTAGATAGACCAAAGTCGTCAGATATTTTAATGTGTCGGATCCCAGAAACCAAATGCTCAAAGGCGTTTTTTTTCAGCGCCAAGACCAATTGTTTACGCAACAAGAAGCTACGCAGTTGTTATTTAGTGTCATTACAAGCAATTTTGTTCGACTTCAAAGGTCATTTTAAGCGAAACTAAAATTTTCAAAGCCAGACAATACACCTAATGCCTGGAAACAACACTAGCCATGAATCTATCAAGCAAAGACCAGGAAGAAACAAACCGTTTAAGGCTTGTAATCTTTAAAGGCAAAGGATTTCCACCAGGTATTGTTTTACTTTAGGCTACACGGCGGTATGGAAGCAAAACTGTTGATAACTTGTAACATTTTTTCAACCTTGGAATAAGTTATTCAGTTATAAGAAGTGTGTTTACAGAGAAAGAATCTATATAGCAGTCTAAATTGGTCTATAAAACTGATTTTTCTAGCAAGTTTTAAATTTTTGAGCGTCAAGAACACCCGATTGTCAGTCCACTCATAATTAGAACATATGATGTTAAATGTAAAAAATGCTGCTTGGCAAATCAATTTTCGTCTTTGCAAGAAGCTTTGTAAAACAATGCTTACTTTGCATAGACATTTCATCAAAAAAAGAGTGTTTCACAACTGGCAAGATACAGCGTACTTTTTAAAAATGGTTTGACATTCTCGACAAAGTGGACCATGTAAAAAAGGAAGGAAAAAACTTGGATGTTGAAGGCAACAAGTAATATTTGATTTACATCAATTTCAAACAAATGGCGTCTTTATCATCCACAAATAATACATAGATCCGAGATTAATATGTATTAAAAAAGTGTTACACTACAAACAGCAAGATCAGCTTAGTCGTTGTAAGAGCTATATTCTTTGTCTCTCAACCAAGCTACCAGACATTTCAAGTTGCCAAGCCGAAGCAAGGTTGTTGTAAGGCTTGTAAGGAAAAATCACTTATTCATTCATTACAACTTCTACGTCTTCAGCAATTTTCTATGATGTTGAAGAACAACATCTTCATGAGTTTACACACGATGAAAACTGTACTATGTGATTGAGGTTTCATTGTGGTTTACGGCTCTGTGAGTGGTATGCCACTGCATAGAAGTGCCACTGTAAAGTTCAGCACACATTAAAAATTGTGAAGTTCCACGTAATACCAGTTAGAGGAGTCAGTAAAAAACATGAAGTTCTCTATTAAGCTTAGCCTAAAATCGATGACCTGAAATAGCTCCATAAATGCTTCTATTTTGCCGCAAAACTTAACTAGCATAGTCAGGGGCAGATCCATGGGGGGCGATTGGGGCGATCGCCCCCCTAAAATTTACGAAAATAATTTTATTCACCATAATTTGTACAATTCGGAAAACAGCGTTAGCGATATAAGGCCACTTTGCCGTAGATTGTTTTGCCACAGCAGTGTTGTGAAGAATACTTCATCTCTCGCATAGCAGTGAACCCGCAATGAGTCCAGACTACGAAATATTACTGAAATAGCCCCCCCTCACCTTACTGGCTGCATCCACCCCTGAGCATAGTATCGTTTTCATCTAAAACATGTAGCCTACATATCGCTTCAGGCGGTTTTGGCTATAGCCTTTGTGATGGTAGTAGCACATCCCCCTTTTATTTAACACTCTTTAGTTAGAGCTTACCTCGTAAAGGGTTCCTTTTGTTGTGAAAAGCTGATAGATTGCGTAACATGGAATCCACTGAATAGCACACAATGCTAAACACCAAGCAATTGCTTGAGCCCAAAGAGGATACGTGTAGTCGTTGTATTTCAGTGGTTGATATTGAACTAATGTGTACACAAAAATTGCCTGCAAATACCACATGAATGTTTATATAATAATAAACATCGCACCTTCCAATGAAGCTTTCACTTCACTTGCTTGTGGCAGATGAAGAACATTTAAACAAATGATTAATTTTTCAGAAGTCTTAAGTTTTTAATGACTTTTTATCTTCACAACGCCGCTGAGTATTGTATTTAACTAGATTAGTTTCGTTACTGACTGTCCCACCCAACAAATCTGTGTTACACTCTGCAAAAGTTGTTCAACTCTAGACTCTTAGTCTCTTCAAAGGCTTGATAAAGCGGTGTGTAACTTTTTCAAGATTTTTATAAAGCGAAGCTTAACTATAATTAGCATTTAAAACGCAGATCAATTGAGGGAACGGGAAAAGCAATTTTTGCTCATGTGAAAGCAGGAAAGGAAGAGGAAATGTTTTCATACATACTTCAGTCTTTGGTGAGGTTTAAACACTGAAATATTCAATTGTACCCAAACAAACTGCACTCACATAAATCTTTAAGCTTGTAGGCAAGCATATTGTAAAATGTAAATGGTCGCAGTTTACCGATTGAAGATTGTCGGGAAATTGAAAGGCAGCACGTATAAAAAGACAAATTTTAAGTATTTTAAGTCGTACGCAATTATTACATTTTGATAAACTGCTTCTCACAGTTTGTATCTAAAGGTGTTACCATAAGAAACACCCATCCTTTCATGTTCTACGCGAACGTATCGCTCACCATCGTCATAGTCGGAGTAATGAACGCCCAAGCGTATTTGAAATAAGGAATCTTCGGTTCGAATCGCAGCATGTGGCACACGTGGCTCCAGAAACGTTCCCATTTATACAACCAGCTTACTGTTAGGCTTTCACAAATTCCAATGAAAAATAAACACCATCCAGCTGCCGCGTAGTTGTCATACATATTAAAAATGTAAACGCCACCCTGGTAAAAAAAAACAAAAAATGTTGAAACAAAACTCCTTGAATGCAAACAGTAAGAGCGTAGAGAACGCACCTGAGTCACCATCAGTATCCCAAATAGGAATTGCACTGTCGAAATTATTGCAATCAATATTTCACGTCTCCGTGGTTTGGAATACAGCTTCGGGTTCATGTCGATTATAGCAGTTATGAGGCTTTCCTGTCCTATAAACTAAGCAATTGATGGTTAGTATCAACTACATCAGGAAAACTAGTTGGTGCGTCACTATTTGTATATTAAAAATACAAGAAACAATTGGAAAACATTTGCAAAGAAAGCAATCGTTTTCTGCAAACATTTTCTTTTTGCAAAAGGTCTACATACACATACCTAATGCTGTGCAAGATTACTTGGTTTTCTGTGATTTTACAGATGTTTAAATCTCCTCACTGCAAATTAGGCAAACTTGTTGGGATTGTTTGGCTTAAGCGAACGCGAAATCAGACAAAATAATTTTCATCTGTAAGCTGTATCTTCCAACATGCTTCCCAGACCTCTACTATATATCTTAATTGCGCGCGCACCACAACCAAATTTGCGAAAGGCGTGTGTGGCTTAAGCAGATAAGATTTTGGCCCGATTAGTGTATGCAGCTGCATAGCTGATTGACAGCCTTGCTTTCCAATTATACTGTTTTGAGAAGCGGTGTTTTATTTTCGAGTCAATTTATAGCCAAATAATTTTGGTATTTTTAAAAACTTCGTTCTTTTCAATGACAAAATTTAAGCTGGATTCGTGCAGGTTACGAAATGAAGTCGTTACAGATCGCATCCGTCAACTGGTGAGGAATGAAACTAGGCAAATCCATCTAGTATCTCGTCAATGCTCTATTATTAAGCTTCTACCACTTTTCTAAACTTATATAGAAGGGTTAGTTGTTTTGAATATTCGAGTTAGAACAAAGTACGTTTGACAAAGGCCTGTGGACTTTACCGTGATCAAATGCATTTAATTTTTTACTGACACAGTGCATCGAGATTTACCAGTTTGCTGTTGAGCAGCTCTGAAGAAAACAAAGATGTTAATTGCGACAGGAACAGTCAGTTATCAACTATGTTCATGCTGATTGTAAAAAAACAGTGGATTTCTTTTAAAGTACTAGTGGAAACATCATTATTCATTATACCAAACTGTTACCCATTCACCCAACATCAACAATAACTTAAACAAGAGCGTTCCCAACTCTTTGATTTAACCGTTAATGGCCTTATAATTTTTGCAACGTTGAGTGAACCGAAACGTTTAGGCCAATTTTAAATCATTATTGCAGTGTAGTCATTACTTCTTATATCTCAATGCACGTGAGCCTGTGTAGGTTTTTAACTTTGATTTCGAAGTTTTAACCGGATCCTGAAAAATCGAGTGCCATCAAGAGGTTGTGCATGCTGCCATGCACAACCGTGTTTTTCAGCTGCTGAGCTGTTCTTGCTTTGGATAACTTGCAGGTGTAATTGTAAGCTCTTAGAAGCTGCCTTATACTGCACTATTGATGACTAGAGGTGTTCTTACCTCCGCGTTCCATATAGGAAAGTGGCCATGCACAAATGAATAGACCTGGCAGCCCGGTCGCCCAGTGGCGGCGGTCATGGTTTCACATTTTATCCAGTTGCACTTCACAGTCCATGCACTTCTAATTTTAGGCCTGATTATTTTTCAAAGCTAACGGCTTTCTTTTCAAATACGTGTGCAACATGGATACTACTAAATCAGCTCTCAACAGTTCGTCGATTTCTTTGACAGTATATGCTCTGCGTTGATGTAATGTATGGCACTTGACAATTATTGCCGAGGTTGCTGCTTGATAGCCGATATTCAAGTGTATTCTCATTCTGTCTTCCATTCAGTCATGGAAGACAGAATNAAAATGGAAGACAGNATATCTTCCTTGTTAGATCTATTTCCTGTCATTGTCTGCTTCCTCACTACTTTTTCAAGCAATTTTTGTCCATGTTTTTGTTAAAGGCGCTTAAATCAAAACTAACAAGAAGATTCTGAGGCAACAGTTACTCAATAAAAATCTACTAAGTAGACACTTTCTTTTACACCAAAAGTATAGCTCTTCCACGAATCAACTAACAAATGAATTCCAACTATGGTGTGCGTATCAAAGAACTTAGGTGTATTACATATAACCGCCAGGACGCCTAAAAACTCCAAGGTTCGTTTTTCCACGGCCATCTTTTTGAGGTGTATTGTCTTGAATGTATTGGAAACAACCAGGCGCGTAGCCTGAAAAATATTTAGACGGGCGGGAATTGTTAGACTCTAATGAGTATCTTTTTGCGTTCACAACAATTTTTGCTGAACGGTTCAACAATTGCCGTCCAGAATCTGAGAAAACCGACTGCGCCTTTTTCCCTCCAAGCCACGCCCCTAGAAACAACTCTTGTTCATACTACAGAAACAATCAAAATACACGTCGCTCTTTCCAAGCAGTGGCGTTAATTGGGAGTACGAACCTCGCTGTCCAATCCAAGGAAAAATATAGTCAGGAAAAATAGCATTCCCCATAGCTGTGGTACCGGAAGCAAAGCTATAGCTCGAGGATAAGTAATATAGATCAATCCTGGACCGGAGTCAGCCACAGCATCTATTGTTGTGTTCTAAAAAATACCTTGCTTACTCGGTATAGGTTAAAGTAGATGTTAGAGAGAATAATCAAATGTTGCAGGCGAGTACGCTGCTGAAAATTGGGTAAAAAGAGATCTGACAAACTGAACAAAATATTTTAAAATCACACTTTAGACAACATTACAAAACAATATTTGCCTTAACATCTGTGAACCACGTTCTGTTTCAGGCAAAATGCCATTTTTGGGGTTTTAATAAGAACTTGTTTTTTCATCTGCTCTCATCCCAGAACAACATACAAATGAATTTTTGCAGTTTAATTGCACTACATATTTGAACTTTTATAATACATTTTGAAACACTCCTGTGCCTGGAAATCCAGATGACTGTATCGAACGGATCCAATTAAAAAGTGAGAGTGTGCAGCAAATTTATCAAAAATTTTTTTCACGTTAATCAAGGTAACAGTAAAATTAAACGTTTGAAAAAATCAAACATGTTCTCTGCTGTTTTGCTGACATGAACTCATCAAGAATATTTGTATGGTTATTAACACAGATATATCAGTTAATCGAACTCAAATTTTCTGATTAATATGCAGGATGACTAATTGCCAGCACTGATCTCCAGAAATGCACAGTATTTCATTGAACACCGAGTTTCTTTTAGTGAATTAATTTTTATTCAAGTAATTTCTGTTTGTGACTGGTTTAACAATAGTTAAAACTGACTCGTGTTTTGCAAGTTACATCTTAAATTTACACCGCCAAAAGTTTTTTTAATGTTTTTTTGGAAACACGCGATATCAAGCCACATTCTTCAACAAAGCCTTTAGCACAGTGGTTCTTAACCTTTTTTCCACCACACCCCCTCAAGTAATTTTCCTTTGTTTCACCCCCCCCTGAGCTTAAATAAGTTGTAAAATAATGTATTTCTTGGTATATTAATTTAATTCTTTTAAAGGTTTTGTGACAGACACGAAGTTCATAGAGTACAAACACACACTATCTGGGCAATGCAGATCGATAAAAACAGACAAAACAACGATTAATAGCAAGTTTTGAAGTAGAACAACACGGTTACAGACACTTTCTTAACACTATTGT
>JGI24159J19872_10003874_pt1 | contig 18908 bp, 10 predicted proteins | sample Ectturendosymbi4_FD_19872 | JGI IMG/M metagenome (IMG submission 19872) | reverse complement strand
AAGAGCTGATGATGCCTACATCGTAGGCGAAATATATACTCTGTAAGATCTTAAAGTGTCTGATTCTTTGCTGAGAAAGGATTTCTTTCCATAGACATTGTGTCAGAGTTATTTTACAAAAATGTGCCTGAAAACCGATATATAAAAATTGGGGTACTATACTACCCGGGGTTACCTGATGTGTAACAAATTTTGTGCACCTTGATACGTTAACATTTCAATGCGACTTTAAAGTGCAAAACCTGTTTGGCCAAATATGACCACCGATACCTTATATACAGGGCTACAATACCGTCCTTATTTCTAGGATTTGTCCTTATTTTGCAGTACTACGACTTAGAAAATATTACTGTCCTTATTTCTAAGAAATGTCCTTATTTGTGACTTGCGTCCTTATTTTTTCTTATTTTCTGTAGCATAACACTTTTAAATATGCACTACCTGATAGATATAAAGACCATTTCTATTTCATCGTAAACATTCTGTCACCGAGGTTTTGTTACGTCATAAAAGTGAAATAATCTTGCAGCACAGAGACATAACCCACTATCAGGCCTTGTTAGCAGGTTAGCTGTACTCTGGTTAGGATTCTCAGGAAAGCTGATTTAATTGATTCAAGAAATTAGTATGCGAATAAAACGTTTCCATGACGATTACAAGGAAGTCGAGAATAAGACAATGCTGAAGCATATAGTCATGTTTCCACAGGGGGATATGGTGGGCTTAGCCGCGTAAAGCAAAGCTCCAAGCCCCAAAATTGAAATATGAAACAATATAAATACGGTAGGTGGATTTTTGTCAATTTTAGGATGCCAAGCACCTTTTTTGAAGACTTTCTGGCGACGGTTCTGTACTGAAGGTGTGTTTAAGGGGAGGCGAGCGAGACTCTTTCCTCGGGCCCCCCTTTTCAGGGGTTCCCCTCAAGGTGTTTCGTGCGTAAATTTTCATTTTTTGTGAAAAACTATTATACTCATATTATATGAGTCATATAATATACTCCGAAGCAGATCTTACAGTAAGTACTCTGCTTTCAAAGGGCTCCCAACAGCAACTGTAATGCGTAAGTACTCTCTTAGTGAAAGTACCCCCAAGAGCAACTGTAATGTCAAGTACTCTGCTTTGAAAAGGCCCCGCAACAGCAACTTCATTGCGTGAATACTGTGCTTTCAAAGGCGTCCACAGTATAGCAATGTGTGAGTACTCTGCTTTCAAAAGGGCTCACGATCGCAGTGTGTAAGCAGGCTACTCTACTTTCAAAGAGGCCCCAGTATAGCAACTGTAATGTGTAAGTACTCTGCTTTTAAATGGGCCCTTAATAGCAACTGTAATGTGTAAGTGCATTTCTCTCAAAGGGGCCTCCAGCAGCAACTGCAATGTGTAAGTGCTCTGCTTTCATAGGGGGCCCCAAGAAGTGGGTGGCGATGCCAGCTTGCTACCGCTTAACATTTATGTGTTGCTAAGTTTTGTTTTCCCAACTTTCAGTGTTTTTAACGTTGTGTATCATGAATAACCCTTTTGCATATTCTGCTATGTCAATCATGTCGAAATCTTAGGAACGTGTCCTTTAGTGGCCCACATATCCGCTTCCTACAGTAGGTTTGATCAAAAGGTCTTATCAGGGTTGGCCGAGTATGATGACGTCATCAGAGGAGCCCCCTTTTCAGTTTTGCCTCGGGCCCTCCCAACACTAAGTGCACCACGGTAAATAGGCAAACATATGATCTGACGTTAGTCGTGCAAACAGAATTGTTTTCTTTTGTAATGAAATCAAATTCGCCTCAGCCATCCTTATTTTTGGTTCTAGGTCGATGGTAGCCCTGCTTATATGTGAAGAGTCTTCCTACACGATGACTTGATATGAAGGAAAAAGCAGATCTAAAACGTGCTACGCACAAACAAAAAAACAAAAAGTGTATAAAATTTGAATGCTATCTATGTTTCGCTGCGCAGATACGATTTTAATGTGAAAGTGATTAAAAATGGACGTCGGTAAGTCAAAAACGCTGTTGACCTGGAGTCGGTCCGGAAATAACGGATGTCACATGTCCTAGGAAAACAATATCCCTGGAAAGAAATCCTTTCTCAGCAAAGAATCAGACACTTTAACAGGCGCGGACACAGGAGGGATGCAGGAGATGCATCCCCTCCCACCAGACCTAAAGAGGTGTTGACATGACACTTGATTTCATTGAAAAGCATCGCCAAAATGCTTTGGTACTGCACATTACTCGCCAAAGATGCTAAAATTTAATTTATGCCAACAATTAATCAAAAACGCTTCTTCGTTTCACTGTCTATGGAAAGAGATCCTTTCTCAGCAAGAGATCCTTTCTCAATACTGAGTGCAAAGTTATGTTTTGTGTGGCGAGTTTTCATAATTCATCTGGTCAATTTTGCAAAACTGCGTGATGTTCTAATTGTAGCGAAATTGTCCGTAGTCGTGTCAACATACAAGTCTACTTAATTGTCCAGTTTGTGTAGCAAGCTTTCTTTGATCGCTTTGGACGTGATCCCAGACGTTTGCAGCTCTTGTTTCTAAGTCAGGGTTTCTCAAACGGGACCCTCATCCCCTTTGGGTGCCATGGAGCTGTTCTCTGGGGGCCACGTGCAGAGGCCGAGCAGGGGCCACGAGCAGAGGCCAAAACTAGGTATTTTTATTGATGAGCACGGAGCCACAGGTGTTGAGAGCCTTTGAAGGGGGCCACGGTTCATGAAAGTTTGCGAACCACTGTTCTAAGTGATACTGACAAGTCTTGCTAGCTGATTTTGCAATCATGGGGAGAGCAACCGGGCAATTCCCCCCGAAATTTTCAATAAAATGTTCAGTTGTTAGTTCAGTTGAATATATCAGCTGGGTACGGCCCTTTTTGCTAAGTAAAATAAAGTCATGATTTGCGGTTCCGTTGAAAACCATTGCAATCCAATGCTTCTTGCTTTACAGATCATTGCAATGCAAAACTAGGCTACCTAATTTTGGTAATAATTAAAACTTCAACACAAATTTTGCATTAGGCTACTCGTCAATTTTTGCGAAAGTCGAAGTGTTAATTGAAGACAAAATTTGTCTTTCCAGACCTATATACGTATTTGGCAGCACACAAATAATTTCTGTGCAATTTAGTTTGAAAATTGATTAACGCCAACTACAAAATAAGCCCACTGCTTGCTGTGCATCCGGTGTAGGTTGTCCGTAAACATGACAACTTTTTTATCAGCAAGGTCTGTAGTTCTTTGATAGCCGGAGTTTTTAATGTTTTTGAGATAGAAATAATAGTATGGGCATAACTGGAAGTCATTAAAAACCAAAAGGCAGTTTTCTTATCAAAAGTCTTTCACAGAAAACCGAAACAGAGTATAAAGAACCACCGACCAACAGATCGTATTAAAAAATAGATTCATTTTCAAAGTACATGCATTGCTCGTTCAATTGTTGTTTGTCAAACAGTTTACCTATCACTTGTAGCAAGTGGAAGAACTTGCCGAAGTCTTGGAATAAACATACCGATCTTCACAGCAGAAAAATTTCTTGCCGTAAACATGTTGTATTTGAATATAATGATAATGTAAAAGCCAGTTCAACTTCATGCTGTGACTTGCGTGGGAAGCAGTTTATGAAAAACGAATGTTAATGGAGCATTCTTGAATGAGGTACCAAAAATGTTTGGCTTGTTTGTAGAAAGTTTTTCATGCATAACTTTGCTCAGCACAATCGACAAAAATGTGTTAATGAATTTGCTCATTCATTTTGTCAGTTATGAGTGGACATTGCCAAAACAAGTAGCTTAACATCTACAATCTTGTGTGCTGCAAAAAAACACCATAGGTCTACATTCTACAAAGATTATGGCCAGCCAGCTCTGCGTTAAATGTATCCAAGCGTAGTTGGCAGACAGCGCAGACTTCTACAAACAACTAATCTTCATAACCATTGTATGGAGGTATTTCGCGAAATCGGAACACGTGTAGATTGAGGTTTTCAACACTAAATTAAATACGCCAGTCATTGAGACAAAACCAATATTTAACTATTTCATGAGCAAAGTAGGACCTTGGCTAGGTTTCGATTTACTTCAAAACTCGCCCTAACTTTCATCTAGCTGATCCTGACCTCGTAGTCACATGATTCTAAGGCGAACGTACTGGAAAGAGGATCGCCTACCTGTAGTGCCAGGTGTAGCGTAGACTCGAATTCGCATATCCTCACCGGGGGAGCGTCTAAATTCGTGCCGTGAGAAACAGAAGATAAAGAGCATGCAACAGAAGATGATGTCGACGAAGTAGTAGAATGCAAAGAAACAGTTGAAGAATGAAGAGAAAGCGAGGAGCAAGAAGGAAGAGGGCTGGTGTGAAGTGAATCACAATCATTCAACTACAAATGAAAAACAAATGCAAGAGCAGAATTAGCACCCAGTGTTCTACTTAAAAGTGGTGATATGCTCTGTTGTACATTTGCACCGCACTGGCCAAGCTGCGCAGATTCGAGTTATTTTCTTCAAGCATTCTTTCCATTTTTTATAAATCTCAACTATATTTTCAGATTTTGTTTTTATTAAAGAAACGAATACCGACTGCTTCCAGTTGCAACTACAAGCAAACACAAATAAATGAGAAGAAACGCCAAGGAATAAGAAAAGATGTTGTTCAATTATTTGATACAGTATCATCTGCACTTCAACATGTTGGAACGTTAATCATCAAGCTACGTGAAGAATTAGACACATGTTTAAAACAACAAACGCATACATGACGATATTTCACATTTAATGAGGCAGGAAACACTACGCCAAGGTCTCCAAACTAGGGTTCGCTGGCTACATCCTGCCTGCAAAATTTTTTATCAAAAATGAAAATGAACACAATTACGAAAAATTTGTTGATTTGGTAGAATTTAGTATAGGCCGAAGCAATGACATTACGTAGGACGCCCTTGTGAATCTCAGTTGGTTAGGTATTATTGCGCTGCAGGCTGGCCTAACCTTCGATGATATGTTGCCGCAGTCTGAGCTCTTTGTTAATTAGGTACATCCCACCTAAAGACAGAATTCCTCATTAGGATAAAATCAAAAAAGCAATTTCACCATTCTTTTTGTAAAGATACTTCTCTTATAAGACAACGTTCATGTCTTGACATTCATTTTTTGGACCGAGAGTTTATGTTCGACCCTCGAACCGTCGCGTAATAACTTATGTAGCCCTCAGACAAAATATTTTGGAGACCCTGCTCTGCGCGAACCGAAAAAAATCAATGCTAACGGTCAACTCTAAACAAAAATTCAAAAAATTTAGATTGAAAAAGTATCATGTGTAATTCTCTAAAACTAATGTTCTGAGAGGAAATTCCAACTAAATGAAAATGTATCGTGTCATGCATAGAAAAGAAACACATTGGGTGAACAGACGAAAGTGGTTCTTGCTTTTTTCGTACAGTGTATGTTGGAAAAAGTAGACAGGAGCTCTGCCGCGAAGCTAAATAAAAAAACGAGAAAACCTTATCGGGTTTTTCGATTGATTCATGCACCTACAAATGTCTAACCGTGGGGATTGAGTATGTTGTGGTGTCTATGTTGGCAACAACAAGCGTACCTTCACTTTTGTTTTCGATCCCATTGTGCTTTTCGACGTTGAAGAAGCTTTTATGCTCGTGTCATCAGAAATGACCTTCCAAAGCAAAGTGCACTCTCACTATGGGTACATTATGTCTCTTAAAGAGTCAAACCAATGCTTATTTTAAAAAGAGTTCTAGCTTTTATTAACCGCTGCAATTAGAATCACGAAATAACGGTAGGTTTGAAGAATCCAGGTCGGAAAAATTTTGGCGTAAGTTCATTTGACATAGAAATGATATTCTCGCTAATCTCTTTCCATGGGTTAAATTGGAGCAAAAGTAAATGAACTACCGTGATAGAAACATAAACCAGGAAATGTATTTCGGGAAAACACAAAAAAAGACTAAGGCATCAAGCTTTCGGGCGATACGGATTTCCTTTCCAACAGGCGTTCATGATCCGACAAACCACCAACGCAAGAGACGTGCAAACAAAATCCAATCGCAAGTTTTTAAAACGGTCACTTGCGAAACACCCAATGTGGGCCTGCATCTGCATGTGACCTCATTGAAATATGTTGTTTTAGTGATATTGCTATCAGACAACCATGTGAGCCTTTCCAAATACCGTAATATTTATTCTGTTCCAAACGCAATCTCAAACAGAAATACGTAAACGACCTTGATTCTGGAGAAAATTTTGAATTAATTACTACATGATGTTAATCGTCTACACCAGTGCTTACAAACCTTTTTCAGCTTGCGACATACTTTTACTGACAATTTGTGTTGACGCCCACTATGACACATTGCAGTAAATTGGTAATGACAAAAACTGAAATGCAAGTTTACTATTGTTAATGCGAATATTGAGCTTGGTTACTAGATCTAGCCATTAGAAAAGCGGCTAATTTTCAAGAAATGTTTTAGAATTTTAGATAAATACCGAAAATTGGTAACATTTTGAAATGCTTTAGGGTCCTCTTGAAAGTACTACGCGGTCCACTGACTGGGAAGCGGTGGTTTGCACTACAGTACATTATTTTTCGTTTCTATCAGATGTAGTTGATTTTATATACTAAGAATAACTTGTTTCTTACAATAACAAAGTTATATATTTGGGATATAGTGACAAACAGCATTGATTTTTTCTAACGTCATCATTATGTGATTTTCTTTGAGTCAGGAAACTTGAAAAAAGCGTGTAAATCAGTTCATCCATCAGTTATGCGGTGCACGGTGTCTGGCGAGTCTAGCTACGTCTATTAAACCAAAGCTGACCAGTTTGATTGCGTTTCTTATGCTAAGAGAATCCCCCAAATGTAAGAAAGGGCTACTTTCAACTGGCGGCAGACACCCTTGTAAATGCAATACAGAACAAAACAAATAACGAAAACAAGAACTCTGTAGGACGAAAATAAAGTAATCACACAATTGCGAAATGCTAGAAAAGAAAAAGAAAGCTAGTACACTTTATAAAGGTTTTGAAGAGATCGGAGTAAACTGTAATAAAAATGCAATGTGATTAGATTTTAAGGACGACTTGATTAGAGTAGCAAATGACAAGAAAGTTTTAACTTCTTGTCAAAAATGGGTCTCTTTGTTTGCTCAGCAAAGCCAGCATAGATATAACAGTTTAACTACAGAAAAAGAAAGAAAATGCACGCATGCTTAGTTTGCGAAAAAGTTGGGACTGCTGATTGCTGTAGTCATTGCAGCTGTTTAAACGAAATTTTTGCGTTCAGTTGCCACCCATTGGTTTTATCAATTTACAAACTTGAAACGTAGGTAAACGCATGGGAACAATTGCCGTCTTTTTCAACAAAAAAAAAGCTTTAATGCCTTTTACAATCACAAAAAGATGCTTCTCTAAAATCGTCTCCAACTCGGTAGCAGTTATGACTTAAACAGTCAACCTAATCTTAAAACTAATTGAAAAACAAGAATGAAGTGCTAAGTGAAATAAGCAAACACAGCAAAGTTCATGAATAGGGCCATTTAAAGTCATAAAAGTCATGTTTCTTCTATGTGCTTCAGGAAGCTGTGGAATTTTGAAACAAAAATCGCACCCCTACGAAGTCTATAACAAAACTTACGAAGTCATAAAAAGTCATATTTCCATATTAGATCAAAAAGTCATATTTAGCGTATATGTTCAACCTAATACAAAAAGGAAACCATTAAAACAATCTCAAAATACCAGGTGAAATGACTATATCACTAGGTCTAATCTGCATCCTGCAAACTGAACCCACTTGGGCACTCTGCGAATGTTGGCAAAAACTGCGAACGTATATCAACCAAGTTATTTGGATGAAATGTAATGCACTGCCTGAAAATGCAAGTTCTTGCTGCCGCCAAAACATAAACCAATGTTCATGCATGTTTTCAATTTTCTTTAAACCAAACTACGATGTCTTGCTCATCTTTTGAGCCGTTGATTTTAGTGGGGCTTTAACAAACCATGGCGCTATCTTCTCTTATGCCTATTGTCGCTGGTAATACTTCTTTGTACAGTAGTTGTATATACTAGCTCAGTCGTATTTTTGTTTGGTCAGATAAAGTCACATTTTCCGAAAAATAAAGTCATATTATCAAGTTTTGACCCCCAATGACCTCTACTTTTGACGAACACAGAGGCAGCACATTGGATGGAGGACTACCAGAAAGTTCATTTCAAATTTAATATTGATAGTCTGAGCAGTAATGGGATGCTTCCTCTTTAGCTTTGATGTTGATTGGGTGTTGAGTTATCCTCAAAATATTCATACTGCAACTCCAATGAGACAAATTTCCTGATANCTGCCTATAGCAGTGTTGATAANTGAGCACGCAGCTAGTTTAATTAACCACCACCGCACCTTGCAGGAAACAGCGTTGTTGAAACCCAATCCGTACCGTAAAACAGCATGCAGCTCACCAACTTTTTTGTTCATAGGCTTTTTATTTTGATGGATTGCCAATGGACATATACCGAAACATTTTCTGCACTGTCGTTGTGCGTGCTCAAGCGATTCAGTGTCATAGCACGTGCTCAGCAGGACCGGCCTTTAGCCGATTGGACCGATTGCTTCCAATCGGGATCCGCGCCGAAGGGGGCCCCGCGCTACGCTCATTGACCTACGCAAGCTTATGCGAGATCCACAGTTTGTTTAGTCGTGGGCCCCGTTGCCAGCAAAAATCGAAGTGAACTGTGCGGTATTTTAACATCTTCATTTATCATCATTCGTTCTGGAATCGCAACAGTGGTCATTGATTTCGATGTGTGGTCTGGTCTTTTCAGTAGCAGTTAGTCAAGACAGAGAGAGGTGTACGACGTACAACGTAAACCTTACGGTTTGAAAGCTGTTTTCTGTTTCAGTCAGTTGCAAGTATTTCGTACTTAGCAGGTTATTGCTGTTTCAGCAGTTGCTGCTTCTTGTGTTCTGAAAGTTATAGCTTGTAATTGCAAATGTGCGCTGCTTATTCGGTCTTAATAGCGTTGTGCATTTTCCCTCGAAATTTGTTTATTGCTCTCAGGATTTACAATTGACCATCCCAGTGACCGTGGCATCCCGAGAAAGGAGCTTTCTAAGCTGAAAGTAATTAAGGCCTATTTGAGAATATTAATCCAGCAATAGTGCTAAATATTTTGGCGATTTGTCCATTGAATATTTCGGCGATTTGTCCATTGAATACTAAAATAGCCGAGGCTTAAACTTGGACAAAATTCTGAAGGACATAGCTAATGCCAAATTAGGAAAAATAAGTTTCTCTTAGCAAATGCATTTTTGTATTGCATGCTACAATTGCCTAAAGCAGGGCTGTGGAGCCCAAAATGAAATTTCAAAGCTCCGGCTCTGACTCCATGAATCTAAAGTTTTTGACTCGAGCTCCGGTTCCAAAATGATTTGGTCTATAGAAAACTGAAAACCATAGTCTTATTTGTGTAATTGTATTATTGCATCAGCATAGATGAGGTGTCGCGAAATGATATATTTGATGGATAGTGGGACATGTGCAAAAAGTTTGAGAAAACCTAATCTACACACAATCTTGGGCATCGGAAGGAGTTTTTCAGGGGGGCAACAGTGGACTTTTCCAGGTGGTCAGGACCGGCCTTAGCAACTTATTGTGCAGCATTACAATACTAGGTTGCACTGTAGTTTTTGTGTGATCACCTTGTGTGACGACCTGTTGTCACATTTTTTCGTTTGTTGATGTTTTGTTGCTAAACTGTTATATCTTATATTTGCTAGCTGATTATATCAACTAGTGTTACTAATTTCATTTAACACATGGCCAGTTGGCTTGCCGTATTCCAGGGTAGGTACCTGGCCAGAGAGGAGGTATTGAGTGTAGCAACTCGTGAATTGATTGGGTGTTGTGGACATGTCCGTCAAACAAACATGGAAAGTCTCTTCTGGAGAGGTGAAAATGAGGGCATGCCCTCAGACACCCTAGCTTAGCATTACCTTTTTCGGGCCTCGCTCTTTCATATCACTCATGATTTCTATGATTATGACTTGATGCCCTACTCAAATATTTCTGCTCACGCCATTGAGTGCGGCCCCGCAAAAGTGTTTCCAATCGGGCCCCGCACTTGCTAAGGCCGGCCCTGGTGCTCAGTGACACGTTTGCGGTCAAGCTGAATGCTCTGCCACTTGTGTCATTAGGTTGGGTCTCGGATTTAGTAATCAACTTTGTTCAGAGAGCCAACATCAAAAAAAGAAGAAACAATTGCAACGAACTTGATTGTATGTAATATGTGGCATGACGGATTTTCTACAAATCACAGCTGTTTAGAATTTCAGCACCAGGTGTTTTATGAGTATCATCAGATTGAGCAGACGATCGACTTTGAAACACGGGCTAAAATTTTCGAAGCAAATGACTGTTAATCCATGAAGTACAGTAGAACTCGTCTAATTCGTCATCGTCTAATTCGTCAATTCGCTTGTTTCGTCACTTTTTCGTCGGTCCCAGCAGAATCCCTATCTTTTGTGTACATTTCTGTTCGTTTAATTCGCCATCGTCTCATACGTCAATTTGCTTAATTCGTCACCTCTTTCTATCCCTGAGAAGCGTTTTGTTCGTCTAATTTGTCATTTGCAGTTTCGCCTTTGATGTCTAAGCAGCTGGTACGTATGCGAATTCAAACAAATTAAGGATCTTCATCTGAGAATTGTTGCACCTCGCAATTTGTTTATCGAATTTATACACGAGGTGTGAAGCGTGACCCGATCCCCATTGAGAGAACGCGGAAAAGTTTATCAAAGATTTAAAAGGTGGTTGATTATGTGGAGGAGTCCAGACAGAGCTGAGGAATTAATTGTTGTATTCAACCATACCGTCATAAACTTGTACATTTTACTGCAAATAAGAGCACTATGTATACGAGTTGCTATGATAAAGCATACGAGCTTCTATGATAGAGTTTTCACCTGTTTGCATAATTCGTCAGTTCGCCTAATTCGTCACTTTTTTCTAATCCCCTTCAGGTGACGAATTAGGCAAATTCTACTGTATATCGGTTTGTCACCAATCCAACTCGAAGCTGCTTTTGATTCATGAGAAAAGCTTTTCCTATAGATTATCCTGAGTTTACCGAAACACCGCGATTTCGTTATTTTTAGAGATAGCTTAACATAGCTAAAGGAGCCACGGTGCAAAATTGTTTCCAGGCTTATATCTAAGACAATTTCTTCCGCGCAAAGCTATGCTGCTGTAACTGAAGCTACAGCATAACACACTAATATTAACTTATATAACGGGAGTAACGCCCGTACAAATCACACTGTCACGAGAGCAATCATCCCCTTTGAACTTTGAAAGTGGTATCTATAAAAAAATAAATGAAGCAGTCCGTGACAAGGAAATAAGTTAATCGACTAACGCAATACAATTAATTACTATAGTCTTGCCTTGGATTGTCGGTCATTTGAAGAAGGGCCTCCAGAATCTTTTCCAGTTTTACGATCAGGAACTTCGTAATCCTTGTTTGCTTTGGAATCCTCACCCTTGATCAAAAAAATGTATTTTCTGCTAGTTTATTCAGTTCAAAACCACAACCCACCTGTTATTAGCGCGCTTAGCCTAGTGCACACCTAAACCAGTATACATTTTTTCATATGTCGATCGCAAGCAACAATCTACTAACGGAAGTATTGGGCGTTTCAGTGCGTTCAGTGTAATTCTCACGTTATTACAAACAGTTGCGTCACTACAGTGCCTGCATCAAACAGAGACGGTTTCTTTTGACGGTCCAACCGTGAAGTCAAGTGCTGTTTCTTGGGAACATACTGCAGGACCCACAATGAAAAAAAACAGAATACATTTTATTTTCACAACGACAAATCTTGAATATCGGTGCTTGTTCTCATCTTGCCCGACAGATAACATTACATTACACTAAAGCAGCTATGTCCAACCCGCGGCCCAGGCGAAAGTTTTGTGCGGCCCAGTTTAGGTTTTCGCTGTAATAAAAGTATCCTACATACTGACAACCCTTCCTTATTTTGATAACCTTGAATTTGATATTTTTGATGCATGTAGTCTCCGCAGTGCCACTTTATCACGTCTGTAAACATTGCAATTAGGATTAGAACGCTTTCAGTATATTAGCTTCAGCTAAATTTGGTTTGCTCAGATCTAAGTAAGCCATTCAACGTGCGGTCCTCTTTAATATGTCAGCAAACGTGCGGCCTTGGTTAAGATAGTGACATGATTTTTGGCCCAGAAAGCCATTTGGGTTGGACATAGCTGCAGTAACGAAAGGACAGCTCGTCATGAATTTTCTCTGCTGCTTTTTGCTAAAAAACAATGAGTTTGACATAAGAGATACAACGAAAAAAGAACAAGCATTACGTTTTATTTTTTAAAGCAAATTGACTCTTTTCTAATTAAATTTTTGAAAAAGTATTGGGTCGCCAAGTTTTATTCTGCTATCTCTCCAAAACCACACTATCTTTTTGTTATCAAGAACAGGACAGAACAGAATATAAAATCCTAAATCTACGACAACCTATCAAAGATAGGATCTATCCCTCATTACCTTATGTACATTTACCCACTTTTGAAGTAAATGTAGTAGGCAAAATGGTATATTGGATAGCCATGATTAGTCAGAATTGAAATGGCCTTTGCCAATGGATGGAACCGACATCAATTTAACGTTAAAGTCACTCAAAAAATAAGCTAGGCTTAGTACCGCAGGCTGTTGCTTGATTTCCGAGGCATTTGCAGACGGTTCCTCTGTTTTCGTTTCTTTCTTCTGTGAAGGCGAGAAATAAAAGTACGTTATTTAGCGTTTGCGCTCATGGTCGTCAGGAGAGCATTTCAAAGAATTACCACTTTACTGCATCAAAAAACTAGAACGTGAGTCACAAATACAGAAGTGGTCCATTAGCAAAATTCGAGTCCCACGGCTATGGAATAGAAATTTGAATGTTTGATTTCCGCTCCAACGGATGCTATTCCGCACACTGACTATATCAGCAAGTTTATGCTTTTCAGAAAATATTTCTGCGATTTTTAAACACTGCATAGAGCATACCAAAATGTGAATGGCACTGGAACTTGTCCCCTTTTCGCGTTCCATTTTTGTGATTTTGTTGCGTTTCAACTTTGTTTGCCATGTGCATCTAAATTACTAGTATGTCGGTTTGTTTTTTGCCACTGTCGCGCTACTGCCACTACAAAAAATACATTCGATTTTAAGCGAGTTTAACATCGAAATCAATTTAACAAAATCTACTTGGAATATTCAACAAAGTTTTACAAGTGTCTTGTTTTTCTTTGGGAAGCCTGAATATACTGTCTTTCTCTTTACTTCGTGTTAATCGCCTTTTTTGCACGTAATTTGAAGCTGTACAGCCTGGTAATAAAATACAGACTTATAAGCGATTGCCCATTATTCGTGTGTAAAGAGTTGGCAGTTCGTGTTGCAACATCAAAGCACGGACATGGGTGAATTCTTCTGTCAGTTGTGCTTTCAGTAAGTCGCTATTGTTGTAAAGCGGTAAAGCGGACTTTTAAGCTGGACGTTATTTACTCTTCAGTTAAAAGTGCAGCAATAAGACATTAAAAAAGACGTACTCAGCGGAAGCGTCATAGTGCGAGTGGTCTAACAAATTACAACCATGCTCACCTAAAATTGGATACGACGTTTCATACGAGCTTCACATTTCAGAAAGCAAAGAAGCAGTAGGAGGGTCACCTCAATAAACTTATGGAGGCCTCTCTACATGAGGAGGGTCACCACAATAAATTTACGGAGGTAGTGTTTTCCGAAAAAAGTCGGAAAAACTGAGAGGTCATAAATTCACCACATATGGTGATCAAAGCCTTACAATAACATATTTCAAAATTTTACTGGAAATTTTAACAAATACTTGGTGGATGGAGGACCTCTGGTTGACACGGATCCCGTCGACAGATTTGGGAGCGTTTGCTACGCCCTTGTAAGATGTTACCAAATACTAATCCACCACTCTTGTTGAAAGTTTGAAAACAGACAATTTAGCTCAAATGTTGCAACACATTCCATTGAGTCATTACTGATACAGCGATGCATGTAATCATATGTGAAGTGGATAGAGCATCACTACGACTTCTACAGCCAGAATTTCAACCACAGCTACCAGCAGTTGATCTCAGCAAATGGATTAGGCTAATTGGCAAACAAAGTCGGTCCTATCTATACCCATAGCTATGCGTAATTGCGAGTAGCATCGACTGTACCAAACTTTTGCCTTTTCTGTTGATTTTTAAACAAATGCCCGTTTGTGCGCTTCAAAATCTTGACAAAAAGTCACTGGGTGTACAATGCTAGGGTAACGTTATGCTGCAAAAATTGGTTCAATTTGAAAGTCTAATTGAATGTAGTCTGAATGCAAACAACGCTGACTGCAATAACCTCTGGAAGCAAACTTTTCAATTGTTCACAATTATACTTTGAGTCACCTACCCAATAATTTATACTCAAATCTCATTCCTCGCAAAGATTTGAGATATTTTTTTTCATAGATGAAACGTGGAATCTACCTGTTTCCTTGCTTCGCGCAAGACGAAAAACTAAACTCGTCAATTATTCCTTTGATTCTGTCTCAACAAGTCATCTAAATTTCTAGGGACCGGTTCTGAGCTGACAGCGTCTATCGCATCAGTTTAAGTCGAATAAGACAATTTCTCAGTACACCACACAATCCTCTTATACGTGAAAAAAACTACGGGGCTAAAGGACATAAAGTTTTTATATTTTAACGTATAACTAAGAAAAAATGTAACCAGTTTCCTTGCAACTCGATAACCTAGCGAAGTTTTCCAGCAAAATAGCCTACTGCGTCGTTTGCTGGTTAGTAGACTACTGACAGAATTAACCACCAACCTTAAAACAACATTTCAAGGCGTTTCCCATGTTTGCTTCTAGGAACAATTCATTCCACTGACGGTTGTAATTAACCAAGTATCACACCTACATTCAACACAGTAACTGACAAATATTTTGTATGGATGAGTACAACTTAGGCATCAAGCTCAAAAAACTTTTTAATCGCATTCTGTGAGATCACTAAGCAAAGTAAACGTCACAAACAGTTTCATCAAGACAATACTTGTCATGGTCTGCAACCTAGCAGGGTTGCCAATTTGGCTTTTTTGAAACCAGATTTTGAAATTCTGGCTTTTTTGAACGCCTTTGGCTCTTTTTGGAAATCAAAAAAAGCCAGATAAAATCTGGCATTTTCTGACTTTTTTTCAGTCGGAAAGGCTTGGCTCTGGAAAAACACTGTCAAAGCTGTATATTCATTACAAATCTCTTGTGAAGAGAGTCTATAACCACGCAGAGTACGCAGAATATTGAAAAAAAATTACTTTTGCCATAAAAATGATCAATGTTATTGATAAGAAACAAATGTACGACAGTTTACAATTATGGGGAAAGACAATGCTTCCAAGGAGTGGAAATGTATTATATCGATGTTTCTGACGAGTTAATGTCTATTTTGTGTTTGGTTATGCATTATGTGTGTATGCCGTAAAACTGCTATCTGGATTTTTCTGGTTTTTTTTGGGACAAGGTCTGGCTTTTTGTGGTGAAAACAGTTTGGCAACCCTGCGACCTATAGTTCCGACCAACGGCTAGGAATACTAACAGGTTGTCAGTTGTTGCAGGTCACTGCGGTACATCTTGATTGCCAGGCAGGTCATCCTTTCAACTGGTTGCAAATGTGCATATTGACCACAAGCAAGCTTCCAATTCGAGGTGGAATGTGACAAAACTACAAGCGCGCGTTGGCCATATTGCAGTTGTTTGCAAGAGGTCATTTTGTCCTAAACGCTCAAATCTAATACCACTTCTTCAGTGCCCCACTTTGGTTTTAGTGCCGATTAGTTTGCATCGAGCAAAGCGTTTCTAGCTGATTCTGTGTAAAATTCTGTCCGTGCTAGCCGGTAACGGTCCAAATCTGACAAATGAAACAAGCATCTTTATCTCTTGGGAGGCATGATCTTGACCATCGTCATAATGTTATTAATTAATTATATCTGTCTATTTTGGAGGCGGCATGGTGTCAGTATACAGTAATTTATAAAAGCTTTACTGGTGTCAAAACGTAAAACAAGTAAAAACTATCCGCCGTTTCTCTAGTTGAACGCAATTATCGTCGTCAGGGCAAAGAAAAATGGCAAGAACGTTAAAGCACGAACGGGATTCAGTACAGGCGGTGGACGGTGTAAGGAGGATAAATATACGCAGTGGCGGATAGGCATTTGGGGGTGGCAGTCAAATTGCGGGGCGCTAAAAATGAAAAATCTTCACTTGCTTAAATACCAAAGGATGTCTGCGACAATCGTTGTGTGTCACACAAAAGAGGTTATCTTTTGTAGGTCAAAACGTGGCTATTTTTGTTGGTCGAACTATGGTATTTTTCAGAGGATAACCAGTTTGAAAGCGCTTTATATCATTAATTCAGAAAACGTTTGAACCGGGTCCCAAATAGTGTGCCTCGTTTTTCACAAGCTAAACAGATCTCGTATATCTACAAAATGTATTTAAATGGTATAAAAACATGCTGCGCGCAAGCGTTTGCCACTGTTTTGGCTATCCCTAGCGAAATCAGCGAAGAACAGTGTATGAAACGCATTCCCGACCTCGTTAGAAACAGAACGGTTCTTCTTAGATTTGGAAGTGACAACTCATATCCCACGATAGGACTCAAATAAAAAGCTAAATGACAATCATGTTTCCAAGCCAAGCTTGTGCATTTACATGTACATGAAAAGACTTATCTATTGCTGAAGCGACCATTCAAAAACAACACGTGAATGAAAGGCATTTGCCATGACACTACCCCATTTCAGACAGCTTTGCTGACATCGTAAAAAACGATCTTATAATCGCATGATAGATTTAAACTGGGCCTTAAAGCATATTGCTCTAAAACACATTTAACGCCACTTATAAAGGTAGATTTTTAATCAAGTCTTTAAATGCCATTTCACATTTTCGACACGGGATTGCTGATGTGAAGAAAAAAACATCAATCCCAATAGACCAGGTTATTAAAAAAAAGTTGCGACACTTTTTAACAGAAGTGGAAGCTAGCGGGCTGAGCCCCTCAAATTCACAATCAATATCTCCAAAGTCAAGCTCTTGTCTCCTCATGAAGTCATTTTTCAATTCATTGTATATTATTACGAAGCCCCAGAAGAAGCTCAAAGCCACCCCCAATGCTGTTGATCTGGCGATGGATCTACTTCTATCCAGTCAGGCCAGAAAACACAGAGGAGAATCAGCCTATCACCAATTTAAAACCACGCACCTTCGCCAACACTATGGCCACCAGTAAAAAAGTTTAAAGATTTCACCAGAAGATTGCTTTTTTGCTCAAATTTGTATGATGCAAGCGGAATGATCTAACAACCACTAAGCTGAGCATTTTTCTGTCGGTTGCAGATTTCGCTAAACATGCCAAATTTGTCTTTTCATGGCCTGCGTAAGTGGTCTACGGGTTTGCAGTTGCAACGAAAGGTTCAAAACCACACAGACATCAGTAACTGTTGCCTGACGCGTCGCCAGGTGGGGCAAAAGGCACCGCCATTCCATCAATTTTGGACCGCAAATATTCGAGTGCTGAGCAAAAATTGTTATGATCACGTAAAACCAATTATTTAATCCACTAAGCTGTAGATAGCTAGTATTTTGCCAAAGTTTCTGCGTTATAGCTATAGGCGTACGAAGTGGGGCGGAGATTCGGACAAGATTTAAGAAATTCAGGAAAAGCTTCCCGTTATTTTTGGGCAAGTTTCTGAAACAGAACCATCGCTCTGCAAAATTCTTCTATTCGTTTTTCGTCAAAGTGGCGCAAAAATTCGGGAAAACTGAAAACTCTTCCCCGTTGAAAGCCCAAGGTTCCCGTATGCCTCTGGTTAGAGCTGTGTACCATGATTTGTTGTGGCGCGTCGCTGCGTGCAGTTATCAGGGGCGCAACGACGGGGAGCATGGGGCACAATTACCCGAGCGCCGAATCACTACGAGGGCGCTGAATGATTGCGGGGTACCGAAACGTCCTAATAATGCCACAAGAACTTCAGTGCAGTACATTTGCTTCGGAAAGACCTCAGGTTCGAACATAGGGGCGCCAAACTTGTTCCTTGCCCAGGGCGCCATCTAACTTCGTTGCGCCCCTAACAGTAACTCAATACTCCTCTGCGTTGTCCATGTATATGAAGTGAGGGGTTGCACAATTGCATAGTTAAGTAGGTCATAATTATTTGAGCTAATCGAGCACATTTAATGCATTTTTGTCACATAGCGGCAAGTTGTTTGCTAACGTAAACGTTTGTAGCTTTTTTCACCCTGCATTATGTTCAATCGGCAGGGGCGTAACGAAGGGGCAAGGGGACGCAATTACCCGGGCGCAGAATCATTCTGGGGCCTCTGAAATATTGCGGGGCGCCAAATAATCCTAACAATGTCAAACTTACCTTCTTCAATACAGTACATTTGCTTCCGGAAGACCTCAGGTTAGAAAATGGGGGCACCAAACTTGCTTCTTGCCCCGGGGGCCATCTAACCTCGTTACGACCCTAGTAGTAATTCAATGCACCTCTGCATTGTCCATGTATATGAAGTGAGGAGTTGCACAATTGCATAGTTACGTAGGTCATAATTGCTTAAGCTAATCGAGCACGTTTAATGCATTTTTGTCACATAATTGCAAAATGTTTGCTAACGTAAACACCTTTAGTTTTTTTCACGCTGCGTTATGGTTCAATCGGCAGGGGCGTAACGAAGGGGCAAGGAGGCGCAATTACCCTGACGACGAATGATTGCGGGGGCGCCAAAAAATCCCAACAATGTCACATGTACATTCTTCAATAC
>JGI24159J19872_10003871_pt1 | contig 18917 bp, 13 predicted proteins | sample Ectturendosymbi4_FD_19872 | JGI IMG/M metagenome (IMG submission 19872) | reverse complement strand
AAACCTTGAAGCAAAATTGTATGGGTTCGCCACTGGGTGCCGCAAAATATAATTCTCTTCTGCAGGGTGCCGCAAGCCTAGACAGGTTGGGAACCACTGGAGTAAAGAGTGCGTGTAGAATAATATGCACAGAGACGCCGGAGAATGGAGGCATGGCGGGGGCGTTGGCCCTCTGCTCTTTCAAACGGCGGGCGACGGGGTCGGAGGTGTCTTTTACATAACACTATAGGTAATTAGGTGATGGTAATTTGATGGTTTATCAAGATCGACTTGAATCAAATTCATTGCAGCTGTTCGGGCACCCAGAAAATTCAGAATAATTTTCTATAATTTCTGTTATTATTTTTGAAGTCAACATTGTTGATAAACAGAAACAAACATAATTTGTAACGATTTTTCTTGCTTTTTTAAGTTTCCGTTGCCGTCAACTCTTGCTGCTCTCCCTGCCAAACCGCCGTCCCTGCGTCCCTGAATATGCATGTTGTGTCAACAAACTTTACCAAAACGTTGGTTTGCAAACGTGAATACGACGTCATAGTGTGACGTCAAAAACAATGTATATCCAGTAACAATGACCACCATACGCCACTACTCAATACTAGGATTTGAAAGGGGGGCATCCAACCAAGCAGTCGCCCCGGGCATCACTAGACTTCTGCACGCCACTGCCTGTAATGTTTATCCATAAAAAAAAGTCTGGCAATTACGTTTTTGATGTGTGTTATGTGAATTAAAACATTTTGGTTAGATGTCAGGTACCCACAACAAGCTATAGCATGGGAATAACTTTAACCGTTGAAAAGTTTAGGACTTAGTCCTCCTCAGTTATTTTTCTTTTTCTCATCCTAACCCTAACCCAATACACTTACCTAAACGCGTATTCCTAAGCCCTAATAATTAGTTTTATCAGCGTATTTGGTACGTAGAATATTACTCTGTGCATGCGTACATGGTGTGAAGTCAGAAATTTCGCAAGTCAGTAATTTAGCTTGACACCGGGGTGGTCGCGTTAGTGAAACAAAAGGTAATGCATTGGCATAGGGAAGGTCGCGTCAAAGTGGTCGTGATAGCGGGGTGGTCGCCGACGGGGTGCCACTGTATATTCAAAACGTTCCACCGGTGTTATGTGAACATTTATCGATATGGTTTCAAGTCTCCTGCAAGAAATGGAGACTTGAAATCAATGAATTTCGTTCATATTGTGACGTTCATATTAGGTAACGATTCGTTTTTTTGCTCAAGCCTATTTTTTGCAATAATACAAATACTTCAGTGCGTTCATTTAATATAGGAAGGGCCCCTTTCTAAGTTTCAGCCAGAGGCCCCACCTTAATCCGCCCCTGGGCGTATACATTGCAAGCATGTCAATATAAAATGCGCAATCGTAATGGCGATCATGATGACTTCTTCCTCCACCGCAATATTGGCAGCAAAAAACATATTGCAGATCTTGCACTTATAGCATCGAGATGTCACTAATGCTACTGCCGGAAGGTTTTACGAGCAAATGGTGGCTTTCGTGAGAAGTTGAAGCCTGGAAATTTACTAAAAGCAAACGTTTGAAACAAGTGCTTTCAATCGAACGAAACAGACTTTTTATTCAGCGCCTTAGATTTAAGCACAATTATTCAGGAAAATACGCCAGACAATTGCACGTTTTATGCATGATGCTTATGGTGTTTGTCCCCCCCTATTAAAATTTCTGGCTACACGCTTGCGTTAATGCTAAGTCTGTTTAATGGCTATATTGTCCCATCGGTTTCTCAGATTCAATGGAATAATGCTGCATCCAATCCACAGTCGGTCGTTTGAGCAAGTAGGCATGTGTCTGGCTCTAGTCTAGACACCCACACAAATTTGTTCGCGTACAGTAAAATATTCGAACAAAGTTATTCTTTTCAATCCACCCTAAATATCAAGAAGAGTAAACAGCGATACAACGCAGGTAGCAGGTATATCAATTTTAAGCAACCAAACAAAACTATATTTCCTAAGGGTACTGGCGATGAATGTCCCATGGGCCTACTATACCAATTGTCATCTTACAGAACCGCAGGCTAATCTGCGTTTGTTCCACCTTTATTTTACTGCCACCAGTGACCCCTGACAAAATGTTCGATGTTTTGTACACCTTCCACATTTAATATTAATTATCTTGTACCAAGCACATTGCTCACACCATCTGGTACTGTAGTCTTTCTGTACGTTTACCTTATTGATTGCAATAAACTTGCGTTCTTTATCAGAGGGCTTGAACACATGCTGCGCAACTCAACCGGTCCTTCGAAAGTCCTCAGCCTGGTTTTAACACAGCATATTAAAGGAAATAGATGAGGTTGCAGTTTGAACCAGGGTTGTAGCCAAATATGATGAAATGATGCCAAAGCGCAGTTCCCTACAGCAGACTAATCACATTCATGTATATTTGTTGGGTTCTGTTCTTGCTATGCATTCGCATGCATTTTAGTGCATGCGACAATTGGAGCTTCCACGAAAAAATACCACCGGACGTGTACACTCTATTTTTGTCAGGGCTACAAGCATCATCACCTTGGTGGAAGTAAAAGACACACAAGAGTACACAATAATTAAACGTAATAATACACTCTGGTGAAAGCGTTTCAACCGATAAGATAGTTAGCTCGGCCGCCAAATAATAGACAGGGAAAGTGGTGAAATGTCAGGTTACATCTCCATCGCTCAATCATTTAACTGCTGTCGTGTTCTATTTTTCCTTGGTTAATTTTTAGCGATTGTGCGTATAGCACGCGCATGGTTTCATATCAATTACTGCTTCCTGCGTTGGTGACTTCCTTGCAAAATCCTAGTTGTCAACTTTCCTAGCTTTTTCACTAATTGACATGGCTACGGAAACTATTGAATCGGAGGCTCTCTTTAGCAGTTTTATTGTTTTAGCTGTGCTATCGTTTTCATCACATCGTTTATTGTACCACTTACCTAAACGTTTTGATACATTTGTTACAACATTTGGCTGAAGGAATGACTTACAGCGCCGTTTAGTTAACTTTCGGCGCAACGTGTTTTTGTTATTATATCAACGTTTTTGATATTATAGAAAATCTTTATTTTCTACAAAATTTTTAGTTTATCTACTTTATGGACGGTTCGATGTTTTGAAGCAATTTTTACATTTAGGCTTGACTCAATTTCAATCAACAAAAAAGATGAACAACGTTTAAACAAAGTTTTGTTTGTGTTGAAATAGCAGCGTTTCCATTCATTATTGAAAAACTACAAATCTCAACTGCTACAGAACATCTGCACCAGTAAACATCACCAGACCTTACATGACCTACATAAAAACGTCTTGCCGTTTAGATAATCAAGTTGTGATTTTAAACTGCACTGTGTGGCTTCTATTCTCTCGATTCTAGAGAGCTATCTAAATGCAGTAAATTAAAAGCTACCGTGGAAGTAATTACGGGAACTCGTTATGCAGCAGGCTATTTTCTCTGAACTCAGCTGTGGATAATTATAACTAAGAAATTGTTCGCAGGAGCTTGGTGAGCTTTTGAAGGTGCCATACCCTCTTCTTGTCTTTGCTTTTCTCATAGCAGGTGAAAAGTACAGCGTACGTTTCCACTGCTCTCATTAACGAATTGAATTATTTTAATCTTACGATCGTCATTTTTTACTGTAAAGTGTTCCTTAGCAGTGGTCCCTGAACCGGGGTATAGAGTTAAAATGCTTGAGGCGAAGAACGTCTTCAATGCTACCATTGATGGAGAGTTGGATTAACTGAACTTCCAGCCATCATTGCTCTCTGCGCGATTCTTCAAGGAATCTCGCCGGCAAGCAACTTCCTGCATGGACTAAAAGACAGGACTGCCTCAATAACAATTGTTTAAGATGAACTATGTGGATCTTCTTGACAACAATATAACACTAACGGTCCCATCACAACGAAGAGAGAGAACGAGAGAACAGTGGTTCTTCACAAGAGGGAGCGCCCGTCCAGGAGGGCGTCAATAAATTTCCAGAGGCGCGAGCCCTTACGCGCCCTACAACATGAAAAGTGTGATCACTAAATTCACAAAAATTTACATTTGTTTTTACAGCTTATTTAAAGTCAGGGGGGGGGCTTGAAACAAAGGAAAACTACTTAAAGGAGGCGTTGGAGAAAAAAGGTGAAAAATCACTGCTCTAGCAGATGATCGATCGGCCAAACATCGCAAACCCCTGTTTCGGACTCTCAACGTCACTTTGTGAATTCCAGGAGTGGAGTAGTCCGCTTATGTGTAAACACAGGATGCGAGAGGTCCTATTTACATAAGAGGTGAAGATGCCTGCTCAGTCAATGAAATCTAGACTCATATAAACATTCACATTATCTTATACAATGCAGTGAAAGAATTCCTTTCGACAGACACGGTCGCGAAACGAAACGCGTTCGTTTTTTTTCTTTATTTTTTCCATCGAGGAAGGGAATGGCACCCGCGAAAATAAAAAATGATAAAAAATAATCGTTGAATATTGCAGCAATGATGAAAAGAAACGGCGCTTGGGGACAAGCCTGCCCCTCAGGTTGTCACAGGCGGCCGACAACTGGATGCGGGGGAAAGAGAACGTAATACTGGATACAGTTTTGTTGTCATAGCCGTATGCTGTATGTGTAAAGGTAGCACAAGCTTACCCCGAGCAATAAACGTCAAACGAAAGAAAAGGAACAGTTTAGTTTGAAGATTCTCACACATAGCACAGCAACTACGTCACAATGACGTCACGATTTGCATAAAATCGGATGCAACCACTGCTTGGAGAAAGACAAAAGTGGGGGGGGAGTCGTGGGAATACAAGGGAAATCTGCTTTATCTGCTTCAAAAATAATTTGCGGATTCCCCGAATTTTCCCGAACCTTTTATTCGTCGCGCACTTCACTGACTGCGTTTCTCAAGAAGAGTGGCGTTCGAAAATACCAAAATACCTCGCTCTTAAAAAATAGTGATCAACCCATCCACCGGGCAAAAACTTACACATATAATATACGTCATGTCCGTAGTGCAATATATTCCAAAAAAGCTTCTTTATTCAACACAGCATAAAGTGCATTGCCGTACAGTATTCGAAACATCCCAACCTAGCGGCAAACTCTCATCACCCTTAACTAGTTTCTTTGCAAAATAGTTTCAGGGCATGTATCCTTTTTAGGACTTAAACTCCTGATTAGTTTGAAATATTGCGCTCTAAAAGCCTTTCCAAAACGCCAGAACAGGATATTTTTCGCGTTTGTAAACGCATGTGTGTATGGTATCAAATGAATTCGGCAGGATTAGCAATCTTGGACGAGTTGCGACACTGTTACTTTCCTACTCAGACGTCTTTCACTGCCTGACGCTAGAGGCAACGTTTGTAATCTCCTAGTAATGCCGGACCTGCATCCTTGAGCGACTGCGCGACATTATGTGGAACTAAAAGATTTGAAATTTTGTGTAAAAGTGTCAAACTTTTTCTTGGAGCATGTACTGAATCCGTCTAATACGCTGCTGTACGCACAGCGGTTTTTCGCTCCTCTCGCTTTCGGCCAACTTGTTCGAGTAGCCCGCCGTGTAGTTCGACGTGGCGATTGAAGTCACGACGCCGTGCTTGACGTTCTGCTGCCTCCGGCGCCACAGAACAACAAGGATCAACGCCAAGACGACGACTGCCACCACCGTCACTGCGATGATGGCTGGCAGAGGGGTGACCACGTGGGGCTCGACGGCTTTTGACTTTGTCTTATCGTCGTCGTCGTCGCCATAGACTTCGCCGCATCCCAACCAGTCGTCGCGGAAAGATCGCGCACCTTTCACGACCTTAATGTTCCAGTTGTTGAAGGTGTAGTAGTTTGTGCCTTTCAGGAAGTACGTGAAGTTTTTACCTGAAGCACAAAAAACAACAGGAAATTTTACCACTTGGTAAAGAAGAGAGAGAAATCGAACAACCAAAGCTTCACATTAGTCGTCAAAGTCACGCTTTTTCAATAGTTTACGTCTTTCGTGAAGTACCTGGTCATAGATATGTGCAACAAGATAACAGCTTTGGAATAACGCACAATTAGATGGAGAACCTCAAAGAGACCCTCGATACTTACTGTTTTATAAGGTTCGGAACGAGTCGGTACTTTGAAACGACTAGTGCAGTTTTTGTTTAAGGAAAATGTTAGGTACCCGATATGGATTTGTAGGGACCCGATTTCTCTGATTCTAGGGACCCGATTTTCTCTGATTTTAGGAACCCGATGATAACGATTCTAGGGACCAGATTTGATATTCTAGGGACCCGAACCGGGTCCCTAAAACGCCTTAAAAAATCCTGGGCTAGTGGGTAAAATACTTATCCACATACTGTTCAATTATACCTTTCCGATTGCAGATAAAATATTTGTTTATCCACATACTGTTCAATTATACCTTTCCGATTGCAGATAAAATATTACGCTCAATGTTGTAAAACAGGGGAGGGTTTAGCATATTTTTGCACACCAACGATATAACAATTCACTCTTTATTCCGAAAGTTTTGGAATTGCTGACCGTACAATCGAAGTCAAAATCGATGCGAACTCACCGGCTTCGCCAATTCCTGCGAAAGCGGCATCGACATGCGTTGGCACGCCTGTCCAGACCTTCTTGATGACTTTCGGGTAATCCCTTTCTATCCGGCCGCTCGAAAATCTCCAGTAGTGTTCATCTGAAGAGAGAAATTTCAAGATAAGGAAAGCTTGCTAGCTCCATTCATAAACACAACAACTAACAGCAAAACAAAACAGGGCGTTCAGCAAAAAATCTCGCTTGAATGCTGTGGACACGCACAGCAAATTCACAAACGACAAAGCGGAGCACAATTCCGAGCATACCTTTGAAGAAATACGTTTTTCCGTTCCTGTCCCACCACACGGCGGCGTCAATGTGATCGTTCTGGAAACCAAGGTATCTCACGTGACGCGGGTGATTCCCCACCAACTTCGTGCCCTTGTACATCCAGTACATGTGCCCTGTCGCGAGACGAAGTCACAGTTTAACGGCAGGAAACGTGTAAGAAAAGTTTACCGAAAAAAAAACGTTTTGCCGTTTACATTCCAGTGTATCGAAGCATCAAGGGTTCTTTGAAATGAAATTGAAACGTCGATGCTCACCTTGGAAGAAAACAATTCGGTTCGTGTCCGGATTCTCGTAAACAGCATCTACGCCTTTCCCGACCGCTGGCCACAAGGCCGAGATTTTGGTCGGGCCGATCAACTTTTTGTGGCCTCGTCTTTGCCTCCACATGTACTGTCCGCTGCACAAGAAAAATGTCGGCGTTAGATAAAGCTGAGGGCGAATCGCAGCTTCGGAGATGCGGGCGATTTGTCAAAGGAGGAATTTTAGAAGATGTGTTGTCGCAGTTTTGAGAGCTTCTAATGTAAACCGGACTGAATTTAAGAAAAGGTTAAAGCAGTTAACTTAGAGAAAGATAATTCTGATCTCGGTGAACATAACAAGCGTTAAAAACGTCCGCAGATTTTTTTTCAATGCAAGACTTCTGTGACTGATTGACCTGTAACGTCAACAGACTTGAATAAAGAAGGGTAAGCTTACCTGAAAACATACAACTCCCCTCTCAGGAAACTGACAGCGTCGTATTTCTTCAGCTTGCAAAGTTCAGGTGGGGGAGATTCGGTGGTGGTGGTGGTGTAGCGAGTGGTCGGAGCCCGAGTTACAGGGGGTCTGTAGGCAAGCATAAAAACTTTCATGAAATTGAACGTAGTGGAAGGTCGGTTTCCAGGGTAATGGCACTGCACAAAACCATTCAGAAGAAAAAACAACACATGCGCGACTGTGTGACGAACTCATCAAGAATTGACGGAACAAGGGTTTTACATGAACCGAAAAATTTGGAAATATGAGAGTTGCTCGATTTTGTTAAAATTCTCGCAACGGGTTTTCCGTACGACCATACTTTATACGAAGAGTTTTTTTACCTTGGTCTTCTCGTGTTGTATGGATTGATTTTCTTTGTTGTAGTCGTGGGAACAGTTGTTGTACGCTTTTCAGTTGTTGGCACCAGTGGTTTTTCCGGAACTTTATCTCGTGCACCTGATGTTAAGAACAACAGTTTTAATTCATATCGCACCATCTGGCGTTAGGAGCGACAGTAATGTTTGCCTTGGTTTTCAACAACATTATTGATTGAGGCTTTCAAGGTCATACTTTCAACTTAGAAGTGTGTTTGAACTTAAAACGTTGTAGATAATATGATAAGATCAAGCCTGATCTCAAGGTATCTTCACAGTTAATGTTCTTTAGTAGGCTTTCTTATCTTATGGTTGGATATGTTATCAAGGAACAAGTTAAAGACTTTCACAAAAATAATATGCAAATCGGCACCATGCGCAAAGTAACGCAGACGTAACCTCTGCCTGCTTAAATCACAAGGGTCCTTAATTATAGTTAAAGTTTCCAGTAAACTCATATAAAGCAGTCGATGTGATCTTGCGAACGCCATGCAGCATCAATCAAAATCAACCATCGAAATTGCGCCCTCGCGCGTCGCTCACCATAAATTCTTTGTATCCCGAAGATGTCGTCTTGCGGCAGCTCGAAGGTTTGAGTGTTGTGATACTTGTAGATTGGAGCCATGATGGCATCGCTCACTTGCGAGTGGCCAAGACCGAGAGCGTGACCCAGCTCGTGGACAGCGACAAGAAACAGGTCATTTCCTGCAACAACAAATCGAATGTCTTTTGAATTACTTCCAACTTCTTGCATGCTCCAAACCGCATGTTTCAGGAAATGCTATTGGTTGTGTATTCGCTGAACTAACAAGCTGACTGCTTAACAAACTGGCCGTTCTTTTTGTTTTGGAGTAAGAGATTCGAGTAACATCTTGTCACCCATTTGACTGCGTCAGTACTAATAGTCAATTGACGAGACATTGCCCTTTGTGTCCAAAGCAACAAAAAAGCTGCAAAATAATCATTTTGTTTTCTAACTGCGAGCCAGATATAGCCACATGGCACGACTGAAGAAATGCAGCAAGCAGTAGTTTTGCATCAATGCGTGCAGAATGCAGCAGCGGAGATTAGGGGCTGCATAAGCGCCGTCACAGCAGCAACGGAGGACTAGTTCGTAAACGAAAAAGCGGATTAACGTTTACGAAAAATAATAGCGGCTTGTGTGCTTTCATTAATAACAAGTGTATGGCACTTATTGGCCAATGCACTATTGTCTAATCATAGCGGTTCGAAGGCCAAAATTAAAAACCCTTTGTTTCACAGTGAGGTCAATAAAATTTAACCAGTATTTCCTTAATTACCAATTCTTGTTGAATTTTTGGTGGCTCTAAGAAAATTTCAAGGCTGGTTATGGCGACGACGCTTGAATTAAGGAGCTGAAGCTTGTAACTGGCGTCCTACGACAATTTCTCACTGATGCTTAAATATACTGGTTGCCCACTAATGTCAATCATATTTATTTGCTTAACATGCTTCAATATTTTCACCTCAAAGCAGTTTTAGGAACGGCAACAGGCCCAAGATATACGAGTCCTGAACGTTTCTTTCGCTAATACCCAATCTCATGCGAAAATAGCACAATTTCCCACCCAAGTCCAGGGTCGCTTCCACGGATCGAGAAACCAATTGCAGACCGCTTGCAAAGTTGTGGTGGCTCGAGTGGTCTCAGCTATTACGCTTGCAATGTGAATGGGCTACGTATACAGGAAGCAGTTAGCGTTTAATTCGACAATCTTTTCTCCTACGCGAACAAAGTTTGCACAGGGCGAAAGGTCCGTTTAATTCCAGAGCGTGACTTTCACTAGAACAGCATCCGGTATGAGACTCACGTGTGAAGGCGGCCAGCGGTTTGACCAGGAACCAATCATTACATTTTGAGACAAGCCACAGGAAGCGATTCCAGTTTAAGCGACGAGTCTAGCCTGTGTTTGTTTGTCACGAAAACGCAAAAAAAGCAAACTTTAGCCAACGCTGCTCCACGAACTAGCGGTCTTAGACGTTGTGGCATATTTGAATTTTTCATTCTTAAAATCGCAATACGCCCTATACACCATTGCTTCTGTCAAGGAAAGGTTAATACCTGGTTATCTTAGTAAAAATGTCGCTATTGCAATGAATGCTGTAATTCAATGTAGAAAATCATCAAAACCATTTATCTACATAGTAATGCCAAACCATCAAGGATCTTCGCATGAGTACAGTACAATACGTTGCGTGAGTATAGCAAGTCTTTTTCTTACCATTGTAGGCCTCCTTGTGCAAAGTCCAAGGTTCGGCACCGTCAAAATGGGTGTCACCCCCAATTCCACTGCCAGGGTAGTAGGCGTGCGCCAGGTAACCCCCCACTCCGTCGAATGCTGTGTTGTCGTTGTGTGCTCCTTCGGCGAAGAGGATTTTGATGTCCGCGTTGGCATCTGGCTTTATTTTGATAAAATCAAGAGGTGCGTGCTTGCTCCAGGCTTTGAACGCCGCGTCGATGGCTTCGTGGGTCAGCTGCTCACCCAGCTTCGGCGTGTAGTTCTCGATTCTAAATTTAAACCGGTTGTGAATGTCCAGCTTTCGGTCAGGAAAACGCAGCCGTGTTTAGATGAGACATGCAGGTTTCCTGATTCAGCAGTTTCGAACAGTGTTTCAAGACTTTCAGGGATGAAACGCTTATATCTTATGGATGCAAATTACTGACCCTGCATATTAACAACGTAATGAGGAAGCTTGCCACGCAACCAGCTTGAGTGCTGTAGTAAGCCCTTACTGCGTCTTATGTCGGAAGCTGCAGCTCAACACAGCACAGTGCATTGCACAACAACACGTCACAACAAATGGCTGAAATGGCAACCACGAATGCATGCACGCCAGCCATTTAATCGATGATCAGGTTTCTGTGGCAGACAAAACAAGTTGTCAAGGCTTTGAAAAAACAAAATTCCTCTTGGTGACTTTTCAGACACGCATTGAAGGAGGAGGCTCTGAGGCAAATAACTGTTCTTCTAATCAGTCGTTCAGCTCATGCATCAACAACCTCAAAAAATTTTTTTTCAAAAGTGCGATAAGCCGCGCAAAAAATATGCCCGTCTCGACCCAAAGTTGTACAAAAACATCTGCAGAACGAATAAGAGGAGTCCTTTTTTAATTTGTATGATATGGTGGATTTGTTCACTTGCAAAACGAAATCAAAGTTTGCGCAAATGAGAAATGAAATATTGCAGCTCCAATTTTGGCAAAACACGGAAAAAGATAAGCCTAGTTTCAAATGTCGAAAAAGCAGACCATGAATCAGTTGCGCATTAACAAAAGTATCTTCTTCCACTGCGCACGCGTTTGTAATTGTTCATTGGGTGTTTTCGGTTCGAGAATTTCTTGTAAAGCTTCCAATGCTGTTTACAGTTTAACAACTAATTAACTGACACTTGAATTCTCGGCATGCGAACAGTTTGCCTGCACAGCATACAACGCAACCACCGGAACGAAGCCTGCTGCATTAACCGCAACCTAATTGGCATTGCGCATGCAGCACAGCTACATACTCAACGGAATCGTTCGACAGGCACCGCCAGCACCTGTCGAAAGCTGCGATCAAAACTTTGCAGCATAAATTGCGCGGCTGCGCGGGTATTGATCAGTGCTGTCCGAAAGGCTTTACTTTTTATTTGCACTGAGTCGTCACGCATCAGCGCCTAATCGAAGCCTTTTAAATATTTAAACATCGGTATGATGTCATAAAACAAAGACACAGCCTGGACAGGAAAAAATGACTGAAAGGCGAGGCGGAAGAAGTCGATGGCGGCTAAAACGAAATTTGACAGTCATTAACGTTGGAAAGCTGCCAACACTGACTTTGGCAAAAATATCGAAAAATTTAAAAAGCTTCACTACTTCCCGCATGATTGGCAATCCAGCTGATCTTACTCAGCGACCTCTTCAATCTAACTGCAAGGTGTTTTTTATTGACATGAAGCATGCGTTTGTTTTTGATACCGCGGAATGCTTACTGTAAATTAGGGCCGGCTGTAATCACGTATTCCCTTGCCTATTGCTTCCATAAATGACAACTTCAAGGATACTCTAGTAGCAGGAAGCGCTTTAACCCTGCTGCAGCTAAACTTGTAAGGATGAGCCAATTAGGCAAATCCCTAAATAACGGTATTTTTGCGCTATTCCAGTCAGTTTAGTTTGTCACAGCTTGTTCACAAAACTCGCAGTGAACGAACACATGAATTCAGTAGAAACTCCTTGACACTCTGGGCAGTTTTAAAAGTATGAATAAGGTCGCTGACCGGAACACAAAGCGACGGGATATGACGTCAGTTCCACGAATCAGGTTACTAACGGTTGCTCCATGGTTGTTGGGAGCAGTGACAGGGAAGGAAGCGCGTTATTTTCCACGTCTGGCAGATGACGAAGTAATGAAACCTACAGGAGGTCGCTGTCGACTCGTCAATCATTCGGACCCAGTGCAGACGACGCGAATGGTTTGCAGCCATGTTAACAAACAGGTGTCGGCTGTTTACAAAAACAACCAAAGCCAAGAAGCCAAACGAGTGAAAAAGCTTAACCTAGATGTTTAAACAACCATGCAAACGGAACTCAAAGAAAGTCAAGCACGTTCTCGCGAAGCAAACTACTGCTGATTTCAACAGGAAGCGTTCTAGGAGAGTTAAACTTCATGGAGTCGGTCTCTTGGGCTTCAGGCAATGGTCCCTGACTTTTACCATTGTCCTATCTACTCTACAGGTTCTAGTAGGTTGAGGCTACCGTCCTATTTTTCAAGTATTGTTGCTTTGTAATTGGCTTTACTTTCCACGCAGCTGGTGCATGCGCTGTCCAGCCCAAATCAAGTATATACAGCCAGACCTATTTCAAAATCTTACGATTTTACCTCGGCGGCAGACAGCATAATGGCGACGACGCTTACGATTATACAAGACACTAAGTTATCTTTTTTCCTTTCACGTATGCAAGAGCGACATTCACCGAATGCACCAGTGCCCAAGACAACCGCGATTATGCGTCGGAAGATAAAGCGCAATGTGCAGCTTATTTGTTTTACGCCGATTGCCTTGAGTAGTGCGCTGATGTTTAAGGATTGTATTGATTGTCCATCAAAAAAAAACAGACTGCTGTGTTTTTGACTCACGCAAGCACAAGACCTCATTAGTCCATGTACATCGCAACTGAGACGACGCTGAAAAGTGATGTAGCACACAAGGTTTTAAGACGAGGCAAAGGTAGCACGGCTGGGGGGTATCAGATATGATGTGGGCAACTTATCGCATTGCACAATCTGGGTTCATGACCACATTAGAACCACCAGTAACGCTTTGCGACAACTATAAAAACCTTTGACACAAAACGAACGAGAACTTACGCGTAGGTGATGCTTCGTTTCATCCATTTTGAACCGACCGTGACGTAACGTTTTTTTCGCTTGAAATTGACTTGCATTGATGTCTGTGAAGGCACGTGAAGTGAAAAGTCAGATAGGAACGATCGGAATGACTTTATGAGCGTTAGCCGCGCAAAGCAAACGAGACGAGGGCGTTTTTAATACTTCCGGATAACGATTCATTCAAATTCCGTGTCGCTGTAAAAATTTGTGGAGATTTATGGCGAATGAAAATGCAAACGCCAGCACGGCAATGAACAAACATAGTCATGTCATGTTCCACTTGGGAAGCAAAGTTCAACGCGTTTTCTCGCTCAATAATTTGCTCAAGAACATTCTTCCCTATAAACGGCCATCATGGTCATTGCGTATCGCCAAGTTGCACGAGGTACCTGTATTCGCGGTTGGTGTATAGCCCGCCGCTCATTTGAACGTTAATGCAAACGCAACCTCACCTTGTCGCTATTAGCGCATCGCGGCTTCCTCATCAACTCAACAGTCGCCTCATCGAAGCTGCCGGTGGGTTCCAGGCCCAGGAAACTTTGCATCTCCGCAAGAGCCTTGGACCAGCTTTGCTGCGCAGATGTTCCTGAATCGCTGCTCAGCGATCCCGGCGCCATGTAGCCGTACGTCAACAAGTATTCCTGAAAAGAGCCAAAAAACGGTGTTGAGCACCGCAGTGTTGCTTACCGCCTTATCAGATTCATTAAATCCTGGCGGGTGTGATTCCGCCAGAAGTCGCCGGGATAGTTTTCAGACATCAACGGCAAACTGGCAAACAGCCCTGCATTTGATCAACGCTTGACACGCACGTGGAACGTGAAGATGCAAAGACGTCATCTTTTCAGCGCAATGACAGTAACTTGGCAAGAATTGCCCTGGACGTAACGCCCACGTGGCTTTGTTTCGTCACAAAAGTGCGATCAGCCTTGCTTCCACCTAGTTTGGGCATGCACACAAGCGGCTCAGGCACGATTGCAGCAAGGAAGCCAGAATGCCGCTTATTTCGTCACAATTTTCACTTCGGCGCTCGCTCCCATTTTGTTTACATGGGACGCACAAATATCACGCATTTGTGCGTGAGACGCACGGGATTCTGGGGCGATGAGGGGTATAGCGAGACGGTCGCCGAAGATGCGACGGCGACAAAAGCCGAAATTCGGAAACCTGCTACTATGGTCTGCAGCACTAAGTTTAGAAAATAAGCACTGGGTGCACGTCTTATTTTTCATCAGCATCGATGTTTGGCACGCAAGACCTCTCTTTTACCGACAACGTGCCGTAAGCTTCGCTGGTTTCGCCGAACAAAATAAAGGCACGCTGGTGTCAGGAATAGAGCGAAGAATGTAACATTTTGGATCGTCCATTATTCTTGATGATAAGCGCGCAAAACTTACATGCAGTTTCGTGCCACGTCGATAGCTCAAGTGTGTAATTTGTATACAGAGGTATTTTTAACAAAAGAAAAGGCCTTTCACCGATGACCTGAATGCGTGGTACAATTTTCGCTTTAGGAGAAGCGACTCTGCATTCGATGCCGACCTAGATGCACTGGGTGTTTTCGAAAGCTCGGAACTTTCCAGAACAGAACGTCGGGTAGTACCACTTTGCCTGGTAGCATGTGCACGACGCGTGCAGCTACAGCTGTACAGTTCCTAAAGAACAGGACGTTGTTCCAAAGATCATATGCTGCAACTCACTATCACGTAGCAACTCAAGCCTCTCTCGCCTCAAGGTGCTCTTATACAGGCGCAAATGCAAACAATGTCTCCAGATACAGGAGGGTTATAAAGTAACCCGACCAGAGCATAGCGACGTAGGTAGAAACAACCCTTCATTGCAGTTCCCCATGGAATATTTACGCAAACTACAACATGGGGAATAAAAGAGGTAATCAAGGGTAACTGACACGATGCACGCTTAGTGTAGAGCATGCAACATGACGGCCAAAGGAAATTTTGCAAAAGTACTGCATTTCGGAACGATGTACTTCAACAGCCTGTAATCCGCTGCTGGCGAAATGCATCAAAAGACCTTTTTCAATTTTGAAGGACATTTGCAGAGGAGGTTCGGAGAGTTTCTGGAGAATTACGATGCCGGTTTTAAATAATTTAGCACAGCATCTGTCACGCTATAACTGTGCACACTCAGCGCCGTCTCGCGCTATGGCAACACACTGGATGTAGGAAAAAGTATGAATTACAAAGAAACGACGAAAAGTTTGCTTAGCTCAAAGGCCCAGATGACTGCAACCTCAACGGAGTCACTCTAGATTTGCCACAAAACAATAAAACAACGCTGGTGTGAAGTACTTTACTTTCTTGTTCTGAACTTTGTCACAGGTTTGTCGTAGAGGTTTGAGAATTAGTTTACTTTCTCAACTTACTTATTCTGCGGTGCTCATGTATTCGATAAATTATGCAAAGGCTTACGGCTGCTGAGATCCGTATGGGTGTACCTTTCATCCAAGCAATAAAGTAGGTGAAGGTCTCGTACTAAATCTTGAACGAATTTTCAAAGCTATTTTCGTGAAAAGTTAAGCAACCCTAGCGAGCTGTGTCGCAATCTTCCTTTCGCGAATCCATTAAGAAAAGCCAGGGAAAAACCGCTTTTATTTGTAACAGGTTTGAAGTCCAAAGATTTTCAAGCTACAGCCAATTTGGGGCGAACAAGTCTTTATTAATGGCCCCTCCTGAGAAAGCACAGCAGAAGTTCTGCTACCTCGTTGGATTATGCCTGGTCAGTTCGGCGCCTCGTTACTTGACAAAATTAGTCGAGACCTGCTGGGTCAGAATTTTATCAGTGCAGACAGGCTCGTCGAAGAAATCACTTGTCTGATTGATGTTAGCCTACAAACGCTACGTGTATGAAAAACGTGGTAAAGCTGGACCGATAGCAGCTACAACTACTGCTGTTTTCAAGATAAGTTTAAACTGGCCACTGCCTCTAACTCTTTCAGAAATCCGCAAAAATGTCTGAGTGTCCAGCAGTGGTCAATCAGATCGAACACCAACGATTGTGCATGGTCCTCTTTTTTTGGTCATAGATCGAACCTTATTTGAAATGACCAACAAAGCTTAAGTAAATTCGGTCACGATGTCCGAAAAGGTATTGGTGAAATAATGTCATGGCGGGTTTTCATATTTTTACGGAACAAATGCCCGAAATATCTCAGCAAAAAAAAACAGGCATGTGCAGTTGATAATTTACAGTTAAATGTCTGAAAAACAGGGGTAATCAAGTGACGCTTCGCCAGGAAGCCATCAATCGGAAGAGAAAACGAATGATTGCTTTAGGAAACAATCTACGCTATTTTCGTCGCAGTTTTTCTTGTGCGTGTCAATCCTGACACATGACCTGGAAGAAACTCAACGAAGTGCAACGCAAATTCAAAACTCTACACTCTCGGTTGTTGCAACCTCTATATGTCGCTGTGCAGTCCATAATAAGCTTCCTTAATCAGTACGTGGGCTAACGGGAAGGAGATTGCGAGTCCTTCTATTAGTATTGACCTTCAGGGTTCCAGGAAGGAAGGGTGCTAGGTTGTTTGCCGGGCCTTTGATAAACCACAGTTACTGACATCTGTTTTCCACCGTCACGACGTATACTCCCCGAAGAACAAAGCGGTCCGCAGTGAAAGTTTAAGAGGTCCGCTTGTTGCTGCGCAAGCTCTTTATCGTTTAACATCAATCTCATGGGAATTCGCAATGTGATTGGTTAAGGCCAGCGAAAGGACGCAACCACGTGATGCGAACGCACCGTTAGCGAGGTTGCCGAAGCAATTCGTGAACAGCTCAGCCAAGTTTTGAAAACAGCTCACGTTCGGCGAGATGACTCCAGCGCACACGGCGTCAGGGCTCAAAGTTAACATTATAATCAAGTACGAGATTTCCAAACGTCTTTGTTAACGCGTCACAAAACAAAGCTACCGCACACGCTTCAGCACCTCCACCTAAGTAAAAAATGGAGCTGTTTGGATTGTTTGCCTCACTGCGGATAAAGGCTGATTGGTCGAGATCACCAGACAAGCACTTTCCATAGTAGTAAACTCTTTGAGTAACACCGCTAAACCTAATTACTTTGCCTTCGGTAAGTCTTACCCGTTGCTAATTATGATTTAAACACCGTGAGGAGAAAGCGCTGTGGATTTTCAGAACAATGTTGGAAAGTTGGAAGAAACGATCACGCGCATTGATCTGAACATATGAACGCAGGCTATGGCTTGCTGCCAAGTTGTGGATAGGGTGAAACAAGGGTATCGGAAACTGTATTCTCTCTTCCGATCGCAACACTTGGACATTGCTTGGACAAAAGTTGGCAATCTTAAGAGGAAGATTTTTATTTCGGAAACTGTCCTTAATCCCATCAACCGTAGGCCGCTTTTCAGGCCAAGAGAGGCCTCAGTCGCGAACAGCAAATAGCCGTAGCAAGTAACACCTCAAACAGAGGGGGTTTACTTTAGTGTAAGTCGAATGGCGTTCAGTTGCGAAATAAAAGCAGCATTCGTCGGTATGATCAATTCCCACTAGTCCAGTTCTTGTGAGTCATCCGGCACAACTTTAAGACCAGGGCTCAACAAATGAATTCACACCGAGTTGATGAAGCGTTGACGATGGGAGGTTGAAAGCGCGAAGCGAATGACGGTCACCGAGGCTATTGTACTTGCACTGCAGGGTGTGCGGGATTCGCACTGGTGTGACTAAGCTCTTGATGAGCCGTCACTGCCCTTAAAGGAAAAAGTTCCCAAAACGCGAGCTCATTGAGACTTACACTGCACTACATTGAAAATCCTGGTAGACAGGTGGGTGGCTCCTAGTCATTATTCGGTGGCGACTCGTATCCCATCATCTCCGAGGGTCAAGGTTGTGTAAACAATGTAGGAAAGTTAATCCTTACTCGGAAAAATAGCGCAGCTGTGATTTCACCAGTTGCCAATGTTGATTTTTATCAGCATCTCATATTTCTAAAAGTTTGAGCCTTGTCATGAGTCGGGAACAAATTAAGGTAAACAATACATTTTGTTTGCCAGTCACTTAGTTGCCTAAACACAAGCTCCTCTCAGGAGCTTGAACAAAATTTGGTGAGTGGGCTTCAACACTAATGCTGTTCTTGGACACGTCTCTAACAAGACAAAAGCAGGTTGATTTCTAATCGTCTCCACACGAACGCATTTCGATCAAAGTCAGACCGCTAACAACACGTTTGCCATTACGCTGCAGTTATAAGAAGTCACTGTGGCGATCCTGCATCTGGTGGAGGAACCATCGGTGACGTAAACCACAATGTCGAGGTGATCTGCAGCGGGTCGATTATGGCGGACTGCACCACGTGATTACTTTCGCAATCAAGCCAAACGCCAGAGCAGCTTAGGCAATCAAGCGCATCAACAACGCGACCTTGATTCGTAGCGAAGGGCCTAGGTCAGTGGTTCCCAACCGGGATGCCATTTACAGTGCCCAGGGGTGCCGCGGGCTAACACGTTTTTTTACCATATCATTAAAAATACATTTTCAAGCTGTCATCAAACCTCAAAGCAAATTGC
>JGI24159J19872_10003867_pt1 | contig 18925 bp, 13 predicted proteins | sample Ectturendosymbi4_FD_19872 | JGI IMG/M metagenome (IMG submission 19872) | reverse complement strand
CCCGCTGATTTTATGGCTCTATGTATAATTCCTAGATTTGCTATTTTTTATTGTCAAGTTTTTATATTTTCAAGTTTTTCATAATTTCCATATTTTTGCGTTAAACTAATGTTCACAACTGTTCCAAATTTCCGTTTTTGCTGCCACACTTTTCTCAATTGTTCTCAGTGTTGAGTTTTCTCAACACCGCAAGTCGCTTAGAAAACGCAGAAAGGCCATAACGCCCATAGCAGTACGTCGAAGTAACTGATCAGCCATGACGCATTATTTGTTCTCTGTGTAGAACACTTATGAGCAAAACCTTTCCTCAAGAGAGTTCCGAGGCGTTTTTTGAACTTAAAAAAGTCTGCATTAAGCAGAACAAAAAAACGTCACCAGCGTGTTTTAACAGAGAGCTTTGAAAAGTACTTCAAAAACAAGACATCGTTTTATTTGGCTTCTCAAAAAAAACTGTGTTGGCACTCTCCCACCTCTTTTGAATAAGCCTATGGGTTTCATAACAAAACTACTGGAAAAAACTTGTTCAAAGATAAGCCTTAGCAAAGTACTCCCAACGTCTCGTTGCAGAGATTGTACGCTTCGGTTTCACTGGTACATACACATTTTTATTGAATTCATTATAAAATTTAAACGGGGTAGAGGAAAAATTGTTTCTCCATCTCGCAAATAGCAAAGAAAGCTTTGCCACTGATCTCTTTGAACGGCTGATTTTTGAACAATCATTTTTCAAAACCGTTTTTTAAGGAGCTTCTTCTTGCAAAAGTTCATAAAAATAACCTATGCAAAGTCTCGAGACTAAGAGCTCGAGACCGAGATCCTTCGAGATCGAGACGAGACCTTTGAGACCGAGACTCCAAAAAACGTGTGTTACAAGCAAGTGCCTGCAACAACTTTATTAATGTACAGAAAGTAGGTCTGTTGAAAAGTCCGCAATCCTGAAACAGCCAGAACAAATTCAAAAAGAGCCAATGCAGCCAATCAAAACTCATTATTGAGTCAGCTGAGCCTAAAAATAACGTCATTAAAACGTTAGCAAAAGTCACGAGACGAGTCACAATATACAAGCGAAATCACAAGACGCCTAGTCACGATTTGGTGAAAACCCGAGTACCTAAATTTTACCTGAAGGTACTGGAGGCATTAAACCAGCCAGTCATCGGACAATTACGCAAGCAGTAACCAATTGAAACACCTGAAGAAAATGGGAATTTCCAAGTCACATGACGATTTATTGGTATAAATAGCGTCTCATTTGGACTGAAAGTCAGTCTTAGAAAGACCTTTCTCTTTCCGCCTCGGCCCAAAGGACTGAGGTTTAGTCATTGTCGGATATTGGACCTTGAGCTCACTTTGGGCAATGATCAGGAAAGAGAAACTGGCTTGTTCCGCCTCGGCCCAAAGGACTGAGGTCAAGTCATTGTCGGATATTGGGCATTGCGCTCACTTCGGACCATGATCAGGAATCGACAAGTGGTAACTCGCGGCTTGTACCAAGTGCCATGCCAGTTAAAATTTACAGCAGGACGAGTTACCCTGGTAAGGCTCTGTTAAGAAAAAAAAACGCCGTACGGTACCAGCTTAGCCTCGTCATGCTAGTTGTTTAGGCTTATGCTGTATTCGTGAAGAGAGTTACATTCGTGTTTTACCGAATTGCTGACATACCAAGCAAAGTCGCTAGACTCCGACCAAAAACAGTAGTTTCGAGATTCTGATTAATGATAAATTTCCGCCTTGAATTACATAGCTTTTACCGCGCACATCGAGGTACAAGTTAATAGCGACGAAGTATGATTGTGATAACTTCAATTCAGCAATTTCCAGTTAAGTATATAGACGTATATTTTAAAGCACAGTCCTAATAAAGTCTCTACTTTTTGATCAATTCATACAATATTCTGCACACTAGAATAATGTAGAAGGTCTTACTAGTGACGATTATTAAGGCACAAAGGTTCAGCCTTATACTTATAAATGACTCATTTGAATAAGGGGAACCTACTTAGAAGAATTATAGACCCCTTCACTGCGAATATTAAGAAACAGAATTAATATATGAGAATTATGTGAGCGTTGTGACATGTCGAGAAGTGCTCGAATTCCATGAAATCTTTTACTTTGGTGATTACCATTTCATTTTGTTTGAATCTATACGTCATAACAAATAAAACCAATAAATTAAAGAATTGTGTGTTTTTCCAACATGTATTTGCTGTAGTGAATCGTTTGGAAATGGTTAATTATCGAGCAGTTAGTTAGGCCTGACAACCAGACTAGTTTCTGCGAGGACGGACGTAGGTTCAGCAGTGAGAACTCATGCTTAATTAGTTACTGCTTAATCTTAAATCACAGCGTTGTCACACCGTAGGGGTCATGACCTGTGTTACACGTGTCTCGAGACCGAGACCAAGTCTCCACTGTGAGACTCCACCACTGTGAAGCGGAACTCCCTGGTTGTTGAGTCCTGCTTCTGTGTGGGATTGCTCGTCGAACCTCGAGAAGGATGGATTGTGACGTCATCGATGTTAGCTCCGCGTCAGACGAATCGGCCAAAGAGAGCTCTTACTTCCATGTGCGTGGATGTCACTGATAAGTGTCGCTTGCTTAGTCTTTCCCTTCTCCTTGCTTGGGCCGACTTTGCTCACATGCAGCGGTCACGCTAGCGTGACTGCTACATCACTTTCCTTCCTCAAAGTCTTTGGATTACCCACTCTCTTCTTTTTGAACTGTCTTGCCAATTGATATCAAGAGTCCAGCCAGGTCCGATGACGTGCGTGTCATGCTTGATTGGGCTTCAGTACGTTGAGCCTTTGTCTTCTGTGTCTCTTCATCTCTTCTCTTCTTCTCTTCTTTTTGTTGCTTTTTTTCCATGTGATGCATGTTATCCATCCCAGCTCCTAAAGGAAGTGTCCGTTATCAGGAGCCATTTAAGCGGAACTCCCTGGTTGTTGAGTCCTGCTTCAGTGTGGGATTGATCCTCGAATCTCGGGAAGGATGGATTGTGACGTCATCGATGTTAACTCCGCGACAGACGAATCGGCCAAATAGTGCTCTTACTTCCATGTGCGTGGAAGTCACTTATAAGTGTCGCTTGCTTGGTCTTTCCCTTCTCCTTGCTTTGGCCGACTTTGCTCACATGTAGCGGTGGCGCTAGCATGACTGCTACAACTGCTAGGCTACTACTGTACATTTTATTACAGTTCTTCCAACATGTCAAATCTTATCACTATAGCTGTATAGGTAAATTTGGTGCATTGTTACTTCCTGATAGTCTGTTTTGTTGAACACTGCTTTTTTCATGTGACTTCAGTCTTGTGATTTTGCCTACATCATTAGCTCAACATTCTGATGGTTTCTGCATGGAATCTTATAATCCCGAAGTGCACTGTCACTTGCACACTGTATTTTGCATACGCACTAACTTCTGAAACCATCAATAGTGGTTAAACGCTCGTACTCCCACCGAGTGTCACACATTTGTGATATATGACGACGCTGGTCAGAAAACACGTCTCAATTAATTCCATTCAGTTTGAAAACAACAAGAATCATTACAGAAATATTTTAATAGGTCCCTTAAAATGTTTGATTGGCTCCTGCACTAACCATAATGTTGACTCCGGCTCGAACCTAAAATATTGACTCCGGCTCCAGCTCCTGCTCCGGCCGAAAATCCAAACTCCGCCGGAGTCAATCCGGCGCTCCGACTCCGTGATCATCACTAGCGGAGAGAGGACACATTTTCTGTCCGCGCCTGGCGCGCCATCTTTGCGCTATATTGCGCTAAAATCTTTTTACTCCTAATCTCGCACCCACTGAAAAGCGCGTCTGGGAACAGTGTTTTGTGGCTTAATTTTAATTTAATTTAATTGTTTATGAGCAGACATGAACTCCACAGTATGAACACACACACTCTGCAGAACGCAGGTCGATAAAAACAGACGAAACAGAACGTAGTGCAAGACATTGAAGCCGGAGGAATCACAGGGTTACAGACACTTTTTGCAACTGCATTGATTGAAGACAGAACCATAGGGTTACGGACACATTCTTAACACTATTGTTAGGTGTTAGCTAACACAGCACTACTGCGGAGTAGGGCGCTAATTCCTAAATTGGTCGAGTCTAGGTAAAATGCGAAAGCATTGTGGCTTGACACGCCATCAATCAAACGGACACTGCAAAGCTTGATCACTCATTCACAGAGTTAGAGTAAAATGCGATTTATAGTCTTCAAAGAACAGTGACGAGTACAAACTTCACCCAGTTGGTAGAGTCCAGTGGTGTCGCTCCGGGTCTAGTGTTTTCCTCCGGATCTTGTATTTTTTTCATTTCATTTTATGTTCTAGTGATTTTTATGGCTATCTAGTGTTTTTTTTATGAGCGAGCTGAATGTTACATTAATTCAGCTTTGAATGTACTTAATTGCACAATTTTGTGTAATTGTGACTGTAATTGAGACCTTTTGATTAGTGCATTTGTAATTTGATAAAAATTCTACCTACTGTAATTATAGTGCATTTGTGATTTGCTAAAATTCTAACTATTTAATTTGTAATTAAATCTTAAATTGCACAAGACAACATATGTTTTGAGTTAAACTGCTGCGAAGTCACTTGGTCATGACTTACAAGTTTCAGTGACCTGTCTGTACAAACAAACAACAAGCGTTGAAACTTTGTGTCTAGTTTATGATGAGTTGCACAAAAATGTCTATGGTTGGCATTGCAACGCATTTTCTGAGCCTTTTTATATTACTGTGTGTAAGTTTTCTTTAGTAATCTAGTGTATTTTATTGAATGTAGTGTTTTTTAATAATGAAATCTAGTATTTTTTTGTGAAAAAAGAGTGGCAACACTGGTAGAGTCCACTTCTGGTGTCATTAAATGGTGACACCAATAAATAACCAAATACTTATTCATAAAACCAACAATACACTTATGCACAATGCACCTCATTCAAAACCCTTTCCTAGACTTAAACTGAAATAGAACCCTTTCATTGACCTTATTCAATCAAATAGTATTTGAATAAGTCTATTTGAATAAAGACAAGTAAGTAGACTTCATATAGATTAAGTTCTAGGAAAGGGTTCTATTTGAATGCAGAACCAAACACTTTATTAAAGACTTAGTTGTGAGTTGAAAAACTGACATGGTGCCTAATTTGGATGGGATTATAGTTGGCTATTGTAATGGATTATGGTACAAAAAGGTTGAAAACCACTATTCTAGGCGGACGCATTTTTAGTCACTAGTGCATGAGGGTACCTTGTAAAAGTCAGATATCCGTCAGTAGCGGATCTTAGTTGCGCATACAAAATGATGTGCCTGGAGTAATGAAAATTGATATTTTGTGGTGAGCAATGTTCCACAATGGTAGTTAGTAAAAATATTTGTTGTTAGCCTAAGCCTGATTTTAGCTATCATCACTGTTACACCAAGATTTTTTCATTTTTGATAACAAGGTCCAGTTGGACCCATATTTATGTTTGAACAGTTGTGAATATATAAACAATTGAAACATCACAACTTTTTAGCATTATGCATTTGGGAAAAGGTTATATTAAATTGCAATGAAAAATTATATTTTCTATTGTGTCTCTACTTTTATTTATTGCGTCATGGGATATTTTTTCACTCTGGTTATGTCATCATATATCTGTTAACAATATCTGCGTTAACAGACATCTGCTTTTTACATGGTAGGCCTACTATGTGGGAGTTGGTATCACTACAACATGTTATTAGAATAAAATGTATTCTAGCACTCATAAGATGCATGATAAACAATAAGGAAAGACAACTACATGTCCTACCTCTCAGGGATGGTAACCTAGTTCTGTACAACCTAAAGCAACTGTCAATTGAGAACATGAGAACTTTGTCATCATCATTCAAACTCATACGACGAAATACTTGGAGTCATGGAGAAAGGAGTATGCTCTTTGCAAACTTGTAAATGGCTTTACTAGTTAAAGCAACTTAATTGGCCTAAAATAAACAAGAATTTAGAGATGCCAACTGCATGAGATATGGTTTTAAATTAAATGGTACTCCCATGTTATGCGCATGTGGTGAGAAAAATTAGTTAAACCAACTCACATTCAAACCAGGAAGATACACATCAATATTACAGAAAATGCGATGTGCAGCACCATTATACATACAGAACATCCGAGGTACAAATCATGATAGAGGTTTGTCAAAACATTTAGGTGAAACCTCACTTCTTTCAACCTTGGATGATCATTTTGGCTGAAAAGTGTAGGCCTACACTGGTGACAATACAACAAGCTATATATGACCATAAAACTTGTTTCATAGCCACAGCTTGTGTTTGAAACAACAGTTTACATGTTTTCACGTAATCTTGCTTCAAATTATTCATTGTTTCACCAGTGAGCTTTTGCTTGCAGTTCTTGGGGCTGAGAATGTGAAACTAGTATCAACATACTAGTTGATTTGACTGTGTCACCTTTACAGAGTCTTATTGCTCTGGTGTGACTGATACATTTTCATTTTCTGATTTAAGTACTTGTGTATTCTGGAAGTAGTCAGGAGACATTTGTAACACTGGCTGCTATCTACTATCTCTCATGCAATGACTAATCTTTTGTTTTCATATTTACCACATCTTTGGATTATTTCTTTTAACATAGTGCATAAAATTAGCAAGTGTCTAACTGTCAATGTCAAACACTTGTTTTGGTAAGTGGTTGCTGTATAAAAAACATCCTAGAGCATAGGTTTCTCATTTATTTCGTTGCAGTAGGTGATAGATTGCTTGCCTCAAGTCATGTCAGATTCTGAAGAGGATGAAGCTCAAGATACTAAATTAAAGCTTTTGCTTGTTGGTGATGGTGGATGTGGAAAGGTAATGCTGTTATCTTTTTTAAATGCAATGATTGGTTGATTTAACAAATAGGATATTTCTTCAGATAGGCAAACAGCATGAAGTGCAACTCTTTTCACTGTTATTTACTGCAACCCCACAAATGATGTGAAAATTGTGTGCAAGGTTAGCTTCAGCTGGAATGGGACATTCAGCGGTCACCCTTTTCGGAATGGATGTTTCGGCGATGGACTTAAAGATCAATGTTTGTGCTTCCAAATTTTTGAACTTACCCCCATGGTGTCAACCCTGCTCAGTTGCTCTAGGAATATTTCTGCTGTTGGTATTCATGGCCAAGGTGGCCAAGAAAACTTGTCAGACGTCCAAAGAAAAAGCTTACTTGGCATTTGATTGTAAGTATGTGTGCTGGAGTTTGCCTCAAAGCAAATGATGACATCCCACTCTGCCAAACGCTTGTGTGTGTTCGCCCAGAGGCAATCTCTGGCACCCCGCTGTTGGAACAGGAGTTCGCACTCCGGGAAGCAACTGTTGGCAAGGCATTGGAAGTACGAATAGAATCGTACACTGATAGGCAACCGACAAGAAGAAAGAACAAATATACTCCAGCTGTGAAATGTAATCAGAATAACTATGCAAAAGCTGTGACAATAATTGCTGTCCAGGCTTAACTTTTGTGTAAACTCACTAATGCCACATACCAGCAAAAAGAAACGTCACAAGCTTCCACAAAGAAACGTCACAAGCTGTCTTCCACACATGGTCACAGTTGCACTGAGCTGTTTCAAACTTCTGGCGGAAGAGAAACCACACCTGCCCTCAGGATGACAACAAAAATGCTTATCAAGCATACATCCTTTGCAGTCTAACCATACATCCTTTGAAGTTTTTCAAAAACACTTTTTTACCCTATATAACATCTGTGACCACCATCGCCGAAATGTCCCATCGCTGAAACGGCGTTGCCGAAACAGCATTGTCGAAATGTCCTAGACCCAGCTTCAGCATATTGCTTTTATAATTTGTTTAACAATTTTAATACATATGCACATGCAGTAAATTGCATTGATCTAATTAGACTACATAATGTAAATCCCTGCAGTGTTAACTTTACGTCTATTGTCATTTGATTTTTTCAATTCCACAAAATTATTTGTAAATATGAGATATGTTAATTCTAGCAGCTTTTCTATTTTTCAACAAGCTGCCTAATGTTGTCATTTGCTGCTGCTGGTTAGTATTGAGTCGTAGGCATGACATGGAATGGCCATCAGTGATGCGGCTGCATTTTGAGAAACAGTTTTGGGTATATGGATAAAGTTTCAGTTTTGTTTATACTTGTTTTTTGTACTCCTTTTGGAGTGTAACAAGTGGTCTGCAGGACCCATCACTTAGGCCATGGGCCATGTGGCTGCTTTCTCAGTGAATGCTGCACTGATGGTGAATCAATGGCATCGCCTTGTGTGAACTGTTCCCTTGCACCCACCCATCTATGCCAAGGCTGGACAGTCAAGTACTGTTTTACAAGTCTTGAACATGACCTGACCAAGAATAAAACCCAACCTATCAGCTTTGGTGGCACATACTCAACCAACTGTACCACCATGAACAAAATTTTAGCCTTCATGATTGATAGGTCCACTCCTTGGAGTTGTGACATGCGACAGGGCTCTAACTATGGAACTGATAGGCAGAAGGGAAATACATTCACATTTGACAGCCACTGCACCTGAGCCTGACTCCAACATTTTGGCAATATTTATTCCTGGGACTCTCTGTGGGATGCAAAGTGGATTCTACTGATGACAGGGCTACACAGTTACCATAATCTCTGTCCAGGCTTACTTTGGAATTTTCTCAAAGCAATCATCCTTTCCCATGAACTATTTTATATTGCAGACCTCCATCATTACTCGTTATACCCAAGATCAATTTGCAAAACAATATGAACAAACAGTTGGGATTGATTTCTTCTTAAAAAGAATTGTACTTCCAGGTAGATACATGCTGCTTTATTTTGCATCTTCACACATGGCAAGGTCTTATTGCCTGTTGGTATTATGTAGGTGAAAAGCATGTGACTATCCAACTCTGGGATGTTGGTGGGCAAACATTGGGTGGAAACATGTTGGACAAATATGTTTATGGAGCTCAGGTATGCTCACATTTATTACTTTTTGTGTGAACTGTGACTGTGCTGGTTTGAATGCTCCACTTATAACACAGTTATTTTGAGTGAATTTTGGTGGCTCTTAGCACTTCCTATTCTGGCCTACACATGTTTATGTACTTGGTATTTACTGAACAGGTGCTGGGCTACATAACAATACATATCTGGCATGTATTGGATACCAGTTGTAATATTTTTCTCTTGAAATTAAATAAATTTACACACAAAAAATATAAGGAGAAATGGCAGGTTTAACTGTTAAAGCCCTATTTTGGGCTTCACTTGCAAGGTGTTTTATGAATCTGGCATAAACATGGTAAACTCTCAAAAACTGCCTGGTATCCAGCTTGTTTTGTGGGGATAAACACCTGGTACCAAGAGTGTTGAGTAGAGATTAAAAAATGTTGCTGAGCATTGATTATTTGAATTCTCATCTGACCTTCAGTCATTATTGTCATGACTATCTAGTTTGTCTTAAATCTTGAAGTCTAACTTCTAGAAATCTAGAAAAGAGGTCTAGAAAATCTAAAAATTTTGGAAGTTGATGAAATGTTTTATGCATGTAATGTTGAGTAACAAAGTTGAAAAATGCATATCAAAACAGATTAGTTGCACTCAGAAATCCTGAAGAAAGAGCTGATGGAGTTTCATAACAGAATCTTTTGTATTTATTTTCACAAGCTTGCGAAGTGAGGTAGCATTTGCTTATGCAGTATTAGATTAAGTGAGCAGTTGTTTGCGGAGATATTTTCTTTTGGCATAGTCTCTAGCAGGGTTGCAGAGTCATAAGGAGTCAGAGGTTTTTGTGTGGAGTCGGATTCCTAACAACACTAGGAGACAGAGTTGGATTTTTTTGTCCGACTCCGGAAGTCCAATTGGATCATTTACATTACACTCCTAAGTTGAATTCCTGTTAAAATGGTACAATTTCATATGAAACTTTTGTTGAAACAGATAATTCTTGCTGTGTACCGTGGTTTCCATTGAGTGTTAGTTTCTACAAAATTTTTGACAGCCAAACTGCATTCACTTTATGTTAAAGAGTCAGAAGTCGGAAATTTTGGAAAGGTTGGACATTTTACCTCTGACTCCGCAACCCTGGTCTCTAGCAGACTTGTCTCCCTTTTTTAGTTGTTTGAGATAGTTTTATGGATGGTAAAAAATGCTACCAATGCAATAAGTACAGAAAATGACATACTTGTTTAAGTAAGTCATATGGTGTGATCTTTGCCATGCTGCTTTATTAGACTTGGCTATCTGAGATGTGTGGTAAAGCTTATTTGGCTTTTTCTCATTTCTATCTATCCATTTCTTTTGTAATACAAATACCTGGTGTGTTCTCGATAACAGGCTTGGATCTCTGTCTTTTTAAACATTCCTGGTTATAATTTAACACAGTTTTGGTGTAAGATCACTGCAGATTTGAACATGGTATTGCTTATAATCATCCAGTGGAAGAATTATGCTTGATTTACGCCTCAGAAGTTCCAAGCAATGTGGAACATGATCTGGTTTTGATTGTTCCAGCGTACTGACGACTATGACTGCCCCCATTTGCCTTTACTTCAATGCATAGCTATTGCCTTCAGAATATTTGTGCTTTCTGTAAGTTTTGTTGTCCTCTTGTACAGTGTTACCTTGCTCATTTATTAACTATCTTGACCATCATATAGCCTGTGATGATGCTTATATGGACATGAAACAGGCAACCAGATTGTGGTGAATTAAATTTAAAAAATGGCATTATCTTTGACAGGCAAATAGTTCATGCAGTCTTGCAGTGCAGCATTAGTTTTTTTTGTTTATTTGTATTTTGTTGCACAGGCAATACCAACAACTGTGAAAGACTTCCATCCATATGGCTAAACCGTTACTGTTGCTTTATCCATGATTCTGTCTCTAAGTGTCCGGTTTGGGGCAAGACATATGCAAGTGTCAATTTCAAAGGTGGTTGTTTGAACCCCACCTTTGAACTTCATAGTGAGCACCTTAAATTTAAGGCCAGCATACCAGAAGTAACGCTTTTTTATAACCTTTTTTTTTCAGTCACAATATCTGAAAAAGTAGGCAAGTGAATACTATTTTGGCAAGTTTTAATACTATTACGGTACAAATGGCTGAAATATCTCTGTGCAAAAAACAGCTTTAAGTATTACCATAAATTCAAGACATTCTACCAATATGACGGAGTTAACTTCTTTTGCACATCTTTCCAGGGTGTTTTGTTTGTCTATGACATTAGCAACCAACAAAGTTTTGACAATCTTTTCGAATGGCTTGCATCTATTAAGGAAATAACAAAAGGAATGCCATGTCATTTTGCTTTGGTTGGTAATAAAGGTATGACTGACTGTGAATTTACCAGCTAAATCAGCTGAGTGCTTTGCTTGGAAGTTGAAACAGAATCAGTGATGTGAATAATAAAAATGCTAATGCAAATGTGCGACTTCGTAGCATATGCAGTCTAGCTTCCTTTCACACCTGATTACAAAATTACATCAAGTTATCTGCGCATGCTGTAAAGTAATTTACTCTGCTAATTAAGGGTCAGAAAATGAACACGGTATCAGCTAATCACCTTGTTGATTTTCAGGTGATTTGGAGTATACGCGTGCTGTCAAAAAAAGTGCTCATGAAACATTTGCGAAGGACAAGGAGATGTCTAGTCACTTTGTTTGTGCAAAAACTGGAGATTCGGTTTGTTGGTTACTCATTACATTTTTCGAATAAATGAATGACAAACGTTAATATCTGTCTGGCAAGTAAACAGGCTGAGTGAGCCAGTTTTTTTCATCACAGGAGTGGATGCTAGCATACATAAACATATTATTTTCTATTAGTTTTATTTCATCAAAGATGTTAGTCAATACAGAAAAAAATCAGGTCATTGACTCGAGTCGTCGCGTCTCTGATGATTGGATATCAGAACGGTTGTCATTGGAGTGATCATCTCCAAAAACCTGCCAGCACGAGTGTGACATGTGAACATTTCTATTCGTCGAGTAATAGTCAATCGAATGCTACCACCGTAAGCACCAAATTATCAGAAAATTTTCCCTTCCTCTGTTTAAACTTGGAAATTCTTAACGTTGTATAAGAATTCCGGTTTCGGTCATGTTTGGATATACAAAATCGTGTTGTGCTTGCCTTAATCAAGCGCACGAAGAATTATTAATTGCAAATAACTAAAAGAGAATCACATGCGATATACACATAGTTTACCCGAGCACCTAAAAATATCATAAACTAAGTTTTAAATTATGCTCTAACTTAACTTACCCATAACTCTACACTCCACCTCATGGGCAAAAGATCTCAGCCAGGGGTCACCAACCTTTTTGAAACTGCAAGCTACTTCTTGTGTACCCGATTAATGCAAAGGGCTACTAGTTTGTTACACAATTTTGAAATAAAAACTTTGCTCAATTTACTTACAATTATTTTGTTATTGATATTCGTTGATATTAAGACATTGATCATGCTAATGTCATTTTTAGGACAGGCCCGCGGGTGACCTGGTGCCCGCGGGCACCACGTTGGCGACCCCTGGTCTAGACCAACGGTGCACAACCTGCGCGGCCGCATGCGGCCTTTGATAATGAAATTTGTGGCCGTCCACATGTGATTCGAAATATAAGATTTGGCGGCCGTGCTAGCGTATATTGAAGTAAAACAAACGCAAGGCAAGAAGATCAGTCGACATGATGGGTAACAATCGGGATGGTGATTTTTACCTATCGTCAGTGGGTCAAAATCACCTACCCATCGATTGTTACCCATCGTCAGTCGACACGATGGGTAACAATCTGGATGGTGATGTTTCTTTTAATAAATCGTTAAAAAGTTTGACATTTTATTATACTTTTAGGCACAAGTAAATGACATATACCGGATAGAACCTATTCTTAATTAAACGTATCTCATAAATATAACTCGAACTCATTGGCGGCCGTACTTCATATAAATAAAAGTAATGCGACCGGCAATAGCAAAAGGTTGTACACCCCTAGTCAGACTCCAGAGCCAAAACCGTGCACACTGAAATGTTTTATGAATGTTTTCAATTACTTTCGCTTAGTCTGCAAGGACTGATCGTAATTATGATCTCTTTCAACGCTAGAGTTCTCTACCACAGGGAAGAAAACTAACTTTAAAAAATTTTGCCCAAACTAAACTTCAGTGATGGAGTCTCGAGACCCACTTTTGCGAGTCTCGGTCTAGAAGGCTGCAGGTCTCGGTCACAAGCCTATTGCCTTGAGACTTTGAATACTGCAAAGATATGGCTGAAGAAAACTTCTGTATTTCAACGTGTTTTTGTCTGCTGTATCTGCAGGTAAGAAGCAACAAAAGCAGGTAGGAAAAATGCCAGAATTTCAAAAAAATTTCAACTTCGAAGTGGTGATGATATATTTTTTTTAATTTTTAGAAAAATTTCGACATAATCCTGAAATTTCAAGTCTCAGTCTCGAATTTCAAGTCTCAGTCTCGGATTTTTAGATGAAGTCTCGGTATAGAAGTTTTAACAAGGTCTCAGGTCTCGACTAAATCTCCGCTAAACTTACTTTCGCCTATTTTTTTTTCAATCCTTCAATCATACGATTGTTGAGTTGCTGTTTCGTGCATTTACCAAGAACTTAAAGCAATCGTGATGTTTTTTGCTGGTAATGCTTTAATGCATACAAAAAATGAAAAGGAATTTGTGAACGTTTAGCAATTTGAAAGATCTCAAAACCGTGTTTATCGATTTTCATTAGTTATTGCCTCATTTTTCGCAGACTATTCAGTTACGAAAGGTCGGTCGCTTTTTCTGTCTCCTGCTGCTCTGTTGACATACCACGAGAAAAACATGGCATTGTTAAGAAATAGGCGATTGTAGGATAATTAATATGTCACAAATTATTGCAGTAAAGAAATGTGCCATATCCAATTTTTAAGCATGTCGCAGCATGACCTCAGTAACTTTTTTCTTTCAATTGTTCTTCGCAAACACAAATACAGTATGTTTTCAAGAGAAAGAAGTTTTAGTTTTTTATATCTAACGAACGTACACTATTTTGGCAGAGCAATTTTTATCTAACGCAAATATTTTATTTGGTTTCTTATTTGTATTTAACTCTTAACACCATAGTTTTGTGTCAAATAAATGGTTATTAACATGTGGGTAATTGCCGTAATGTCATTTAAACAACTTTATGTTGAATCTTTTGTGCATCTGCATTGCTGCATGTCTGACTTATTGCTTGACGTTTAACCCTTATGACGTTAGCTGAGTTTAGTCTCTCGTACAACTATACTTGGCATTGTATTGCTTCCTGTATTGGTAATTCATTCCAAACTTTGTATAACGGTGGGAACCTTTGGGTGCCAAGACTGGTTAGCTTCGATGTTTTACGGTTTACAAGGCTTTGCGCTAAAGTTCTGCTTAGAATTCTTCTAACCTGAGCTACCTTATTTATCACGCAGGTCGTGCTATGTTTCAAAAAAATAGCTGCCGAAATTTTACATATCAAACTGTCGAGAGCAGAAATGGATGAAGCGCATGTAAGCGGGATTGAAATTTCTTGTGTGCCCTCGTACAAAAAGACGTGTGTCCTAGTACAAAATGTGTGCTTTGTGTTTTACAGAAAGTAGTCAAAGCAGTTATAGAAGACACGGGAGAACCGCAGCTACCTAAACCCGCCGTCCGCAGCTCAAAACCGAAGAGTTCAGTTTGTTCGGTGCAGTAACCTACTATTGCGCTATACTGCAGTTGCGATCACGTCTCAAAGAAAAATTTCGTGAACTTCAAAAACTAAAGTCAGACTCAGTATGCCGTACCTTTGGCGAAGAACAGGCTGGATATTATCGAGGCTTTGTTTCCAGTTTTGACCTGACAAGCCATACTTTCAACTTTGTCCAGTGAAGATTGCGATGTGGTTATACGATTGCCCGCCGGTACGTGCGATATGTCCTATTGAAAATATTGGGTGAATAAAAGCTGTATGTCGGTTGTGAACTATAAAATAAGTGAATTGCTATACTCGTAGGTTTCGTTATGTGAAACGTTGTCGAATGTTTTCGCTCTCGTTATTAGTCCGTGTTTTAAAGTCGTAGGTCAATTTGATTTGTACAACCGGCTTAGTTTTCAGTGTGTGGTAGTACTTGCACGTTAATTTCTCGCGTATGCCCGAGAACTGTCAGAGAAGGTTGTTATTAGTTCTGAAAGTGTGTTGTCGGTTGTTTTGCCAATGATGTTTTTGGTACTTCCTGTAAAAGGTACGGCTGTCGCCTTTATGATCCCGCCTGTGTGCAAAGTAAGCGATGAAATTGGTGGCTGAATGTGCGAAGGAGTCATATAGCTTAACTTCGACACTGTGCTCGAATGTTTGATGACCACTGCAGAGTTATTTTTGCCTGAACTATTTCAAAGAGACAAATACGGCGGTCTTTTTAATTTTTTTGTACGTTTAGCTATGTTTTCTGTTGACCAGCTAATACTGTAAAAAAAAGTAAGAGTGGCAGATGCAGAAGAAATGAAGCTGTTGTGCAGTGGCCTGTTGCGAATCCGCAACCAAGGTATGCCTAAGGCCGACTACGCAATTGCCTACCTCCATCGTCAAAAATCGTATACTTCAGGCAAGTTTTTTTCGATTTTGAAAACATTTTGGAAGTTTTGATAACCTAAAATTTCCGAATCGTTACAAGTCGTCTTTGTTTTACAGAATAATTATCTACGTGCGATGTTCTAAAATCGGCCTCGTGTGTTTTAGCAGTCAGTTTATGTGTAAAGGTGCTAATTTAAGGCACATTAAGCCCACGAAAAGCCATGAAGAAGTCTTGATATTTACGGATGTGTTCTCAGAGATCCTCATTTTCGAAATGATACGTTGATCACGCGAAAATTTTCAAGTGCTCAAATGTATGCGGTATACCACGCGATCGATGCACTGTTACAGCATTTTCAATTTGAATTGCTGTTCCACCACTTCGACATCTCTTTGTAATTGTTTTCGTTGTGCTCAGTTTTTTACATTGTACAATGCAACTGTTCTTAGCGTCTTTTTAAATATAACGGTGTATTGCACTATTTCACGAGAGGCGTCTGTGTGAAAAATTATCATCTTCAAATTTAGCGTTTATTTCGGTGTTTTGTGCCCTCTCGGTATTTGTTCCCTTCTGGCTTTTTCACATTCGACTCTAAAATCGCTGGTTTTATATTTTTGCAGGCAATATAAATATAAATTTATTGGTCATGTTTTGGTCGTACTCGTCACTGTGCATTTATTTAATAACACCACAAAGTGATGGGTTTCTGAGCTGCCTTTAAGGTTGAACATCGGGATCGCAAGTCCGCAACATATTCATTACGCATAGATCCATGTAATGCGCGTTGGACATTAATGTAAGCCCATACCACCGCGCCAAACTGCGCTTCAGCCTTTAGTCTGCAGCCTAATGTTTTTAACCAAATAAGCTCTAAAAATCAGTTGTTGCCAGCCTGGGAACAGGAAAAGTTTTAGGAGCTATGAGTCTTTTTACTGTTTCATGGTTCCCTTTGTCTGTGTATTGCATGGCATTATTGACAATTAACCATTCCCAAGGACATGCATTTTATATTTCTGGCCCACTTTGTTTATATTTGAAACTTTTACCATGTAGGGTTTTCATAAATTGCTTTGATTTGCGTTTATGACATACACAATTGAAATTTCGTTCGAAGTTGACCACTGCAAGGTTAGAAATCTATGTAAAGAGCTCTGTGGAACAACGACAGGTTAGCCTAGAGCAGGGGTTCCCAACCTTTCTCTGATCATGTACCCCTTCAGCATTTCGGCAGACGAACACGTACCCTGAAAATATCTTATAACAAAAAGGTTGAGTAAAATAACAAAAATCCACTGGATTTTTCATAAAACATATTTTTAGAACTACATGTATACAGGTATATTTTTTCGTGTCTCAAAGTTAATTTGTTGCGACTGTACAGCAAATGTACCCCAGGTTGGGAACCCCTGGAAAGCTGTGGTAAGATTTACTCATCATTTCGGGCAACATCAGCGAATTAACTAAAATAAAGATAGTGGTCATAAATGGATAAACGTGAGTTATTCAACAAGCCCGAATGAACCAGATCTTATGGTCACCAGCAAATGAGTCTGTTCAAGTCAACTGATTTTCAAATACTGCGGGTCGAGTTGAGAAGTTTTGATACTTTTTAATTTCCAGCTGATTCAACATTACTTCCTGAACTAAGCGTGGAATACTTAGCTGTGCTTGAGTTAACTATGTTTATACGCAGTTATAATTTTTGAAACTCAACAGTTTGTTCAAATATCGATACTTCTCAACCGCCGCAAATCAAGGTTCAATCAGCGTGGCACACTTCGTGGTAAGCAGTGTAATTGGTCAAGATACGCACACTAAGTAAAATGTTCCCAACACAAAACCGTTTGAAACCGAAGGCAAACCACATGCGATGTTTGCTGGTTAAACTGCATGTTTCGCAAGTGGAGCGATTCAGTCCCGACTTGTCCAAAAGAATCCTTAGAAAATATTTGGAATCAAATATACATGGGTAGCTTCAAGTTAGGTTCAGAACTGATTCAAATTTTTGATGTCAATCCTGTGCCTGTTCGCAGTTGATTCACACTGGATTCTCAACTATGCATTAAGTTCAGGGATCCCAAATTGCTCCGAGGGCCAAACGAGGATTTAAAAAGTAACCTCATTAAGGCGCTGATGCAACAGTGGTGGTAGCTGAACCTCACCAGCAACAGTTTTTACATCTAATTTCCTGCGAAAGGTGTCGTGAGTTACAGGCAAATCATTTCCAGCCATCTCTACCTTCGTTTAAAAGGAATTTGTTCACTCACTGGCCGAGCACTTTAAACAGTAGTGAATAAACAAAATAACAAGTTAATTTATTTGAAAATTCCCCAAATCCTCGCGGGCCGCGTGTTTGAGACCCTGATGTAGGTACACTACGAAAATTTAACAGTTATTGGCAGTGATTTGTAGAAAAGTAGGACGTGTTGGTAAATTCTTGTAACTTAAAAATTATGTTTCTTGTTTCTCAGTAGGCCCAATTTGTCTATTTGGGCATGTGTTTCGCAGTAATTTGTTTAAAACTGTGCTTTAGATTTCCCAGGTTGGAATGCTTCACTTTGAAATAAGCACACAAGTCTGTTACGTGATGTTGTTTGCGGCCTGAAATATCTGGAGACCTGATGAATCCATCGTTCTAACGAACCGAAGATTACCAACTTTAAGTTGTTGTTAGTAGGGCAACCAAAAGTCAAAAATGTTCTGCCGTTTCTAAAGTTTATAAAACGTCCACAAACCAATTTTCACGCTCATACCCGGAAGGAATCCCAAGTTACTAGGTCAAAAAAAGTCAAAATTTATCATTAGGTCAAAATTTTCTTGCAGCACAGTTTTTTCTCATTATCGATATTTTATTGAACTGCAACAACAGACAGTGACAGGCTTTTGCAAGTTTAGTTGCAAGTCCGTAATGATAATGGGCTTGTTGCGATTTCTGACATAATAATGTTGTTTTGTCCACTACTGGACGATTGAATAATATGTAGGATAGGCGAGAAATATAGTCTTACAGTACTTGTTTTGGTAAATGCTCAATCAGTGGTGAAAGTAGAATAATTTTCTTACCGGAACGATCCAGTATTTGTCAATACCCTTGCAAAATTTCAGCCATAAATGTAAAAAGCAATCAAGAGCACGTCTACTTTTGACCCACCCTGTATTGTACATTTTAAAAATACAAAAAACGTACAGTACATTCTGAAAACCACCATTTCAAAATCAACCATAAAGCGTCAGGCTATAGGCTACGTACGACAACTTGCACTATCGCCGAAAGTGGTTCAGGCAATGCAACTTGAGTTGTCTAAATTTAACACCTCATAC
>JGI24159J19872_10003864_pt1 | contig 18936 bp, 17 predicted proteins | sample Ectturendosymbi4_FD_19872 | JGI IMG/M metagenome (IMG submission 19872) | reverse complement strand
TAACTGATAAACTAACAGAATCCAGTAATACCACACCAAACTCTGTTTCAACATCAACTTGGCTATGTGTAACATCTAACATGATTAGCACTTCACACAAAACGTGGCAAACGTCACTTTTGTTTTTGGAACTTCTCCAAAACAAAACCTTAAGAGAAAAAGTGGGGGGACATCGCATATTATGAACCCCCCACCCGAAAAAGTGGGGGGACACGTCCCCCGTGTCCCCCACCAAATTGCCCCCATGCTGACAACCATGAAGTATTTCGAATCCTCCTAGCGCTGCTGCCACCTCAACCCTTCCCAGAAGAAAAGCGGACATGACAATGAATAAATAACATCAGAAAGTTACCTAAACAAAAATATATACTGCGATTTCTGAAAGACAACGGAAATTCAGTTACTGAACTAAGAAAATGTTACAGGGAAGGCTATGTAAAATAAAGCGCAACCCTTAACTGTTACTTGTGAATGTGCCGCAAACGTTAAACAGCAAATTGCGAGTGTAGAAAGACTGATCCACTGTTTACAAACAGGTAAGACGTGATTAATTGACTGCGTACCAACGAAAGATAAACTTTACCGTTCTGTTGTTCAGATTTACGTGTCTGTCTGTATGTACTGCTGCAACGTGCAGAATCTTAGGTTATACTTAAGATTAAAATCCGTAACAAATTTGTTGTCAACGGAGTGTGCGTTTAAATTTTAATCTCCCAACTAAGGCCTCATACAGAATTTCCTCAGAGGAGATAAAATTGTCGTTATGAGATGTGAATTTAAAATTCACGTTGCAGTAAATAATGAACTTAAGAAAATAGCAAGTAATTTAGAACATGGTTTTCTCTACTGAGTGCAGTAGGCTCACTCAGTTTTGTGAAATTAGTTCTTTTCGATAGTGATGGATGCAAGTACTGCATTGAAAGACACACTGTCGCTGACTGGTTTGCTGCAAAGATGTACCTCTGCTGCATTTTTTAATACAAAATCAGAAAATTTAGATAATTTAAATGCATTGGTTGATCGGTTTTATTCAAATTTCAGCGGAATGAAACATCATTCCAAAATGGACGTCATTTCATGGTACTATTAATTTATAGCAGACATTTTATCATAATATGAATGTGAAATGCTTTACCGCACAACAACCTACATACTTTCTCTACCAGTTTGATTGCAGAACAAATCGCTTGGTTTCTTTGTGAAAATAAATTGTCGTGTTTGAGGTTCTAGGTGCCAAGCAACATAACTAAACGCAGTTAGAAAAGAAAATGCTTGCCCCGAGCATACTCGAACTGACACTTTTTTGCAACGTGTTTTATGTTGTTTGGTATCTTGCATAAATATTTGACAGCGGAAGAGGACACTGATGAACTATCACACAGAAAATTTTAATTATGCTCGATATGGTGTTTATTGAAACACTTAGTGTTTGGTGATGGTGAGCATCAAATTAAATTTAATATTTTTGGGAAAACTGTTAAATAAAAACGTAGAAATTGAAAGAATAATTTCATTATTTATTTACCAAGGAGTTCATAAAAACCTCGTTTTGACAACGGTTCGCTCTTTGAATTCAGTAGCACTCCTCAGATTTTTGGTTTGTGAAGTAGCGTTTCGCAAATGTTTCAAATCCTTATGAACAAAATATTGTTGGCTGAGTAAGAAGATGATATTTAGGTGAAGAAATTTGATGCTTATTACAGAGGAAAAAAACAATCTTACAAATCTTGAACTAAACTATGATTTTGCTCTCAATCGTGTTTCTTCTCAAGATCAACTTCTATGCTTTTGCTTTAGAAGAAAGTACCACCTGAACCGGACAAACCAATTGACTAAAATTTGTATTTGTAGAAATCTGGTTACATCAAAGAAAGATGCTCAAAAAGTAAACTGCAATCGGAATGAAGATTTCGAACGAAATGTTTCTCCACCTGAAACATGCAAACAAGACCTCGATTGTCCTGAAACCGGAAAAGATCATGCTTCCCATCCAATTCAAGCCGCAAAGCATGAAGTAGTGAACAACATTCTCTACGAAGGAACGATTAAAAAAACAGTAAAAAATGAAATCTACCATACTTTTGATTCTAAATAATGGACGTTTTGATGCCTTTGCAAGCGGCATGTTGATGCCTTATTTAACAAAATGTATCGGAGAGTTCTCAACGTTCAAGTTTCAACCGTTTGAGTAAGCAACTTTTACTGATCTTCCACAAACAGAGAACTGCTGTGGGTTATTTTACTTTTGGTCTGTGGGTTATTTTACTTTTTGGTCTGTGGGTTATTTTACTTTTCACGATGTGCGGCTTACTTTTCACGATGTGCGGCTTACTTTTCGCGATGTGCAGCTTACTTTTCACGATGTGCGGCTTACTTTTCACGATGTGCGGCTTACTTTTCACGATGTGCAGCTTACTTTTCACGATGTGCGGCTTGCTAACAGAAATAAATTGGATTCAGAAGTACACTCCACTTAAGCTTGACTTCTTTATGGACCTTAAATCATGAAGTATTATGCTCTTTTTTGCATGTCTTTTTTTGAATGCCTTGAATTACATTTGATTTCTTTTCCCAATACCAACTTTAGCGACACGTTCAGTGATCGTTCTCGAAGCTCGTTTCACATTTTTAGGCTGATCTAGGAGATACGCGAGGGGTGTCGCCATATACTGATCAAGCCTTTTCGTGCAATAGGTCGGTTGGTTTTTCAGGAAGAGATAGCTGAGGGAATACCTTCCTAGTATGGTTTTATTCGAAAATCTCTTGTTTCACCTCTAGGGGAATCATGAAATGAAATTGTTTCATGTGGGAAATGGGTCAAGGCAAATAGAATTATGTTTGAAAAAGATATTACACTTTTTACCTTTTATTTTGCAGAATTGACGATGCTCCTTTGAGCGAAATTAATATTCCTATTTTAGTGAACTGTGGCCCGATTTTTGCGGAAGATTTCTGTGAGTCTTCATGTGTAATAGCAGACATAAGTTGGAAAAAAAATATTCGAATGGACGTTTCACACTAGAACAAACTGAAACATGATTTTTGAAAACCGTCGTGACTGATTTGAAGCAACGCGTCTAATGCAAATATTGCATCTGGCTTTTTCACAAAACTAAGACGATAAATCATGTTCTACGTGTCTGCAGTCCTTCAGAAATGCGTCATCTTTCTGTGCTAGCCTTTGCTGCTGTTCTACTAACAGGCTCAACTGTTTCTAGCGAGAGCACACATATAAGCATGATTGCGAAGCTTGCATAAATGAAAACTGATGGAGGAAAAGTTACGCTCTATTTATTTAACACATTTTGCATACCTACAAGCCATCTTTCTGCGACAAGATTTTTCAAAGAATTTCCATAGTGTCCAACTTATATATATTAGTGTTCACTTCACTGAATCAGTCAATCAAATGACTTCTTATGTGTATTCTATCTTGCAAAAAATAAACGAGTTGCAAAGGACCAATTGGAAATTTTAACTTCTTCCAATAAACAACAGAAGGACCGTTTCTTAATCAAACCTGTTTTCTGAATTTTTTTCTGCTTTATGATTAATTTCAAATATTACATGTGATCTACGGTTCCCTTTTAAAATAGACCTGTTCATAACAGACCACTCATAACAGACCACTCAAAACAGACCAGGTTCGTTACAGACCTGTTCATATCAGACCCGTTCATAACAGACCATGTTCATTACAGACCACGTTCATAACAGACCAGTTCATAACAGACCACGTTCATAACAGACCATGTTCATAACAGACAACGTACATAACAGACCAGTTCATAACAGACCATTTTTAAAACAGACCCATTCATAGCAGACTGCGTTCATAACAGACTTGTTGACAACAGACCCTTTCATAACAGACCGTGTTCATAACAGACCACGTTCACAACAGACCCGTTCATAATAGACCCGTTCCTAACAGACCAATTCACAACAGACCAATTCATAGCAGACCACGTTCAAAACAGACCACGTTCATAACAGACCACGTTCATAACAAACCATGTACATAACAGACCATGCACGTTGATAACAGACCACGTTCATAGCGCACCCGTTCAGAACAGACCACAATTGAAAACAGACCACGTTCGTAATAGATCGGTGCGCTTCAAGCCATGTTCACAACAGGCCATCTGCATAACCTGGGCTTGGGCTTGATTGACGGGGGGGAAAAGATGTACTTTTTTCAGCCCACTGTTGCAACAGCCCCCCCCCACGATGAAATCAATTGTTTCTGTCTTGATAATCGGTTCATTTAATTGAAATGTGTCACGGTACATAGAGAAGCGGTAAAACACGGAGTTTCTTACCAGCAACTCTTGCAGCCAATCAGTAAAGAAGTGTTAGGGAATCTAGGCCTACATAACCACACAAATATAGCATCGACAGGATTGTAGGAGACTGAATTTTAAAAACTGATAAAGGCCCTTTGCCGATCTACCTCAAGTCCCTTGTCACACTCAGTAAAAACATCAGCTGCATTTCAGTGCAGTATTATCCACCAGCAACTAGCCATTNAAAAATGTAGGGAACATTTGTCTTGATTCCGCGTGTTTTCCTCCCNTGCTTGCTTAAGTCCACTCTTAATTAGCTACAGAAGATGACAGAACTGTGCAGGCAGCTAGCCAGCTACTGACCTCAGCCGACCTGTAGGATCAGCAGCTGTGCTTGCCGACAGGGTTAGAGCTCAGATAAGTGAAACAGGTTGTACTACGAATACCTCCACGCGTAACGTCATTTGACAACAGTTAGCTGATGCTTCACATGAGCTTTTCAACGCTTGCCAAGAAAGTCAGCTTTAGAACAAACAGTAAGAAAAAGCGTAGCGGACTGAGGAACCACTGGCTTAAACTGTATCACTTAATTTTGACATCCCGCAGAATTGTCTGTATGTAGTTCTTTACGATTCTGGTCCAGAAGACCCTCGGAGAAGTTTAACGATAGGGCACACTGATCTAGTTCCATTGTTAGGTGATCTTCTTTTCGGTGATGGTACATTTGATGCTACTCCTCTAATGTTTTTTNGACTGTACATTNCATTGCTTAGTTGGTGCTAGCTTTCCTCCGTGTGTCTACTTTCTTTTATCCAACAAAACGGAGGAGACTTATTCCAGAATGATTGACATTTTGAAGATTATAGCACCTTTCGTTGCTCCTTAGAAAGGTTAATTGGTTATCTTTGAGCAAGCAGCTGCCAATGCTTACACAAGCGGATTCCGTCGAGTTCACATTAAAGGCGCTTTTTTCATTTGTCCCAAAGTACCGGTATTTTACTTTGATTATTGATTTGTCGCAGACGCAGCATGGTCCATATCACAAGCACAATCAAATAACACAGTAGTATGAAAATGGTTAGTCATTCTGCATTACAGAGTAGGTGTTAGCACAAAATCAACACTGAGAGGAGCAAAACACGTTTACAGCGCCCCAACTATAATGTCATTCACTCGTCATCATAAAGGGATCTGGCAGTGAGAAAGAAATAAAAGCATTCTAACATAAGATTTTGAGGGAACAGCTAACAGAAAGAAAAGTAAGTCGGATGGAGGTGCTCATTGGCACATACTGTAGGGGCATGTAAATGTTTTAATCCAGGTTTCAAATGTTTTTCAAAGCGTTTAGCATGAGGCTGACAGTCGATTGTTTTTACTGAATTTAAAGCAGGATTTCATTTGGTGGTTAGTGTTTTACCAGTTATATAAATTCACTTTTTGTATGTTTGGCTTGCACACATCGTCTACATATTGCAGGTGATAAAGGAATCCTAAGAAAATACAAAAATCCTGAGGCGCCACGAAGCACACAAGATTTTTATTGCTACACAGAAGCAATACTGATGTGATGCATACAAAAAACAATGCACCAACAAATACGGTAGCTCACTTCAGTTGGTAACCGTCATTCAGGAGCTTTAAACAATTGAGAAACAATGAAGATTTGTAAAAAATATCAGACATTTGAAGCGATGGGATAAAAAAGTTAGTTGATGATGGGCAGCGTATAAAAAATCGATACAAAGTTTCCCAACATGGCATTAAAGATCCTGTCACAATTTAACTTGGTGTGGGCGAACACTTAGTCCTACACGTCGGGGTATGTAATGCATGATTCGGTACGCATTTTTCTACGCAACGCGTTTAGACAAAGTCAATGGGTTGGAGCTCAAACAGCTATACGAAAACGATTTTAAACTTTCACGTCCAAGTGAGATGCCTTTCTGCGTTATGTTTTGTACCTATCGGCTACATCCCAGCCGTTTTTTGACAGTTAGCTGACATTTCCAGATAATAATGATGTCGCATGCCCTTTGCAACATTTTTGTAACACGTAGCCTACAGTATGTTGCGGGCACTGAAGTTGGCAGCAGAAGAAGATGGCCAGTGTTTGGCCAATTTCGATGATGCCTTGCTTCGAGCACCCAACACAACTAATTGCTGCGAAGGTTTCCACCACGCTCTCCAAGCAATTATTTTGCAGTGCAAACACCCCACTATCTGGAAACTGTTGATAGTTTACTAAATAATATTGGGATCCATTCCTTAACAGCAACTGTTCAAAATGTCAACACAAGGAATATAGATTTTTCGAAAACGAAGTAGGCTGCATTAGCTGAGCGTCTGGCGCAAAAAGTAGCGTTGTATATCGATGTCGACGAAATAGACCAGTGTTTCTCAAAGTGGGCGGAATCGCCCCCAAATCGAGTCACGTCATATGCATGATCCGAGACTCGAGTCAGAGTCGTTTTAAAAAATCTTTAAATAAAGGAATGCTCTTTTTTCCTTCAATATTTAATATTGACGCAAAGTTTCCACTGTGTCTCCTTGACTGTTTTGACTGTGTCTCCTTCACTGTTATGCTATGTTATGCTAGTTTTTCATGATCAGGGGTTCCACCTGACACTGAGGTAGAGCTGAGACTTTGCTTTTCACTTAGGGGCCAGATTCGCACAAAACATTGGACAAATTATCGTAGTTTAGTGCAGTATTTACATGTTGTGATGATGGCAGTCGGCCTCATGTTTTTACTTTGGGTCTTTATTGGAGGAAATGGAAAACAAAGAGGTATATTCATTGATGCAGGGGTTAGGCTAGACTTGTGCAATTGAAAGAGGGTGTAAGAAAGAAGTGAAATAAAATCCAGCTAACACCAAACATTTTTAAACGTGCTTAAAACGTATTAACAACGTTTCAAAAACGTTATCTGTTATTTCAGAAGCTAAAAAATCAACACAGGGAGCGTCTTTAATTTTATTTGAATTGACATTGACTCGATTGAAATGATACTTGACTCGAAATGTTTCGGCGCAATTTTTGGGACTTGACTTTGACTCGACCCGAAAATATTTTAGATGACTCTGACCCTACCCCGACTCGAGGAGCTTGTGAATCTACTAATATGTCTCGGCCACGTCACTGTTGCAAATAAAAAAGCCTGAAACTGGTTTCAGACGTTTGCTGACAATCAGGTCAAGCTGCTTGTCGCTTCGCGCCGATGGCGGTACAAACACCTCCTCAAACAATTTTCAGAACAAAGTTATTTCTGTCAGAAACATCAGTGCGCCACAAGGAGACCTAAAACGCGTTCTGTGACAGTCTGCTCAATTCGTGCATTCAAATGGATGTGATGAGACCGCACAATTTGCTGAATTGACGAAGGCGCATCCGTTGTGATCCACGAGATTGTGTTGATTTCCAGGTTTTTCTGTATCTTGGTGATAGTCTTTTGTGATTCTTCTTCGGAAAAGTATTGTTTTCACAAGCGTTCTGTTGTTACTCCAACATGCAGTGCCAGACACAAAAAGTACTTCACTTTGACGGAAGAAAACCAACAAATTCAGACTACACTTGTACTGTAGAATGTAGAAAAGTTTCAGTAATTGTATTATTCTCATCAGCGCAGAACAAGCTTTNTGGACTTATTCTATTTGAATAAGCGTTTTAAGGACTGTGGATGCGTAGTATTATATGAAATCGATTTCCTATTAANAAAATTGCAGATGGGTTCCCTGTCTAACTCTCTCGTAGGGAGTAGTTACTTGAATATAAATATGTGCAAGATTGAAGCATCGCAAAAGGATAAAAGCAGAGCCCGGTCGGCCGATTCCTAGGAAGCTTACAGCAAACCTAGAACTTTGAATTGCACCCGCGCTGGTTGAGCTGTTCATTTAAACGTTTTCGGAAGTTCAATTTTGATTGCTTTTAGTTGTTGTTCGAAAGTATTACCTTTTTTCGAAAATGTTTGGAAGAAATAAAGCAAAAGGAAGACTTTTCAGGTAATGAATGAATAATTCAAACGGTATACGATTATACATTAATGAAATTAATATTTGTTCAATATCTACAGAAGAAATTCAGTAAAAAAATGCCAAGAATTTTAGAAACATTTCAACATTCGCCTGGATTTCCGGACCGTTTGTGGGAGATTTCGGCAACGAAAATAACTAGCTGGTCACTATGGTTACTGTGAGCACTCACAACATCCACAGAAACCACCGGACGCCATTTTTATTGAAACTGTTTTAATTTAACCGTTGCGCAAACGATTAATTGCTTTTCAGAGAGTGGTTTAGTCACCTGACATCACACTGCGAGCCAAACAGGAAAATGTGCTGTGAGTCAGAGTATCATCTGTGCAGGAGGGAACAAAAAACGTTTCGCTAGTGTTGATGACGATCGAATCGTTTATGTATCAGGGGCATATCAACTTCCCAGCACGACAGAACGCAAATAAAAGTAAGCAAAGCTCATTGTGTTGCCTGCTGGCAGTAGTTTAATTTGGACCGAATGAAAACTAATTCTGTTTGGTTGATAGACGTGCACTGTCATTGATAAACGCTGTGAAAGTAAACAATAAAAAATTGTGGAAAATGGTGTCAGAAAGTCTGAATGAAAAATTCTTTAGTATTGGTTGGATGTCAATACGTTGGAGAAAATGTTCAAAGCGAACTCCTTCATGGTTGAGATCTCTTTTCATACTTTTAAGTGAGCTCATTTCTTCTAGCTGCTTGCATTTATACAGTCTATGCTGATAAGATAAGCAAAATGTTACTCTACGTTGAAATAATAATGTAATGACTAATTGTAGAATTGTGTTTGATTTACAGAGTTGATTTGTTTTCCCACTATCTTAGTATAACTGTAGTAAACTAAAGATAAGAATGCAGTATGGTGCTATACTGTAAAATCTCTGCCCGACTTGGCAGCATTGTGACTTTCCAAAATGTTAACAAATAAGTTATTTCAAAGTCAAACTTTTTGTTTTTAACTTGGTAAGATTAGTACAAATGGATTTAAATGTTTTATGTTTAAATTATGTGAAATTCGTAAGAACTCCTAAAATTCTTGTAGGATTGCATATTTGATCTGGGTTTACAGTAAATGAGTCGCATTTTTATCTGTATATTGCTTTTCTATTCACTGGGTTGAACATGTCGTGACGAGTAATTCAAAAGAGTACGGTGCATTTTCTGAAAAGAGTGAAAGATGTCAAGTAACATTGTAGCGTTGTTATTAGTAGAAGAAATGTTTTTTTGTAATTTCGCTTTTGTGTTGTTTATCATAATTTTGCTTTTTCGTGGTTTAAAAAAAATCCTACAAGACTACTTGTTTACATTTAAAATCCACGTGTAATGATTTTTCTGACTGCAGTAAAGCTTCGCGTGTTCTGTTTACATGAAATATCATCACCTTACTTTGTCACTTCATACATCTTCTAGAAAAAAAAACCGTAAAACTTTCGTGTATTAAGACATGATTGCTAGACGATCAGCGAAGCAAGAACGAGTGCAGGCAAACATGTTTTAAGCCAATCTTCTTTTTCCGGTTTCACAGAGAAACCTGTTCAAACGGGAAAAGCAAGTGCTGCACTTTGTACAAAGTATTTGGAAGTTTACGACCGCATTTAAATTAACTATAGACTTTTCTGCATATTCAGAATTTCCGGCAGGTTGTATACTGATGCATAATCAGAACGACGACTATTAAAGTTTTTCAGATTTCATGAAAAAAAGTGTTTAGCTTTTGATATTTTTGCTGCTAGTGGCATAAATTTGTGTTATATACCGACCCATGTTAGCAGTTTCTGTGAACAATTAGTAAAATCTATATCAGCATTTGCAAAACGCTGCTTTCCCTCAGATTTACTGATTGATTTTTTGACCTTTGAAACACAAATCCTGCAGCAAAAGATTTTTTTTTTTGTCTCGTATGCAGGCCCGGAAGCACCCCCTGGAAAAATTTTCGTCCCCCTGGAAAAATGTGTTGGAAATAGTTTTTAAAACTATTGGACATTGTTTAAAAATTTTGGAACCCGTTAGAAAAATTTTCGCCCACCCTGGTGTCACAAGCTGGTTACGGGCCTGCTCATATGTCTATACGCGGATGGTTTGGTGGCTGAAAAATATGTGTGGAATGCTTTGTTGCAGCGAAATGTGACTTGCTAAAATCAGCAAAATCCACACAAATGACATTTAAAGCGCCAATATTTTAGCTTCACACCGAAAGTAGAGTGGACACCTTTGCCCCCGAAATGAGTTGGGGAGTCATTCTTTCGCATTCACCCCGACCACATCGCTGGTTACACATTTAAAGTTTTCATCAGATTTTCTTTTTCGTTTTGAAATAATGCTAATAGACAACAGCGAGCAATTACTTGCAAAAATGTGTGAAGAAACAAAGTTACTTAAAAAAATCAAAAAACGTGTTTTTACTGCAGTTTCGACAAGATTTTCATTCAGCGGATCTTCAATAACCACGATGAATTTTCACGACAATTTCGGAAATTTTGAAATCTCTTCGCCGATCATCAGTACAAAGGTGTTTAAGTTGGTGTTCTGGCCACCGCTGGACCGAACAAGTTTTCTCTTTGCTATAACTTTTGATGGGCACGAGGTTGCAAAGAATAGTTTGTTGAAGATTGAAGTCCCTCAGTGTAAGTATGTGATGAGCACTTTACCCTATACGCAGCTGAGTATATATCTTGATTCAGTTAACGCATTCGTTAACAAAACAATCTAGTACTTTCGATTTTAAAAGAATTTGTCAAAGATTTACCGAAAAGTACTTGGAACCAAACAAATGAATAGCATGCGGATGCCTTTCCTGAAACGCATAACGACATAGATTTCACACCGCTTTGATTACTAGTTTTTTAGAAGCCACATTGGAAGGCATTAAAAAACTGGTAATTATGAGTGAAATTTCATTGTTTACTAAGAAACAATTTACACAGATCCGTCTTTTCAATTCTCTTCTACCAAGCCTGGATTAAGGTGCCTGTCCTTGAAGTACTGGAGCTTTATCGACGATGCTTGCGAAGCGAACGGCAACGCAAGGCAATTTTGCCAAGTGAAGAAACCAGTAAAGGCAGTTTTTCCTCTTGTTGTAAAAATGTATATCAAACAAGCAAGCGTTAAGGTAACCTTCAAATATTTGGGATGTTCAGAAAAAGATGATCATTCAAAAGTTAAACCAGGTGAATGAACAAGTATGGAGATAACTGCGAATGTATGTTTCGCTCATGATTTTATCTTTGATTGAATCATTCGTGAGACAAACACTTCTACCATAATCCTAAGTGGCGGGACCTTTTTGAAAGTGGGGGCACAAGTGCAAGTCAAAAAACTATAGAAAATTTTTATGGTTTGAATTGGCAACTGTGACGTCATAAGTATTGAAATATGACGTCATAAACTTTTGTCTGCATGAAAGCAATTTCATGCAATGCTTTTTAAGCCCTCAACAGCCGCTATCCAGGCCCGTAACTAGCAAATTTTCGCCTCCCTGGAAAAAATGTGTTGGGCATAGTTTAAAACCATTGGACGTAGTCTAAAAATTTTGGGCCTCTCTCAGAGAAGTCTGCTCCCCCTCTGGTGTCCGAAGCTGGTTACGGGCCTGCCCTTACCTACACTACACCCTAGACTAACTAACTATGCTACACTGACTTGAGCACATTAACGTAACGTGTTGTTCTTACTGATTGTGTTATTTGACCTTAATTAGGCAAAATTCGAACTTTGAAAGTTGGGGGCCAGGCCTCCCCATAAAAATTAGTGGGAGGGCTTAGGTCCATGCACCCCCCCCCGGTTCCTCCACCTGTGACCATAATCTGAAACATATATAAAGGCTTTGTTATTTCATACAACCAAACATTTCAGAGTTGAATTTTCATGTAGACAAACTTTGCAGTTGATTTTCATTCATCTAACCTTTTCCTCGATACAAAAACAACATGTTTTTTAAGCCATTAAAACGTTTCTATATTTTAGAAACAGGTTAAAAATACTGAGGATATCGTGTTGTCATCGTTCATTTGCGGATTTTATACTTACGTAGCAAAGAAATACAACAATCGTTTTCTGCAATTCAAGAAATGTTCCAATGTAAGCAACTCTATTAAGGTTTCATCAAGCTTTTCTTCTAAAAAAATCAATTTGATTTGTGTGCAAATTCCATTTCAAAGCGGTTAACAGCGAAAACTCACGTTTACACAAAATACGAAAGTAAAAACCATGTAGGATCTATTGAACTTTACAGGACAATTCTCGTCAGCCCTTAATGCAAGTCAATAAATGAGAAACAATCTGAAATGGGACACTTTCAACAAAGGCTGTTGAGAAATCCGTTGAAAGGGAGAAAGCTAGTAAAGGGAAACTACGGCTCCAAGCCAAGTCTTCATGTACTGGCCAGCGAACGCAAAGTTACATAAGTATGAAGCTGAAAAAGAAGCGAGACACCTGAACAAATTCAAAGAGGCGATTTTGTCGTTTAACGGAAAGAAGTCTACAACAGCGTGGTCCAGCGACTTTTGACTTACGGACTATTTTTACAAAAAAACGTGACAACTTGCGGGCTACTTCCAACACAATGATGTATGAAACAACAGATTCAAAGATTTAAAATTGAAAAGGGAAGAAAAGTGAGTTCGTCATTGAAATTGTTACACAATAGCAAACAGCAAATTGTCAGTGGGTACCTGTGGTCGAGGCCTCTGAAACTTTCGTTCCTTTATCGATGCCAAGATGTTAGCGGTAGCAGACCGAAAACCATCGTCCAGTGTTTCGTGTGCACTTTGATTTCTATTTTTAGATTTGGCTTGCTTCATGGTTGAAAATGCACTCTCACACACGTTTGTGCGTCCAAACATCGCGTGCATTTTTAGTGTGAAATCTTTCAGTTTGGGAAACATATCTTTGCTGACTAATTTGCAGAAGGTCTTTCGTCTAGCTAGCCTAACGCCGTTAATATTGTACATTCTATCAAAAAGTGTTATGCTTGTTCGAACAAAAATTATCTACCGTAATACATACACAAAAATGAAAACTGAGAAAGCCCGCGGGCCTTGACAATTCTGTCCGCGGGCCACATGTGGCCCGCGGGCCTGCAGTTGGACCACTCTAGTCTACAACGAGCTAACGTGATAATTATTGAGGATTTTTGTAAAATCGAATCTAGTGTTGCCGTCGTGGACTCCCTTCCTACACTGAAAACTGAGGCAATTTGGTTGCAGTGAACATACTGTATATTTAATAAATCCTAAGGGTTCTTACATCAACAACATGAAGGCGTCTCCTAGCATAAAAGTTTTACCTCATGTTTAATGTTCTGCTTCTGCAGGCTTTCAGTATTGAAAGAAAAAGAAGAACACTTACAAATTTACATGCGTAAGCGAATCACTAAAATTAACAGCAGACATGCAGGTCAGGTCTGCTGCGAGGTTTGGTGGTTCGCTTGGGCGTGCAGTGCACATTTGCAAGTTCAATTCAGTTTCGTTTATACTCGGTTTCTGTGCTCCTTAGTGTCACGAGTGATCTGCATCGCCCATTTCCGCTTGCTTGCTCGGTGGAGCTACGCCCACGGCGCAACCAATCTTATCAGAGTAGGCTACGCGGCTGCTTTCGCAGTGAATGCTGCACTGTTGGCGGGTCAATGGCAGCGCCGCGCGTGAACTGTTCCCTTGCACCCACTCATCAACGCCCAGCATGAGGCTGAACAGACCGCAAGTACCAATTCTCAAGTCTTCGATATGATCCGTCCAGTTTGTCCGGGAATCGAATCCAGTCTGCCAGCTTTGGTGGCGAATGCTCAACCAGCTAGGCCAAGGGTGGGCAAACTACGGCCAGCGAAACCATTTCATGCAGCCCGCCGGCGCTTGTAGAAACTCCTACGCATCACTTATTGTTTAAATTAAGTAAGTCATATGACAAAATATTTGGGAACCTTTTTTGCGAATATTTTGCTAAATCGAAACTGCAAGTAATCAAAATAGTACTTCCGCTTTCCTGCAAATAACTTTTCGTTGTTATTTGAGATGCACAATTTAATTTTTCTGACTTCGGCAGAATTTTTGTTAAAAAATAAAAGATTTATATTTTTACTTTATTAAAACAATGAGTGCTGATAAGAAGCGCAAGATTGAAGACGAATGTCATGTTTTTGATGAGGAATGGACTGTTAAAAACTATTTTACGAATCGGGAATAAAGCAGTTTGCTTGTTGTGCCATTAGTCCGTGGCTGTTTTCAAGGAGTACAATTAAAAAAGACACAATCAAATCAAGCATGTAAATTTTGGACGAAATTTCACCAGTAAAGAAAGAAAACGGAAATGCCAAGAGCTAGTGAACACGCTGAAGAAACAAGAGCGTTTTCACCAAACAGTCGATCATACAAGCTGCTGCAACCGAAGCCAGTTTTAAACTTTCAAAAAGGAAGAAACCGTTTTCAGATGGTGAGTTTATCAAGGAATGCATGTTTGACGTAGCTAGTATCATGTGTCCAGAACAGAAAACCAAAATGGATAGCATTGCCTTATCGAGGAGAACTGTGGTTAGACATGTTGAAAAAACAAGTGACGATCTCATGAGCCAACTGAAGGATACAAGCAAGCAGTTTTTGTGGTATTCGCTTGCATTGGATGAAAGCACTGACGTACAAGACACTGCACAGTTGTTGGTATTTATACGGGGAACGGATGCTAATTTTGAACTCAATGAAGAGATACTTTGTGTCGATTCCCTAAAAAATACAACAACTGGTAAGGACGTGTTTCATGCTGTTGAAAACTGCATTGCAAGAACTGGGTGGGAGTGGAATAATATGGCGAGTGCAACAACTGATGGAGCTCGTGCTTTGACAGGAAAAACTGTAGGGCTGCTAAGTTGATGAATGACAAGATCAAAGCAGAACATCCTAGCAATGCGCTCATACCACTTCCCTGCCTCATCCACCACGAAAGCCTGTGTAAAGGTGCGCTGAACATTAAGCATGTTACTGATTCGGTTGTCAATGTTGTCAATCTTATCAGAGTCAGGGGACTCAACACAGGCAGTTCCGGGCATTTCTAGAAGATTTAAAAACTGAACATTTGGATGTCCTTTACCACAGCGGTGTACCCTGGCTGAGCCTGGGCAAGGTATTGAGGAGAGTGTGGGAGCTAAAAGAAGAAATCGTGATGTTCCTGGAAATGAAAAGCATTCAGTGTGACTTTAGTACCAACATTGTTGATGAAGAGTGGAGGCTGGACTTCAAGTTGGCCATTGATATTATGGAAAAGTTCAACGAGTTGAATATAAAACTTCAGGGCAATGGTATATTTACACACGAGATGTACGTGCACGTTAAATCATTCCAAATGAACCTGTCATTGCTCTCCAGGCAAGCTGGTTATAACAGATTTTGTAATTTTCCTTTGCTGAAAGAAGCAAACATTTCTAGTGAACTTGCAGCAAAGCATAAAGTTCAGTTGGATACCTTTGGCTGTCGAATTCGACAGAAATTTAAGAACCTGGAATCGCATTTTAATATCCTCAGCTCTCCATTCACCACAGAGGTTGATTCAGCTCCTGAGGATATACAGCTGGAACTGCTGGACTTGCAAGCAAATAATGATTTGAAAGAGAAGTTCAAGTCAGATTCACTGCCTGACTTCTACAAGCCATTGTCTGACAATTTGTTTCCAAACTTGAAAAACTTTCTGCGAAGTTTTTGACACTGTTTGGATCCACGTACATTTGCGAACAAGCATTTTTTTGTTTAAAGATAAACACGTCGAAGAACAGGTCATTGCTGACAGACACTAACCTGCATGCTCTTATGACACCAACCTGTATGCTCTTATGACACCAATCTGCATGATATCTACCAGCAAACTTGCTCGCAATTTCAAGATTGTGAAGAACTGTGAAAAGTTGCACAAGCTTCATTAACTTTTGTGATTGGTAATTTTTTTATAAGGTTTTATTATTACTGTAGAATTTTATGAAACATTTGCTATTTTCATAAAAACTTAGAATTTTACGAAAATAGTCAATGTTTCAGTACTAACCATAACTGAGTAAATAACATTAAACGTACCTGAGTGTGAAATACAAAAATTGTTTTTAATATGAATATGTTGTTATTTGCACACTGAATAAATTTTCCTACCTTGTAAATAGAGTGTGCGGCTCTAGGCTGCAACATTTTTTTCAAATGTGGCCCTCCGTACAAAAAGTTTGCCCACCCCTGAGCTAAGCCATTGACAAACTACAATGATATATTTTTTCTGAATTTCAGCTGACTGAAAGCAAAAAAATATTGATGCAATTTAACTATATCTTTCATTGATGTTAAATCCATTTTTGTTGTAGAAACAAATTAATGCTGGCCAGTGAAAATAGGGGAAGTACCATCATCAATGAATCTCAAAAATGCTTCAAGAAGAGATTTGGAAAAGTTATGTAAAGAGTCAAAATGCTTGTATTTTCTCTGAAAAGTTACTATGTGTTTTGAAAAAAAAAGGAATTCTTGAAAGAGTTTTTTTTGCGCAAATAATAAAAGTTCCAAAAAGGCGAATGGCAGATTTTTGAACAATGGGGTAAAAAGCAAATTAAAATATGTTTAATCAACAATTTTGGGATTCGATGTAACCGACAGAGACTAAATAATGGCGAAGGATGTGGATAAGCAATTTGTTGCTTGAGTTTTTCCTCAGCCTTTTTCTGGTGTTTGCGATTGTGTTATCAGCATGGGTGATTGTGCTTGTGGCAATAGGCTCTTCCCAATAGCAGAACGTGCTTAGTCCATTTTTCAAATCTCTTTGCTGTCGAAAGTGCTTTGATCGCTTGGCGCAAACAGTGTGTGCGTTACTACATTATGCTTTTCTATTCAGGTGCATGCCAATATCTCATCAAAGTAGAGCTTACGTAAACAGATCTTGTTTCATCTCTTGCTATTACAGAGGTGTTCTTACATCGACTGCTATTAGAGAGGTGTTCATGCATCGACGTGTAAAAAATTCATATGTTGTTGTAGTGGTATCTAATTACAAATTAACTGCACCGTTGTTTTCTTAATGCTGTGCTCCATGTGAATAGGGTTATCTAGACCTGGAGTGGGCAAACTTTTGGTACGGAGGGCCACATTTCTAAAAAATGTTGTAGCCGAGNGCCGCACACTCTCATTACAAAGTAGGAAAATTTGTTCAGTGTGTAAACAACCACATATTCATATTACAAACAATTTTTGCATTTCACATTTGGTACGTTTAATGTTATTTATAAAGTTATAGTTAGAACTGAAATCTAACTATTTTCATAAAATTCTGAGTTTTTATGAAAATAGTAAATGTTTCAGAAATTCTACATACGTAGGAGTTTTTGCAAGTTCCGGCGGGCCGCATAAAATGATCTCGCAGGCCGCATGCGCCCCGTAGTTTGCCCACCCCTGATCTAGATAATTGTATGTGATTAGGCAATGTTGTACTCAAAATTACAGTGAAGCTGACTGGAAGTAAAAACTCACAGTAATACGTTATGGTCCATTTGCGTTGCTACGCAGATGAAGTTTACACAACTGGAAATTTTGAAAATGAAGAGATAAAATGGACACTAATCCGTTGGTGCAAAACACAAAGAAAAACAGTGATAAAATTCTAACTTTTTGAATAGTTTTATTCACGTTTTCAAGAATTAGACAAGACAACAACAAATGAGATCAAACAAAATTTCTAACTCCATTTTTGCAAAATTCGTTTTTTCATAAAAGGTAAAATGTTTGTATTGTTTGACATACGTCTTCGTCTGGTAAATGTCAGGAAATTTACAACGGAATTACTCTTGAAAAAATATTGTACAACTGCAGCACACATGCTAACCTTTCAGGTATTTTTAGATTGTGCCGATTCTTCCAACACAATCTCTTTATTGATTGCCCTCTCCTTGTTCTTAACGACGATGCTTCTTTGTGCAGCCGTAATGTGGTAAATCTGCGTTTTGTTGTTTATGTCATATACACTATATCTGTTTGATAAAGGAATGTTTTTTAAGTTTTCGTAATGCAATTCAACATTACCTTGTAAAATGAAAGATTTTGTGAAAAGCTGCAAGACGTTTGAAAATCTCTTTTTGTTTGAAATATGTGAAACACTTTTCTTAGTAGTTGATGATTTGTCTTTGCCTTATGTACAAACGATAGTTTTATCGATTCGTGTACTTTGGATTGTGGTCCACAATTTTTGAGCAATGAAGAGTTTGAATTACAATGCATTGCAGGTTGAAAGGACGAAACATATGCAACATCTTGTCTCTTTCCAATGAAAATTCAAGTACAGGTAAGAGAGTTGGAAGCAAGCAATTTTAAAGTCAAGCTACAAAGCTGCTTAGGTGATGCCGTGGTATATATTCGGCGTTTCACATTTTCTCCAGCCTAGACAAAACTCTGTTTATGTAGCATTTTAAAGATCGGTGGCAAACCTTTAAGCTTGCAATGCTTAATCTTTAATTAATACGCCGTCGAATGGGACAGTTCGGCGCCGCCGTTTCGGCGATGGACGTTTCGGCGATGAAATGTGAAATGTGTTTTCCTTTGGAATGTCACCAAAGGGCAAAAGTTCGCACTACCGTCGTCTGGGAAGCGTGTAAGCGCAAGAGTCAGTCTAGCACTTGT
>JGI24159J19872_10003863_pt1 | contig 18938 bp, 14 predicted proteins | sample Ectturendosymbi4_FD_19872 | JGI IMG/M metagenome (IMG submission 19872) | reverse complement strand
GAAACCGGCGTTCGCTCCAGCCAGCACCAGAAGCCAGTTGAATCTGCGGAGGAGGTTTCCTTGCTTTAATAAACAGCGTGACGGAGAAGTTGGCGCACACCGTAATTCGCGGAGGCGATAAAACTCATTCTTCGCATCAGTCGGTTTTCGCGCCGAGTGAATGAACTCTGCTGTCTGCAGCGTTGAAGTGCGCAAGACTTTAAAGTGATTGGTCCTTATTTGAGTTTTGCTGATAGCCCGAAGCATCGCAATCCTTTCGCGTGGAATATCACTCTATGGAGGTTTATTTTTGGGCAATTTATGAATGCTTCTGCCACTTAATCCAAAGGGCATCAATTGGTAAAAGCACACCGCGTAAGGTACACCACTGGTCAGTTGCACATCTACATCCGTTGTATTGCCATTAAATTCCATTAGCAAGCCACTCATTCAATTCCATTAAAGCTGGAATTAGAGGAATAGCTACATTTAGTTGTTATGAAACAGCAACTGCAATCGATTGTTTTCCTTACGAACAGCACCAGACAAAATACAAACAACTAAATCAAAAATTATTACAGATACCAGAAAATGGAACTCTCATCGCGCTTTCTACAGATCACTTAAATTTTAAAAGTCAACATGTGAAATATCTAGTTCCGTGCCATTTTTGAACAATTAATTCGTTCCACCGAATAAAGTTTGACTACAACCTCAAAACTTATTCCTCCATCGCATGAAGGAATAAACGTTTGACACGCGTTTCCCCGATCACCTGCTGTATCTAGGTTCCGAGTAAGACATTGAAAGTTCGCGTTAAGCTCAGCACTTGTTTATAATTCGACGAATGCAACAGATCTGCTTCAACGTGCAAAAGTTGATGTGAGTGGCGACTAATTAAGTAATCTAACCGGTAACAACGTTCGGAGACCTGCAAACAGTCACTGACAGCACGTACTTGCTGGCATCGGTCGTCGCGTAGCTGGTGGCAGCAAAGGTCACGCCTATTAGACTTCCACCACAAACGCTGGCGAGAGTTCCGAATAACGTTACGCCGCCGTTGGTGCCTGGAAACAAAACTGCTGTTTCCATGGATTGGCAACTTTACTGCTGTTATAGGACCCATCGCGGGAGAGATTTAAACCGCGGGCACTGTTTTGGTTTGCGACAATATCTGCAGCTGATACTTCTTTCAAAGCAATAAACCACCAACAAAGCGATGCGGGATCAACGCATGCGTGCAGCCGCACGATGACATCTACGCTGTTTCTTAACACCTAAGTCAAACTTCAGCCGACAACGTTGCGCATAGTCTAGATCAGGGGTGACGAACCTATTTGCTATCACGGGTCACTTTGTCAGTTACCGCTGAGTAATCGGGCCGCACAACTTTTTAGTCATGCTACGAAACCTGTTAGTTCAAGACTGCTGGTCTCGCCTGAATGCTTCGCGGGCCGCACGAAATTCTTTTGCGGGCCGCATGTTCGTCACCCCTGATCTAGATACAGGTAAAACACACACAAAATTAACAAAACAAGGGCTTTCGCGGAACCTTACCTGCAGGCACAGTCTTGCCAGTTGTTACGAGCACTGACGTAGGCTTGCCGACCGCCGAACCGAGCTCGGATGCCCATGTGTCACCGCAAGCACATGCAACAGCGCCGAGGACGCCGACAGACAGCCACGAACTGCACCCAAACACGCTGTTAATGAATCAGCTTCCAAGATACACAAAGTAATCGGACAGGTCAAATTGCACCAATCAATGGTCGGCAACTGTTTTGCCATGCGGGGCGGTTCAACGTCTCAGGCATTATTTCCACGGACCGGTCTTCAAGGTGTGGAGGATGAATGTATCAAAGTGAAATAACGAATTTTGATTGCATGCAACTTTGATGCACTTCTCTCCGTAACGCTGAATCAGTAGGATCCTCGAGCTTGTTGCTATGCAACGACGTGGTCCCACCTTGGGGCAATCCCCGTAGTGTATTCCTTCTGTCGTCTGCTTCGTGATAATGTGCTTCAAAACATGTCTAATTTTTTTGTTAATTTAGTTTTTCTGTGTGAACCAGTGGTTGCTGACCACGGAAATAAGTATTGTAGAAAGATAAAAATTAAGCAATGATTTGCTTCAGCTGGCAGTATGTCGACGAGTTCAAAGGAAAAGGGCAGTCAGAAGTCAGAACCAGTGTTTGCGAACACATAATAATATTCCGACTGTATAGGAAAAAGAACTGCTTATCAAACGACACATTTAAAACGGACGACCTCATGACGTCATCTGATGAGCAACTGCGACAGAACAGTATGGACTTATTTTTTTGCAAAAGCAAAGTACAATCCAAACTTCAAGTTTAGGAAGATGACGATTCGCCTGATACTACGACGGTAGCAACTCGCCTTGTATAAAGATTGGGGTCATTGTAGTCAACTGGCCAATCCCCGCAGCCGATCTCAATTGCGTAAAGTAACGCGAACGCTGTTGGCACACCACCGTTGTTCAGCACATTCAACCAGTTCCTGGTCACCCCTGCGTTTGTGGCAATGGTTAAGCGCAGAGTAAACAAATTTAAGGCAGAGTGATCGTGAACCGCGATCGTGAAAATCATATTTGCGGCATGCACATTAGCCTGTAGTCGCTTCGGTCACAATTAGAAGTTAACAACAAGCAAGTCCTTTCACGTTCGCAGATGTTTTGAACGTGAAAGCAACGTTAACAAAACACACTTAAGATTTAAGAACTGCGTGGACCATCATCGCAGATTTTTGTTGCAATATCGTAGAAATTTTGGAAAGCTGTACAAGAAGCATGCGGTTTTAAAACAGTTGATTTCCATAATAAGCCGTAAAGAACATCATTAAAAGCGACCAGCTTCTTAATATTTTCATTGTCAGCAGCATGGAGATCAAACGACAACGGCATCAAGAACAACCAGAAAACACCGCAATAATCAACTTGCACGTTTTTTCGTCACTCTCCTCTCCATGGGATACAAAACTGTTAAGTAAAGATTACTACCAGGAAAAACAATTTAGTTCGAGTGACATTTGACAACATCCATCGGTGAATGTGAAGGCGTTGCGGGGGTCGGGATTGCAATTTCGCAACGGGAAAAAGAAACATAAATATTCTTGCCACTGGCAGATTACACAGTGTTCCTTATGATTTGCACACGAAGATGACAGAAAAGTCACAAAAATTAGGAGAAACGCTGCAGATAAACCACGCGAAGCTCCACTCCTTCAATTAGAAACGCTAATTCACAAATCTGATGCAGAATTGAGCGCACCTTGAGAGTCGTCCAGACTGACTTTTGTTGCAGCACGAAACTTGGTTAATTTAGATGAAGTAAAAAAAAAGACCAGCAAGGAAACGATGAAACTGGTGTTGGTGATCGTCATAACGAAACCGACGACGACCGCTGCAAAAGGAATGTGCTGCTGTAGCGACTCAGTAACGCTTGGGCAAAGTAAGCCGCTATACCTTAGAAGTACGATACGAGAGAGGTAAAATGAAAGCATGACGACGGTTACAAATGATAACAATCAATTTATCACCTGGACCAAACTATTGCATGCCACAAGATATCTACCGCGATGACTTAACAACTGAGATTCTGCTGAGAAATTACGTATTGGCTGTCTCAAGCACGTAAACTTCACGCAAAAGTTGCTATTTGCACCGTCTCACAGAGTTCACCAACTTGCCAGACTACTTGAAATCAGACTGTTTAAAACACTTAAGATTTTTTGCTTTCAGATAATTCATCTCTTAGTTTTTAAAATGTAAGCATTTGGGCTGTCCAATGAACTACGACCAAAAAGTAAAGAAACGTGTGGCCTACAGGTGGGCGATATTTTTTCTCATTTAACGGGCGATCTCCAACATGAGCCTTCCTGAATCAAAGTCACGCAATGTCAGCTGTATCATGCGTGTCAACTACGCCATGACACTGCAGTACCACTAAGTTGTTTTGCCTGTTTTTTATTATGTGGGAGTGTATAGCAGTAGACACGCAAATCAAACAACTTCAAGTAGCTACAATTTTCTTCAGAATAACCTGTTTTCCACACCCGCGGAATTTTCAGTTAGCAGTAAAGCACTACTGAATATGATGCTAGCATCTTACAGGCCCAACAAACGAGAAACTCTACCACAGCTCAAGCATTTTACGGACTCCACGGAGAATAGGTTGCACTACCAAACGAACAACAAAATCATCAGACGTTTGCCAGAAGGATAGCTTATCGTTCTTCCGGTAAGTTCACTCACCAGCACAAATACCTGAAACAGTCAGGGATTGCCTGCGCAACTCGCGAAGAGCAAAGAAGGTCGGCACCATTATAGCTGCGAAGAGTCGATGTGGTGGTACTACCGTGATTCCCCCTGTAAAATATACAGCAGGCTGCTTTTCGCACTCAGTAAAATTGGTCCCAGCAAGCTTGATCATCATTTTGAGTTTTCTTTGTTGTAGCTATCAAACGTGTTCACCGTCTACGGCGAAATACACCAAGTACCATTTCGGGACAATCACGGTTTAAAAATACAACGTACAACTACCACGACTTCCCAACGAGGAATTGGAATATCACAGACGCCGCACCAAAAGATTTATCTTTTGCAACTACCTTCTAGTTTTTTTTTTATCGAGAGCCATTGGACCGATTGAAAAGAACATAAACTCACCATAGTGGGTCCTCACAGACAGAGTCATGATCCAGGTTGCAATCACTGCGGGGAAGAGGAGTAGCAGTAAGACCGAAGCAATGACTCTACAAACCATCATTTTTTAAGAGCCCTACATCTAAAGAAAATACACGCCCGATTAAACAACAACAAAAGGTTTTCCGCTCGGAGCAAAAATGGGTACTTACCGGAATGGAACAAGCTACAAAAACAAACTGCCACGACTTTGATGCAACTTCAAATAAACCACTGTTGTTCACTTTCTCAACGCGCCTTTTCATAAGCAGTGAAAAAAGCAAACTCTTGAGATTTAAAATCACGGAGTGCATTGATCCAATGCGAACGGTGTGAAGATGCGGTCTTAACTTGCTCACGTTCCGTTAAAGTTAAAAGGCCCCCGCGTAATTACATTGCAATTACAATTATGTCGGGTACGTCCGTGGAGCCCTAACAACTGATGTGTTTCACTTGACAGACGTGAAGTTGGAAAAAGTATTAACAAAAGCAAAAAAGATATCGTTAGTTTCGTATGAAAACAACCAGCTGTAAAAAATCGGTGCATCACACGCAGATTATAAAAAAAAACACAAACAACCAAATAAAGCCTGTGGCAAAGGTCATTTCGGAACGAATTTATTCCATCGTCAGTTGTAATGAATTAGCAAATGACGAAAAAGTTAAAAAATAAGCACACTGTTCAACGGCAAAAGCAAACAGTTCTGAGACAACAAATTTCAAACGCATAGCTGCAACGTTAATGCGGCAGTTTGTGATGAAAATCAATAATTTACTAGCAGCAGTGCGAACACTTCGCAACCAGTGCTTTGCAGAAGCGAAAAAAGCGAGCAGCAAACGTGCGAATTGGATAAGAAGAACTGACAGTAAAAAAAATTGTAATGGATGTGGATAGGTATCTGAGGAGGATCAAATACAACGGCAGTAAGAAGCCAACTTTGGACGTTCTTCACTTTTTGTGTTGGCAGCATGTTCGTCACGTGCCATTTGACACGCTTGGTCTTAAAAGTGGGCAACGGAGAATAATGGACGAGAAAAGAATTTACGAAAATATCGTAAATCAGAATCGTGGCGGTTTTTGCTTTGAATTGAACGGTTTGTTTTGCTGGCTGTTGCGACAGTTGGGCTTCAAAGCAGTGATCTTGAAAGCGCAAGCTTACCAAGACAAGCAGTTCAGCGGCGACTACAGTCATCTCACAATCCAGGCAAGTTTCATATAATTTTCATAGAAATTTAACATCTGTGGGCAGGTTGGCAACCATCTGACATTTTCGGTGGGTTGTTGTATTATTTTCGGACGGGGAGGGCAAAATGATTGTAATACCTAACAACTAGACATATTTCTGAAAATTTCGGAGGGGAAATTACTCGGTTGCCCCCATAGTCGCGGGCCTGTCTGGGGGTGTTATGGGAATTTTCGAAGTGACGACGTTCAACAAATTTTGCGAAGGTAACTTTGGAAGACAAGAGCAGGTGGCTCGTCGACTCCGCGGTGCTTGCTGGTCCGATACGTCTCGACACAACCGAAATTCAGGTTGTCAGAAACGGTTTGTACCGTATTCTTTATCGCGAAGAATTTGGAAGATCGTATCACTACCTGGAGAAGTACAAACGAACAACTCTGGCGAACGTAGGTATGGAAGCATTTCATGCCAAGATTCCGATTGTCGAACGAGAATTGTTGCAAATAGAAAACTGTCGCTTATTGAACAAGAATTGAATTGTAGGTTGTAGAAATATTTGCATGTCGGCGGCGAAATAAAAATGTGCGTTCACTTTAAATAACAGAGCACCACACATATTACGCCCATCAAAAACCAGAAATTACATTGCAAGCAGCCGAAATTTACCATGTGTGACTGCACGTAAACAGCGAAAATGCACTTTTTACGCCAGTCTAAGTGGGGGTGCTTGAACATTCCAGCACATAGCCTGGCCGAAGTAAAGTCGAGGTTAAAACGCATCAAATAAAATCCTCAAACTCTTTCAACATCACGACTTCTGAAAAATTTTGCGCAATCTTTTCAAATAACGCGGTATACTTGCCAAGCTTAACATCACAGATGAATTGATTTTGGAAGAAGATGAGTGCAAGTTTAACATCGATGCTTTCAAAGACATAGCTATGAAACAAGCAACTGCCACCGGCCAGTGGGAACACAAGATAAGATTTGAAACGAAAGGAAGTGAACTGCGAGACTTCCAAGTAAGAGAAAGCTTCCAAGTGGTACGTTAAGAAAATTCTAAGCGATTTTGCATGCATGTATTTACAAACACGCGATTTCACTATTCCGCTGAAAACAATGGCCCGTTGTTCGAAGCAATTGCACACCACGAACAACAGCCACAACAGGAGTAAAACTGCTATATTTTATCCAAGAATAACGAGAGAGGAAAACATGTTTGCGTCACACAGAAGAAAGAAATAAAACGATTGCGGTTCTCGAGAGCTTTTTTACTTTTGCGTAGTTAGCACTGCAACTATTTCCATAAAAGTTACAATTTCACTGAAATTCGCTTCGCTCCTTCGCAAAAAATGAAACTTACGTAACTGAACGATCACTTTTCGGCACTTTTTGTCCATGTCTAAGTTGCACCCATGATGTCACGAGATGAACACTCTAAAACAGTGGTTTTTAACCGCGGGGCGCGCTTCTCCAGGGGGGCGTCAAGAAATTTCCAGGAGCGCGCGAGCCCTTAGACGCCCTACAACAGGGGGTCACCAACCTTTTTGAAACTGAGAGCTACTTCTTGGTACAGATTCATGCAAAGGGCTACCAAGTACCAGTTTGATACACAGACTTCTGAAATAAGAATTTGCTTAATTTGTCTTCAATTATGTTATCATTAATAAAAATAAAATATATTCATCAATGTGAAGACACTGATCATGTTTATGCTATTGTCAGAACACGGCCGACCCACGCGGTCCGTGCGGACGACCTGGTGCCCGCGGACACCATGTTGGTGACCCCTGACCTACAACATAGAAAGTTTGATCAAAAAATTCACCATTGAAAACATTTGTTTGTACAGCTTATTTACAGTCAGGGGGGCTTAAAACAAAGGACAATTACTCAAAGGAGGCGTGGTAGAAAAAGGGTTAAGAACCACTTCTCTCAAAAGTTATCACGCTGCAGGTATAAAGCGCTAATGCTCTTGTAAAATAATGGAACACAGCAAGGCATATGGCACAATGCACGTAAGATAGCTTCTTTCGCCTGATTGCCGTACACTTGCTCTATAATTTTAAATTCCAGGAAATGATGGACTTTCATCAAACCAGTCAAGAGAGTGAATTTGCACACAACAGTTTCTGCATTTTACACAAAGAAAACGGCTACATTTGTCTCTGGGGAAGGACGTTCGTGCAAAAGGCATACATCGATTATGACAATGAGGTGGTCTGCGCAGCACAGCTGGATGATGACGCGGCAATCCAAACAGTTCTGAAAGAACAGTTTAATGTAAATGTGAAGTCAAGACTGGATTTGCATGAAAGAGACATTGGCAAACTGTTGCACGGCGCGGGGGGAGGCCAACAAAAACGCCGTGTGAGAACGTCGTAAAATCGCAGTAAAATACACCACGAAATGACGCAAAGTAGAGTGGTTCTGTTAATTTTAAGTTTTGCTGTAATACAGTGGTGTTAAGAGAGGATAAAAACACTGCATGAAAATCAACGCCATCAGGCTGTTTTTTAAGCCAGGCAGAGCCGTGTGAAAGGCTGTTGCCCCTCCCCCCCAAATCCAGATGGGGCCTTTTTAATCAGCAAGCATTTACGCAGCTGCGTGCTTTTTCGAGCCAGTTGCAAATTAGCCCCCTGAGCAACGCTATTTCAATACCTAACCAAACTAAACTAATAATCTCGAATCAGGAAGAAGTTCTTAACTAAGTAACTTCCATTATTTAAACAAACTTTTATTACACATTCAACAAATAAGCAAGCGCATGCACCGCATTCGTTTAAAATTTCTAATACAATATATGTTGTGGTGCCCCTAGGAATGGTCGGGGCCCCCCGACAGGGGAGTACGGGGCTGCCTTGTCACGGCACTGAAGCCAGGCAACATACCTGTTTCATTCCGAGCAATGGAAGGAATCGCTTTAAACAGATCTTTTGATCTGGAAGTATCTCTGATTCGGTGAAACGTGACCACCCGAACATACAGCATTGTTCAGCATTTTTTTCATATGATTGTAAGGAAAGTCTTTAGCTTGCAGGAACAAAATCATTCGTGACACAGTTGCAAGTAAATTGTCTCAAAACAGAGTCTGAATGGGTACGCGTCCGTTTCCGGATGCAGTCGGTAACGATAAGACCGGAAAAAAGCAAATGAAGGGGTTTTCACATGACTGGAACTTAATACCTTGCCGTTTAAACGCTGAAAATCAACTGATTTGATGATTTTCATCCGAATAACAAAAAACTCATGAAAAACTAGCACTGTTTTGGTGATGTTGCATTTCTCGTTGAAAACAGTCACGAATTGCGGTGATGCGTGACGAGCAAAACAAACAAGAAAAAGTAAGCAACACCAACGCTATCAAAATAACGGTAAAAAGAGGTATTCACGTTTTCAATTTCCTGTTTGCTTTGGTTTGTGGTGATTATGCCAAGATGCCTTTCTCTCAGATAAACGACTGATTAACACATATACAAACCTAGAAGCTAAACCAGCTGGTATGCTAAAACGTCCTGCACACGATTTGGCTCAGACCTCGAAGATATCTCTTTTAACGGCAAGAGAGTGCAGCGGTAACGTAACGAACGATTTTATAACGTCTTGCAACAAAACGGGGTTTAAAATACGTCGCCAACCAGTCTCGTCTCGACTGCGATCAGATCTTGCTTTATTCGACAGACAGGCATAAATCTAACCGAAGCTTTGATTCTCGTAACCTACCACCGTTGTGGTTCTTTAACGCCCGCGCCGGCCACTACAGTGGCCGGCGAACCTTTGATCGGCCGTAACTCCTGAACGGATTGGGTTAGAGAGCCAGTGAAAACATCCCTGGATGCAGGAGACAGCAAGGAATCCGATGAGCTTGACAAAAATATACTTTTACATTTGAAATTTTTGAGAAAAATCTATATTTGTGCATTTTCAGTAGTGATTTTTTGGGAATTTTCAGAGAAAATAAAAAACTCGTTTTCCGCGTCCCGTTTAGCCTTTCCATCTGGTTTTTGCGTTTCGCCGACGTCTGAAGAGCCCTAGAACACCACGTGTTCCAAAAAAATTTGGTTCGGGCTATTTTGGGGAGAAATTAGGGTGCAAAGAAGTGTGGGTTGGGTTGGTTCCAGATCACGTTTTGGGGTCCTGAGAAAAAAAGTTGGGTTGAGTTCCAGATCACGTTTTGGGGTTCTGAGAAAAAAGTACAGAGGTTAGTGACTTTGTTCTTTAAAATGTTCTAGGAGCTATTCTGAAGCTTTAGAGACCTTGATTATCCTTCTAGTTTAAGGAGTTGGGGATTTGTGGCCAAAAATATACCAAGAAATTGACTCAGCCGCCTGGTCGATATTTTGATTTTATTTAGGAATAAAGTTTTCCTGTCAATATTCTGGCTTGAAATTTGGTGGGATGTTGTAAAACACCCAAATACACCTTTTCTGCAACTTTGGTGGAGTTCGTGGTTGCTGACTGGCAGAAAAGCGGCTTGAACTACAAAAATAACCCGAAATCCGTGGTTTTTGCACCGTTGGACCCTCTAGCAAAAACAATGTCAACTTTGTTGATCATCATTGCAAAGGTAAGGTCTTTACCGACATTTCTCATGTAGAAAGTTCATTTCCAACGTGTTTGGTTTTGGCTGTTTCAATGGACGCAACTGATTTCCCTAGCTTACGTGAAAAACAGTTTTTTCCCTAAACCGACGTCACATGTGCGCGCCACCTACCTCAGAAGATGCGGTGCTGTCTCCCGGATTCGATGATGCCTTCACTGACTCTCTAGCTCAATTCGTTCAGAAGTTATGGCCGTTCAAAGGTTTGCCGGCCACTACAGTGGCCGACGCGGGCGGTAAAGGGCTCAGACCCAACCTTCAACCCCTGGACTACATGCTTCGAAATCTAAACTGGTGAAACAGATCTTTCTGAGCAGAAACAAAAGGCAGCCGAAGTGATGCAAAATAACATTCTGTTTATTCCGTTTTTGTTAAACTATGATAGCAATACTTCAGATCGACTCTAAACTGTATGCAGTGGTGATTCTAGCTTTTCGAGCGAGACTGGCCGCCGTGGCCGGAAGTGTGGGGTGTGGCAGAACATAGGCGTTATACCCACTAAGGTAATTGAGAGGAACAAGGATTTAACGACAGTTTTGCACAATTTAACGACCGTTTTGTTTTTCTGGAAATTATATTTGGCAAACGCTTTTTTTCTACTCAACTGTTGACATTCTTTACTAACTATTGACATCTGCATCTGGCAGTTAGTAGGGTGCTTTCCAGCAAATAACACGCAACCTTTTTGGTTTAGTTTAAATGTTTGTTAAAACCAGGGCTACGGAGCTGTCGTAAAAATGAATCTGTACCAGCTCCGGGAGCTTTTCCTTTTCATCAACATGGTTCCGGCTCCAGAGCTCTCTTTTTTCATGACATGGCTCCGGCTCCAGCTTCCGTTCGTTTTGACACATTAATATTTTCAATTGTCTTGGTGTGTCTCAAGTGGACTGGAAAATAAATATATCTAGTACACAAAACTGAAAAAATATATCACACTTTAACTTGTTTTTCTGAGAATGCGCTTTACATAAAATCATATTGCTGATGCTTTCTCGTTCTAGTGACACACCCAGTTTATCAGTCATTTCCTTTCTCCAGGTAACTCTGTAATGCGGGTGAAGATAACACTGTAAGAGCTATATCGTTGTCCACGACTAACTGAATCAGATGCTTTTTAAATTTTTGTTTAGTCATTAATACGGTAAGTTTCTCACAGTGGTAAAATTTTGACAGCGTCTCTTGTTTCCATTCAGCATTACTTGCAATCGTTTGACTGTTCTTAGCTTCATCTCTTTCTATGCACGTTTGAAAATGTGAACATTATGTCTTTCCAGGTGGCGTTTCAAATTGAACGTTTTTGCTGCCAGTTTGACTCCACACAAATCTCCATTTTCTTCAACTTGACAGAGAAATTCACCTTTGAGTTTCTTAAAACGACTGAAAACTTCTGATTTCTTAACTTTTGCGCTATTACTAAGCAGTGACAAATGGCAAAATAAAGCACACTTTAGACTAAAGCTTACGAGAAAATAAGACCAGTTGCTGGGTTGAATACAAAATTTGTTTCCACAAATGAAATCCCCAAGTCCATATTTGCTTACATTGCATTATAATACTCTCCTGAAAATGTACCGCCTTGCAAAACATCGCTAATATGCTATTAATTAGTCAGAGTTAACTTTTTATGCTATGCTACCAAACATAATGGTTTCTAGGAAATTTTGCCAGGTACTGTAATCTAGTAAACATAGCTAGTAAGCTTAATGGTTTCTAATTTTAAAAAATTATACTTTCAATGGTGTGCCGTGCATATCAGTTTTAGGCCTGCCATGATGTCTTATCTGAATCATACTCTCTGCCAACACCATCTGCATGACTACACAGCTACAAAAGCTATGGATATCATATTACTACCGACAAAGCTTAGTTTGTTAGATTGCTGAACTGCTGCTACAGATCCAGTTTGATCATTCTGACTAGGAAGTAAGATTAGTTACAATGTTTCTCTTACTTAACAAGTAACACCACATCTGTCCAGATATGATGCCACAGTCTTAATGATGAGTAAATCATGGAAACATCAGTGAATGGTTGTTGCAGTCTTGTGTCGTGACGATCATACTGATTAGTAGTGCTATAAAGGGCACTGTTTTTGGTGAAGTCAAGCTTTCAGTAAATTTGGCAAACCGTTACTATTCTAAAGGAAGGGACCCAGAGCCAGAGCTACCTCTCATACATAGCTCTAGCTCCCAAATCTTAAACTGAGCTCCGGCTCCTTCAAAATTTTAATCTGAGCTCTGGCTCCTTGCACGATGCCCAGGTCCAGCACTCCGTCTCTGCAGCCCTGGTTAAAACATCAAAAACTTTATATTTTTACCCAACAAATCTCACTATTTTTGAGAAAAGTTCGATTCGCAAATGTTTTGGGAAGATGACCTTCTTGGTTCCAGCAAGCTAGGGGGAATCAAAACCTGGCTTCACATAAAAATTTTGGCCATATGGCGTTTACATGTATGTGGAAAAATAAGAATCTGTTTTTCTATTGTGACAAAAATCAGCCCCATTGTTTATGAGACTTGAGATTATTTCACTGTACAGTCATGCTCAAAAGTTTAAGACCACCTATTAAAATCTGGATTTTTACAACAAGTTTGGAAGATTGTCTCATTTGCTTTGTCACATTGGTTTTAATGTTGGAAGAACATTGTTACATAACTGATGCTTCTATTACAACCTTTAGGAGTGAGCTTTTCAACAATCTGGTTATCTTGGAAGCAAGAAAGTTCGAAATTATGGCAAGTTTTTTCTGCTGAAAATATGAGAAAAAAGGGTGTTGTCAGGTGTGGACAGGTCAAAAATTATTATTTTGCATGAAGAGGGGTACTCAGAAATTTTAGGCAGGTGGTCTTAAACTTTTGAGCCCGTGACGGTAGTATTCAATGAATAAAGCACAATGGCACTGGACTTAGACATACTACATATCACAGTTAGAACAAAAGTGCACTGAGCCATGATGCCAGACTTAAGAGGAATACAAAAACATTTGCGGTGCACAGTAAACTATTTACTGACAGTTATTTTTTTAGGACGGCAACTTGTCTCTTGTATGAAGGTATTGCAATCCCATCACACAACTTTGCTTTGGTTAACACAAATGTTTCATTAGTCTGAAAAAAACAATACTGCACATGACAAAAGAGTTGCACTTTCCTATTGATCTTCACATTAAGGTTGTGGTGAAAACAACATGAGAAAGTGATGTTACAGATGAACATGGGTTTAAGAGCTCTTTTCCTAATCAGTGCAGGTAACTGAGTCATTTGTGAAACTCCATAAATCTTAATTTGCAGATCTGCTACTGCACATTCAGTTAATATCAGGCAATATCAGTTGATCCTTCACTATAAAGGATTGCTTTAATAAATTTTCAAAACTTTCATCTTTGAACATCTCCCACAGGAAGTTGTGTTTGGAAGAGTTAAAGCCAGGGCTATGGAGCCGGAACTCAAATTTCGGGCTTCAGCTCCAGGCATCCAAATTTATTGGCTCTAGCTTTAACATTTCAAAGTTTTTTGGGTCTGGATCCAGAATGATTTGGTCCATTGAAAACTAAAAAACATTGTATTATTTGTACAACTCGCTTGCCTCACAAACTATGTCTATGGAGCTGGAGCCCAAATTTCATGCTCCGGCTCCACATCAAAATTTTTTTGGCTCTGGCTCTAGCCATCCAAAATTGCTTGGGCTCCAGCTCCACAGCCCTGGATACAGCAATAAGCCTCAACTTGCACTAGCAGTCTTCATGTAGCCTTGTAAAGACATGCAAACAAAAGAAATAGTCTAAGCATTGTAGGTCTTTCCAATGCTTTTATAATCAAATTTTCATCAAAGTCATTTGTACAAAAAATGTGCATGGATTACCATTTTTGGCCTGCCTGTGACAGTGAAGTTATTGACAAAGTTTTGTCTTGCAGAGACAATTTAAAAACACCCTTACATGCAACAAGATTTAACTACACGAAAAAGCAACATAATCACATTGACTAGTTACAGTAGAAGATAAAAACTGATGAAGACTATCAAGGGAACAAACAAAAACCTAACAGAATGAGCCCATTGTATCCTACAATGACCACTGTTTGCATATCACACAGTCTCTACCAAAACAAGCCATCGGTTCCTTAAATCAGACTCACTATGACAGTAACACAAGTAAGGACTTATTCAGACTCTATGAAGCAAGTGCATGAGCGGCATTTGCCTAAAACTTCAAGTGGAAATCTACAAAAGACCATGCTGGTTTTACTGACAAGGCACAATTCAGAAGGTGTCATCACATCAGTCATCAATTTCTTTTCCTAATCTTTGCATTGCATGCACAACTTTTGATGTGCTTGCAGAATGACTGCATCAAACATTGCATTTTTAAACAAACTGATTTCCTATTTCTTTGGTCAAGTGTGAAATCTAAATAAAAGCATGCTGTACAAAGCTATAATACAGCGGTGAAAACTACAGCAGAAATTCCTCTACAGACTTTGCCAAGTCACAAGAAATGCAAATGTTGGAAACTTTTCACTTGCCATTGCAAGAAACCTTTCACTTGCTACTGATTGCTACTCACTAACCACAAATAGATTGCTTACTTGCAACATTGTCAACCGTTTGATGCTTAGTTCATCTAAAACCCTTGCCAGTCACTCAGCTCTGATTCATAATCTCCGCAGTGTTCAATGCACTTCACACCACTCTTCAGAGAAGGTGTCCCTTGGTGTTTACCTAATGAAAAGGCACCGCAATTACCATGGAGCACACATAGGCCCAAGTTTTCTAGACAACCATTAATGCTTTACAAATATGGTGAAAATACAAAACTGAGTAACACATTTTTAACAAGCAGTAAATTATTATATCCATCTGAGGTCAATTTTCAAACACTTTTTGTTGCAATGTCTAAACATCTGAAGCAATTTTATACACCACCATACACAAATTCCATTATTTTATTTCCAACACTGGGTAAGGACGGGATGTGATGAAATTTCTTGTCAAAAACACGGATGGTTTTCAATGTGCATGAGGTTCTCAAATTACCACAATTCCTGGGTCTTGATTTGCAGAAGTCGTTGTTGCTAAACACTCAAGCCTATACTTTGCATGAACAACAAACATGTGCAAGATTTCAAAACTAATGAAGTAACATTTTGAATTCAACACATTTTTATGACCTTTTTAAATAAATGTAAATGCAGCATAACTTGAACAAAGCTTTAGAAGTTTCCAATGGTTGTTATTTATCGTTACATTTCACCAAAGTGATTAGGGCATTAAATATTTTACTTGATTAACACTGTGTAAAGGTAGCTCAACCAATGACTTTGCCACTGTCGGTCTCTACCTAGTGATTTTCACATTAGTGGCACTGTTGATCTTCAAAATGCGTGAAATAATCAAGGTCACTTATTGGTCTCCTCTGTTCTTTCCCAGTTGCACCAAAGTTGAGCTTGGTAAATGTGCATCTAAAAAGGCTAATTGTTGTTGAGCAGTGCAATGCAAACGATACATTAAAAATATACTTCCCAGAACAAAATTACCTAGGATTTCCATGTGCAATAATACTGTCAATTTTTCTTTTGCATCAGATTCTGAGACAAGCTCAAACTTTTCTGTAACTACACCCTCTTTGTGTTCGGGTGCATATTCAATAAAAACAGTAATTCCAGTTTCTATGAAAAAAGATAAGAATGAAACAGGATACAATGAACATAGTAGCAAACTGTTCAACTCTCATAGTGGAAACACAAGAAAATGCATATGTGACAAACAAAACAGTACTATAGCAGTTTAGATTTTTCTTTTGCATCAGATTCTTAGACAAGGTCAAACTTTCCCATAACTGCTCCCTCTTTGTGTTTGGGTGCATATTCAATAAAAAACATAATTGCAGTTTTTATGAATCTGAGGATGTCAAATAGAGATTAGTTGGTTTTGGATTAAGAAGGATAATATTGAAATGATATATAGTTTTGCATGCATGCAGTTGTATTCACACACAACTTGGTCAGCTTCCTAGATATTTCTGAATGTATTTTTTTGCTTGACGTATACGACAAAAAAGCCTGAAAAAATGACATGTAAACTCTAATTTGGTCACAAAAAACTTTGATAATTACTGGTAATACCCAATATTTTAGAAAATGCTCTCAAACATTTAAAATGAATTAAGTTTTAACAACTAGAAATCTATAATCATAGTCTTCACTCTCTACAAAAGGGAAGCCTGCAATTTCAGTACAACATTAGCACTGCATATCACCATCAGTAAATGCTTTCAGTAAATGCTAAAAACTCTTCCATTGAAACATGCTAATAACAAATGGCAATTCTGTAATCCCCTATATACAGTCAGACCTCTTTTATCCATGACCACTTTGTTTCATCAAATAATGTCAGTTTAGCAAGGTATCTGGATAATTGGAATCAAAAGTAGAATGAACAAAATTCTTTACAGAGCAACAATGTAAACAAAGGTGACAATGTGTAATACAGTGGAACTTGCCTAAGCAGATGCTTTAAAGAAAACAGAAGAAAACTGTAGACTCAGATGAACTGCCAGCTTAGCAAATATGTAGATTGCATGTGCAACATAGCTAAATGAAACACTCAATAGTTTTTTGTTTATTAGCAGATCTGATCGATATGCAGAAGCTACTACGAATTCAGAATGAGATTAAATGTGAAAAAGAAGTGTACAAGAGACCTAACTGCACCCTGCAAGTTCTGCCACTTACATTCATTGTGTGTTGAAAATTGACTTTCACACTTCCATTGTGATTTGATAAAACAACTAAAAAACACTTGGTGTAATCTGGTTTAGCATTTTTTTCTATTGATTTAACATATCTGTCCCTAAATTTCTGTCTCGGTATCAGACAGCGAGGTTTCCAGATTAAGAGGTGAAATGCATTGGGAGTGGGAGAAATCTGTTCCTGCCAGTTTTGTGTCGGATAGTAGGAATTCTGGTTTTTCAGAGTTCGGATAAACGAGGCCTGACAGTATGTATAATATTTCTGAACATTAGAGGTACACATTTTAGTAAAACTAGCCATAGCCAGGGTTGATAAAAATGAAGACTTTTTTGAAAAAATCAAAAAAATTACATGTTTTGATTTAAAAGCAGATTTTTTTGTTTAAATGAGATGTTCTATTTTTATGATTTATTCTTGATTTAATATGTGGGGGTGGCCACCTAACACTTGTAATTTTTAATGGTTTGTTTTACTATAACTGCTTGTGGTTGTTTCTTCAAGTAAAGCAACTAGAAATAGGTAACCTTTCATTCAAACTTTCTTTGCGCTTAAACAATGTCCCTTAACACTTTGAGAGTCGAGTACAATATATTCGTACTTTGAAATCAGCCTAAAACCAGCAGTTGTCAGCTGCCTTACCAACGCCATAGCTCCTCCACCAATTGCGCTAGAGATCTGTTCAAGGGTTCAAACAGATCGGCCAGTCATCTAGTCTGCACTTGAAAAAAAATTTTTTGGTTGGGGTTGCAGATTTTTTGTGAGTGGCATTGTAAGTGAAGTAGCTTTTAGGCCATTTTGGCTCATGTTACTAGGACTAGGGCCCAACTGCTAGGTCAAAGTATTTCGCTGAAATTTTCATTGGAAACTAGGCTCGAGTCCAAGTTTTTTAAGCTTTGATTGACTTTCTAGCGTTTCTGGTTCAAAAGTTATGATCTAAAATAAAGAAATTAATTAATTATCTAATTAACTAATTAGTCAAATGTTTTTATTACTTTAGATCATAACTTTTGATCGATCCCGAAACCCCAGCAGGTCATCCAAAGTATCAAAAAACGCAGATTGTAGCCTAGTTTCCAATAAAAACTTAAGCGAAATACTATCATCGAATGGTTTGGGCCCAGGGCTAGGTGAAATGGGCCAAGGTGGCCTAAAAGTCCTCCACTTATGTCACTCACAAAAAATCCGCACCTCCAACCAAAAAATTTTTTGGAGTCTAAACTACAAGACTTGCCAAGTCTTTTGAGCTTTTGACTGGGTCTCCAGCGCTTACTGGACCAGAGAAAATCTTGTGCAAAGCCACGTGTGATCCAGCTTTTTTTGCGCGAACCACTTGAATTAACCCGGACACAAAAGTGTTAAGGCAAATCAGTTCATGACACTGAATACTAGCATGACACTAATATCGGCCTAGCCGATATATCGGTATCGGCCAAAACGGCTGATAAAATCGGCCTCAGTAGGTGTTGAAAAAATGCTGTTATATTCCTCAGGCGTCTGGACAACTTGCACAAGAAAGCACAATGAACCAAGTTAAGTCAGTCATCTTGCCAGCAGGTTCACTTTCATAAACAAGCAGACAAGATGATCTATGAAGCACACGTCAGCCATTGCAGCCAAAACAAAAGCATCATCATTAATGACATCAATAAAATATCATAGCAAAATATTGAAATTGCTATAAATTTGAAAAAGTTTAGCTCATGAATCGAGATTTTTTAAGTTTT
>JGI24159J19872_10003860_pt1 | contig 18947 bp, 14 predicted proteins | sample Ectturendosymbi4_FD_19872 | JGI IMG/M metagenome (IMG submission 19872) | reverse complement strand
CAAACTCTTCGCAAATTCCGATGTCCGTCGCTTGCAGTTGAGATAGCACTCTTTCGGTCATGTTGCTCAAGGTCCATGACCATATAGATGAGGATCGGAACAAAAAACGATTTTGAAACTGAAATCTTTGCGGAGTTTCAAAGATTCAGCTTTATGACCACTGTTCGATCAAGCGTCGCAATACTGTGTTTCCCTCTCCAATCCGACGATCTCCTTGCTCTGCCTTCCGTCACTCGGGAATACCACCCCAAAACACTTCTCCACCTGCTGCGGTGTATTGGCACTTACAACGCACACTGACTTGGCTTTCTTAAGAGGCATAATACCCTCTTAATTTTTGCACTGCACTTGTTCTAAAATATTCAAACAAAAATGGAGTTTGTCCTTACCTTTTCTCTGTTTATATTTATTCATATTCAAAGAAACCCTGCCTTGATTGAAATACTTTCGACATGGTTGAACAACTCATGGATTGCGCGCCTGACCGGTTTCAAACGAGTTCGAATCATCGCAAGGCGTTCACCTCACCTTGGTGAACGCTTTGGCTATAATCAGTAAACAAAGAATGAAGAAGAAAAAGGGGCAGTGCTGTAGCATGGAGTTTTGCAATGACAAGGCGTTCACCAGCCTCTGGTGAACGCGCAGCTGTAACATAATAATCTGGTTTGCTCAGAGGTAAAGAGCTTCTCAGCATTGAAGAGTTAAGAGTTCATTCTTGCCACCGAAAACCAAGACCGACTGACCTTCCTGTTTATAGAGAAAGACATTTTAATACAGCCAGGTTTTTTTAAGGTGTTTTAGGGCCCCGATTCGGGTCCCCAGAATTGAAAATCAGGTTCCTAGAATCAGAGAAAATTATCATCGGGTTCCTAGAATCAGAGAAATCGGGTCTCTACAGGTCCACTCCAGGTACCTAACATTTTCCTTAAAAAAAGCTGATACAGCTAAAGCGAAAATACAGCTAGAGAAATAAGGAGTACCACGAGAAGGCGCTGTTGCAAGAACATTTGTGCCGTCTACTGCAAACATGCACTCATCACTGCACTTGAGCAGGAAAAAGGATATGCGTTACTTATCACTTTTCTTGACGGGGCAGTACGGACGATGTTTTAGTCCCTTCCGCTTCATAACAACGGGTGTATTCTAGCATGCTTTATTGTTACAAGCTATTATCTGCGTCGCGTTTAAGCATACAAACAGACCCGCAGCCAGGTTGTAAGGTTTGGGGGGCAAACTACATTTTTAGGGGGAAATATTTTTGTTTTTATTATATGCTTAAAACAAATTTTTCTGGGAACGACAAAATTTGGGAATAAAAAAATATGGGGGGAAACTGCTTCCAAATGCCCTCCGGTTGCTGCCGGCCTGCATACAGATACAGCAAAACGCGCGATGTTTTCATTTTGATATCCTCATTTACAGTAGCATGTAAATGCATTGAAATGCTGACAATGAAAATAGACATTCTACATCAAGTCGAGCTGATCTTGCTCTGGTTTATTTCTAATCCGGCACAAATGACTAAGATGTGTCACGCAAAATTAGCAGCAAATGCTTACACAGGGTGTAGGGCAACTTTACACAATCACTTTATGCTAGCGTATTAAATCGTTCACGTTGGACTGAAAAAATGTAGTCTAAAAATGCTGTTTTGACTTTAGGATATGGATGGAAATCTATCAAATATCACTTATGATTAAACATTTCTCAATAGCAAACCATACAAATCGATTTATTACTTGCGTTTGGGTCATAAATAATTACACGTTTCTCTAAAAACAACAACAAATACTTTCAACCACACGCTGGAGTAGCATGCACAAATTTCATAAATCTTAAGCCTATTGTCAAAATGCCAAGATGAAATTTCCAGTGCAGATTAATGCGACAGTAGGATACTTACCTAATTTTGCCAATAATCGAACCCCGTTGGACTTCGGTTCCTCACTGGTGATTAACAGTAAATAAAACATTCTTACGTTGGTGACACGTTGCCAAGTTAGCATCATAAACATTGCTTGCTGTAGATCTTATGTTGAAAAACGTTGTTGCTGAAATCTTTGTTTGTTGTTAAAAAAAAAACTGTCTGCCACGTCGTGACTCATCACTGTCGTCATGTGTGTGTTTCTTTTTTAACCAGTGGTGTAGGAGGCGGAGGTGCAGGGGGTGCAAGCGCACCCCCAAAGGTTTTGATTTGTTGAAAATCCGGGCAAAATCCCTGAAAATTTGGGCAAAATCCTTAAAATTACGTGCAAAATCCCTAAATATCTAGGCCAAATTGCTGAAAACCTGGGCAAAAATTGCGCTCAACGTTGTTTGACTTCAAAAAATGGCACCCAACGTTTGCAGAAAAACAAATGAAGGCTTTTTTGGAGGTCACACCAAAAAAGGTCTTCAGTTCACGATCTTACAGGGAGAAAATTTATAGGCAAAAGTCACACAACAACGTTTCGGGCAAGTTTGGAAAAAGTCGGGCAAAAATCCTTCGCACCCCCAAGCTTTTGCTTGCTCCTACACCTATCTTTTTAACTACAATGCATACTGTAATTCCATTTTTTCAATTCCCCCCACAAGTATTTTTTAAGAACAAAACATTTTTTAGCAAATAAATAAATTTTATGGGCCGACCCTTACAAGGCACCTCTGATAGGCCTAGAGGTAAATGCGTAGTGAAACAACAACTCGACCGCGCACCACCCATGACCTGATAGCTGCTATGCACTTCACCATGCTGCCATCACCTTGAGCTTTGACTGCTGTGAACATTTGTTTAAAGTTTAAATTAAAACATAATCGCGTGAGTGGCTTTGATAGAACTTGTCGTGCAAAGGAAACACGACTGTTGCGCTGAACCTGCAGGTTTCTTGTGGGGTGAAAAGTTGAGGAATCGGCGGACAGACTAAATATTAACGTAAAAAAATAGAAATTTTTGCAAATTTTGTTATGTTGCGACAAATTATACATTCAATCATTCAGCCGCAGGAAGAAACAACTGCTGACGGAACAATAGGTGATTGTTACAAAACCTTGGTCTGAGTGAGTTGACACAACCTCACTGGTCAACGGCATATTCAGCTTAATGTTTGAGGCGCAGGACGGACTCCACAGACTTCATTTCTCCATGTTTTTTTTACAAAAGTTACATGATACAAGAAACGATCACAAAATCGAAAAATGGCACGCCAGCGGGTACCGTTTCCTGATTCCCAATAAGTGGCGCTTTGGCTACTGTGAATCACCAAACCGTATTTTTTCAGTCCTGTTGCCGTCGCTGCAGCGGGCAAGCTTCCTTGGCTCTCTGTCATAAACCCATTTCGCCCACCTCGATTCGTGACGTCAACGTAGTCATGACAACTGGGTTTGATCATAGTCCTGCTCTTGCAGCCGAATCAACAAATTACCGGCGTCGCTGAAACGACCGCGACGCTGTGATTGGCATGATGGCGGCCCTTGCCATTTGTCTGTGATGGACTTCGTGCCAAATGAGTGCGTGGCAAACAACGGCTTTCTCTTTAATTCGTTCAGCGACTTCAACGTCTGGAAGAAAAGTGTAGCTGGCAGGGCAATCAACGGAGGGTGATCAATCATTACGTCGATCACAAGCGAAAAGGCTGCGCAGTTGGCGCTTACGAAACTGCGCGTTCGAAGTTCATCTACGGCACTGATTGCTCGGCCATTTATGAGGCGTAAGTCGTCGAAAGCGCTGGTGACTCAAGCGCTTTAAGAAAGCCTGCGAAGCTTTTTCTCGCAGGCCTTCGGCCGTATATCGGTTTTGCCTTTCGAGGCGAGACTTCTAAATTAAAATCGAACTTATTCATGAACACCCGGCTTAGACGACGCAACGGGCTTAAGCCGAGAGGCATATCCTGCCCCCGCTGAGTGGATCAGCATGTGGCTGAAATTATGGATATACATAAACACGAAGGACGTTCGACCAGAGTGCTGTTCCAGCTGTTCGCGTCTGTCATCGAGCGATTCATCTGGATTGGATCGTGAAAGAAAATCCTCACGCAGCAGTAAAGACATGTGCTGGAGCAAAACCAACAATCGCCTAACCTAACTTGTTGAAGTCCTCAAATGGCTGGTGGTTTGTGGCCAGTTTATTGATATCCGATGAAAGATGCGGCCATTGACGCTGGATGCGTACAAAATGCGTTCGGACATAGCACTGCTTCACATTGTTGAAAGCACGGGGCTTTCGAACTGCTAAAACTAGCAAAGGTGCTGCTACGTGGAAGCAACCTGATGTCTGAAAGAGCATGTTACCTTTCACTTCCAGAATGTTTTCCTTTCAAGGCCTGCTGTGACCTTGATCAGGCGTCGTGGAAAGTGAACTGCTGCGTAAACATCAGTTCTTACTGCGAAAGTCCAGTGTAACGCTAAGGATCTTAAATCCAGTCTGTACACACGCAGTTGTTGACGCAAAACTTGCTGACTATCGGCAGTTTTAAAATAGAATCAAAAGTTTACCGTCGACTTTTTAAGGTTGGGTGAGTAAACCCGTTAAGGTTACAGTCAACTACGACTTTCACGCAGGTCAAGCACGAATGACCTTAAGTAGTAACTTTACGCTCTGTCCCGCTCAGCGCTCACCCAAGCTNGTTTCCTTTCCCCGTTTGTTGAAAATTAGTTTGGTCNTGCTTGAAGTCAAAAACCTGACAGCAAAGGAAGTTCGAGTATGGATTTACANCAGTTATCTCGTATCAGTGGCAGAAAATCATCGGACGGGAATTGAAAGNTGACCCAAATNTTCGCGTCAATGGCGAGGTGACGGATTTTGGGCTTCGTCACTGGCGCTCTTTCTAAAGCACTCCGGACATCTATCGATATGAAATAGGATTACTGAACCTCATCCGGTGTCAGTTCCCTCTTTGGGCGGGTTAGGTTATTGTCTGAAGAGTAACTCGAGATTATGTCACTGCAGCCCAGATGATGNTGAAGTGTCCTGTTTTGGGAGGGGTTGAAAATTGNCCGCAACGACAACCGCACAGNATAAGCACTCGCGTATACAACTGAATATCAGCTGCAACTAAAATCGTAGGAAGAGAGGCGCTCGATATTTGAAGAAATTCGGTGGTGGGAAACCTAATTTCACTTTTCATAATTTCGGGCTCAACTAAATGGCCGAGGAACACATTCACGCAAAAAGTCTTCTCTATCAGTGCACCTTAGTGGAATAGAACGTACCTGCACAAGCTCTTCCCAACTTTCCTTACCTTTTTTGATGTTTCAGAATGAACAACTAAATAATGCCCTTTGGCCAAATTCCCAGCGAATTCACTTGCATTGCAAACGGTTTGCTTGCTTGTTCAATTTACGCAGGACGAGTGCTGTTCATCGTCTTTCATCAGATTGGTTGGTTCTTGGGCGTAGGACTATTTTCAAAAAACTTCCAACGGTCATCGCTATTGGGTTTTCGGGCCACGGTTTGTCCATCGATGGGATTCGATTCTATCTGACTGTCATCACCTTCATCTTTCACCTGGGATTGAGAAGAAAGATTTGAGACTTATTTTCTTGAAGACCATGGGGGGGGTACTTTTTGTTATGTGTTTTCAGAACAGTTTAAAAATAATGCACTTCTTTGAATATTTGCAAACGACAAAAGCAATTGATTTCGAAGTCTCAAACTAAATTTCGTAAAAAGCATTGTGTTTTCGTTTTTTTTATGCGAATAATAATTGTCAAAACTTTGAAGTTGTCCTCTGTTTGAAAATTTTGATATCACATTTTTTAACGCAACTGATCTTGCTTTGCAATGCACAACAGTGCATACGAATGGGAAACTGAAAATTGCGCTAACTGAAATGTCATCAGCATCAGTAAAGGAGTTCTGCTTTGCGCTCAAGCGTGACCGGCAGAACGTTATTTCCGGGAATCCCGTCGTTTGCGAATTCAGTCGTATTCCCCGCAGCAAAGACCCTGACGGTACGAAGGTTGTCATCAGCAATGCTGTTTGAGCTCGCCACTGGTAATGTCACACCAGTGGCGTAGCCAGCCCAAAAACTTGGGGTGCCAAAATGTTTGATTTTAGGCGAAAAACACTATTTTGTTTAGAAAAACGCCTCTCAAAGCACAAAATGACTATGTTTTCTAAAAATTTGGGGGGGACATGGCCCCTTTGGCCCCTCCCTGGTTACGCCTATGTGTCACACCTATTTGTTTTCAGGTGCTGAGCTCGTGCTTCAACAGGTGAATTGCGCTTCAGAGTCGAAGTTGTTAATAAAGAAAAAAGTGGCAATCACGTGGGTCTGCACTCAGTTGACAGTTGACACGAAATGTTTGGATAAAACAATATCACTTCCGTTTGATGGAAGTGGAAGCGCATGTATAATGTTTATCACGGGACTGTTTCTGATTGATGATTCAAGACATAGGTGCCAAAACAGCAAACACTGCTTTCCTTGTTTTTGACTAGATTTAAATGCAGCCATCTCACCAAGTTTCACTGTCTAGGATAAGGCTGGAAATTTCTATCAAAAATTATTGTTGTTGGCGTTAAAACTTTTTAAGTTAGGGTGAAAAGCGTTTGACTCAAAAACACAGATTCTCCACATTTTTCCACAAACTCCAGGCATTGACTGGCATATTACAGTATATTCAAAAAACCAATCTAAATAAACTTTTTTCATATGCTCGTCTTCTCATTCATTTGATTTACACTTCCAGGTCTCCTCATGTGGCTCTTGCTGTTTTTGCACCTGCAGATTTATCGGGTGAGCGACATCATCTGGAATTTGCAAATCATAACAGTCTGTAGTAATCTTTGTAAAAAGGAAAGTGCTGCCTGTTCCATTTTTTTTAAATAACCAGTAAGAGTTTAAAAGATTCAAACCGCAGAATCAACCGAAACTTTTTTCTGTAAAGCAGTGTATCAAAACATCCATTCATATAATCGAGAGTTTTTGTCTTGGTATTTTGTTTGGAGAAAATAGGTGGAAGGAAATAGCCTAGAGCAGGCTTGTTTTCGCAAGACGGTTGAGATTATCACTTTCGTCTAAATAACGTCATTATGTCAACATAGTAACATACTCAATGGTTTTTAATGTTTTCGTGCAAAATGGTTTGGATGAAAATGTTGCACGAGGGTGCAGAGGATAAATTAGCTGAGTTAACATGACATCAAATAATTAAAAGCCACAAATCCATGACGCCAAATATGTTAGCAGCGTATTTACATGTACTGTAGGGTTATTATTCCAGGTACGGATGGTCGCTGTGTGCGAGAATGGGATTTTCAGCGAATCACTTCATGGGACCCAGAGCTGATTTTCCGTTCCATGTTAGAAACCAAGGTTTAATCGCAACAAACACTTATACATATATTCAAAGCAATTGGTTAAAACACACATATATGTTTGATGATATGTTTGTGTGTTGTGCTTGCGTGTGTATAACTGTGTGTTGGTTTATTTGTATGGTGTGTGTGTTGGGGTGTTTTACTAGAGTATAGCTTGTACCAGCTTATAAATCAAAAGCATGAATGGTACATGAAATGCTTGGACTATAAAGCAGACTTCTTACGCCACTGCACTTAGAACTTTCAAACTAATAAACAGTGATTGCAGGCACAGGTTTGAAAAGTTGGTTTTGCTGTGATTATCTGCAGCGTTGCAAGTTGGCGATACGCTGTTTGGCTGGACGCAACGGGCTGCTTCTCAGTACAGTACGAAAAAACTTCTAAAGCATCTATGTGAAGATATAAAAATATTAATAGGGCATTGTCTGATCAAAGACAATTGCTCCGGCGCTCCAGGAATTTTCGTGCTGGTCAACCTAACGATTTAAACAGGATGCAGTCAACTTCCTGGCTAGGCTACATTTTTGATAATGGCCATCTAAATTGCAGATGACAAAGCACGATTTCTGCTGATAATTACTGTCATTCACGGAACTGCCTTTGAATTAACGCGGCTTNCGCTCCGTCCCGCAACCTAATTGGCAGAAAAGCAAGTTACTACNTTNTTGTGACGCTCTACAATATTTCCGTTGTCGGAACATGGTCCAGTAACACGGGGTAAGCGATATGTAGTCACCAAGACACCAACATTAAAGATCAAACGTGTTTGGCGATGTTGAATCAGCTGCTGCAACTGTAGGCAGCATGAATGCTACGACAAAAATCAATCAGAGACTCAGCACATAGAAAAATAAGCAATATTCATGAAAGAAGCTTGTATTTAAAAATACTTTATCCGATCCCTGGCAATCAAACAGAAAACATTTTAAACCTTAACAATTATTGAAAAGTACCCACAATAACGTAACCGAAAAATGATTTGAATTTTACAGGAACACACTTCAACTTGTCACAAGCAAACATAGACATGATTTTAACCAAATACTCATTTGGTAGTTTCATGGCCTGTAGCCAGAAAATTAACTGAAGTAGAGAAAAGGTGGAACTGGAAGCAATGGTTTCGATGAGGCAAAGAGCCTCACCGAATTAGAAGAAAACCTCTGAATTCCCAAGAAACCTTGTCCCAGATCAAGAGACTTAACCTGACTCTTCAAGATCTGAAGAGGAAGTCAGCTTTTCTATCAGATCAAAATTCACCCTGAATCGCACACACCGTGCATGTGCAAATTAAGTAATTCTTTGTTATTATTTCCTTCTTGTCTGCAACGGTTTCCTGCTACAAACTAGACACGCTTTTGACTCAAAGTCCAAGATGCCAGCAGAAGAATACTTTGTTATGACATGACTTGCCCCGAGTGTGAAGTTCTGAATGCTCAAACAAAATGATTTTGTTTGTGCGCGCAAAGTACTCAAAAAAGATTAATTTTGCTCAGGTCTGTATTTTGCACTGTTTTCCTTAAGCAAATCTTTCACGACAAAATTTTGTTAGCGCAAACAAAGGCTTTCCGCAATTTTCACATAATGACTAACGTTGCAAATAGGAATGATCGCTTCCTTCACGACGTAGTCTCGCGAATAAAAGGAAAGCGAGTTATATAAATATAAACCATCTTGCCTTTTCGGTATTGCAGATATTACTTTGTGCGGTGTGATACGAACTTGACATCTAAATTGGATACGACTCACTTCTGCTTGAAACCATGTATCAGCGGCTCCACTGCAGTNTTTATATGATGCTTCGGTTCAATGATCAACATTCGGTCTGTGCAGTGAAGCANTTCAAAATTTTGCAATATTCTGGTGACGGCCTTCGAGCTGATCTCACTGGAAGGGGAATGAACTTTGTAAACGCAAGGTGNTCGCCGTGCTTTGTACTCTGACAGGTCGCGTACAATTTTCTGTCGTTGATGAAGAGGCAACTNGTGCAAAATCTGGGGATGAAGCTTTCAGCATATTGCAGCTTCCGGCTTCGTCACCACTGACGACATTNAACGGTCGCTTGGCATGCTGCTTGTCGATCTCTAACTTGAGAAAACTGTATGTGAATTCCATTTGACGCATTTTGAAAATTACACCGCTTGAATTTTTCTTTGCGAAACAACTATGACTAGTCACAATCAGATCAAAGAAAAACCTCATCGGCAAGTTTCGCCAATTTTTAAATAAATGTTAGGGGCTCCAATTTGCGTTAACGCAGACATCTAGCGGTCAGTGCAAAGCTGTGGACATATTCGAAGTGTTTTCAGAGAATGATTGACAATGATTCAGGGTTTCATTAGTATAGATTTCTTAACCGCGATTTCAGTGTTGATTACAGAAGCGCACACACAGCCTCAGAATGTGGCGACCGCATGAGTTTAAATAAACGTCTTGGGTGCATTAAATAACAGGCTGCTCACCAGTAGACTACACCCAGCTCCACAGCAACATGCCTGTTTCAACAGTATCAGCATTTTCTTTAACAAATTTTGCGCTTGCGGGAGTAAGAAATACAATTCGAAAAATCGAGCCTAGACACCGAAAAGAACGTATGACGCTGGGTCTGACACGTGCTCAAATACTCGAAAAGATTTGTTAGCATCGCGACGGTTGGCAACGTCCGAGCACAATGTCCGAACAGCCAAAGGCTCAGTTAATCTTTTCTGAATCAGTGAAGGTGGTTGATGCGCAGACTAAACTTTGTCCACTGCCAGCCGACAATTCTATATAGCTCGGGAGAAATTTCCGAACTTACTCAATCGAGCACCTGGAGCAGGTGGTTCGACAAATTTAGAGATCGTGACGTTTTTTTTTTTGTCAGCAGAATGTATTCTTTGTAATGAGGTTTAAGAGCGAGACTGTGTTTGCGTAGCGTGAACGGATTTCGGCCGGCCACACGTTCGCAGCGACGAGATGAGTCAACGTTTTTCAGCCACGTTCAGACGCTCGGGTGCCGCCTGCGCAAAACTGAACACTTTCTCCGTCAGCCGCTCGGACAATTCGGACAAGACGAGGTTCTTGAAAAGATCACGTGACTTCGACAAAAATCCACGTGATCAACGGTATTTGGTGCTTACGACGGTGGTGGAGTTTTTTCGGTGATTTAACCGGGGAATAACTGGTGAGAAGTTTTCGACTTGACCTTTCTTCCATAGCCGTCCTCGGTACACGGCGCCAAAATTGGTGGGTTTCCTCTTGCTTGTCGGTGGAATCCAACTCACCGTTACGAAAGTGCTGCTCAGAAAAAATTAAGTTTTTCTGGAACCTGGTGTGATGCTTTGGTAGACCGATTCACTGAGTCGCTGCAGATTTTATTCGTGAACAATAAAGCAAGAATTACAGAATACATGTTATTTTATTCAGCGTTTCGACCTAGTTGCAAGTCTCATCTTAGAGAAACATACCAATTACAAAATGGTATGATGCAGGATTTGTAAGATCAGCTTTTTTTGTGCGCACTGAGTGATTTTTTTGTCAACACATCAAGCTTTTTCCCTATGTGGATCAGCATTTTCTCTGTTCACTTCGCTGGTATTGCCTGTGTTCTAATAACTGTGGTCCCTCCGCACAAATGTTGACAACGATCGTCTTCCTGCTGAAACGAGTTACAAAACATCAGAGTTATTTTTTAACCTTTACTACTTTACACGTGCAAGTTTCTTTCCATGCTCATGTACTCTCACTCTTTTTCTCGTAATTGGCGTTTGTACGAAAAAGACCTTCTTTAGCCGTTCATATTGTCCTACATCTACTTGCAGCAACATTGACAATAGAGTCTGTCAAATGTTAACAGCTTGTAGAGCAGCAGCCCGCAACAACGGACACTGCAATTCTCCTGGCACCTAGATGAAATCCTTTAAAATGTATGGCGTCGTTTCATTTCGTGCATGTATTCTTTCGTGTCACATCTTTCTTCCACGTGACTGGAAACANTGGCTGGAGTCGTCTGCTTGAAACCGGTTTCGGGCATCTTAGGTGTTAATCGATTTCATGACCTTTTGATTGCAACGACATGCGAACGCTCGAAGGGTTGTCAAGCGATTGTTTTCGTTTTGATAACCTTACGTTCTGTGTGTTGTTTTGGCCGAAAAACTGACGACAAGTCACGTGTCACCCTTCTGTCATTTCACATAAACTATGTTTCAGACAAGACCACTTTGTTATTCAGCTTCTTCATTCCATACAGTACTAACCAATGAAAATCACGCTATTTATGAAAAAACATTTTGACTTAAATTGCGGGCTTTTTGACTAGATCAAAGCGAGACGTCCGGATGCCACACAAAGCTACCAAAAACAGTACGTTGTTTCAGGTATATCTATGTTGCATTATGTGCTCTTGGCCTGGATTCCTGTGCGACACAAACCAAAGTAGTGGATTGTACCAGACATTTCCATATATAGACAAATCGAAATCCTCAACAGTATCATGTACTTTAAACCAAAGCAGCAGGATTAGTTGGTTGTAAACGAGCCATTCTCAGTTTTTCGACACCTTTTTGGTTAGGCAATGAGCAAATTTTTTCTAACGCTAATTACCGTTTTCAAGATGCTCATGGCAAGCTAGGTGAGACGATTTTGCGACGTAACAAGTGGTATGTTGTAGTCCTGGTCATCAACGATGGACGCGCGATGTCAGCTTGACACGTGCTGCTACAAGGAATGACGCCAACTTTTATAGAAATGGTAAAAAATGTACAACCTTTTTAACTGTAGTCGATCACGCGCGTATAAGCCAAAACTCAGCATGAAGTGGTGGTGAAGTCACGTGGTGTTAGAACGAAGCGGCACAGAAGACATTAAAACTCGGCCCGACCGTTAAGAAGTAAACATGTGACATGGCTAATCCAACGGTAGCAATATTGCTGATGAGAGCATGCGGGCAGCTTCGAAATATGATCCCGACAGCGGCCAACCGCACGGCAGCTTCGTCGTCGATTCATGCTGCGAGACGCGATATTGGCAGTGAGTTAATATCAAGTTTTCTGCGCAGCTCGCATCCGGTAAATCGTAATGCCACTCGCAGAAGCGCCGGCGGATATCTGGTTAGTGACAGTCACTAGATCTTCGGGTAGACATCGCTGAGGCAGCCCTCACGTGCCCCGAAACTAGCAACGAACCGACAATTATTATCAATGTGACCCTCGTTTCAACTCCACACACACGAAAGAGCGTGATGGCGCCTAAGCACTTGTACCAAGTTTCGCGAAGGGTAAGAAGCGTGCTCACGTTCGCGGTGGCAAAGTTTAAACTCAATAGTTCACGTAGCGCAGTCGAACCCATCCCATGTCGCGTAACTTAAAACGAAGCTAGCTTGAACAGCGATGTAGCTGGTGTGTATGGTAAATCCAGCGCCTCTTGTTTGAACGGCCTCGCAAAGAAACTTGTTGATATATGTCTGGTCACTCCAGGGAGCGACATTGGTTCCACCAGCGCTTATCCCTGGCTGTGGTCAGAGCAGGGGCGTAACGAGGGGGTCAAGAGGGACACATTTCCCAGGGCGCCGAATCACTACGGACTGCCGAGGGCGCCAAAAAGTCCCAACAATATCACAACTACTTCAATGCAGTGCATTTGCTTCCGTTCCGAAAGACCTCAGGTTCGAACGCGGGGGCGCCAAACTTGCTTCTTGCCCCAGGCGCCATCCACCCTCGTTACTTCCCTGGGTCAGAGGGAATGCTGCCAGCATATTGGCCTGTGTGAAGGCTTGATCTGAATTTTGGTTGTCCCCGCCGTACTGCGCAGTATTACTAACCCCCACGTGCCTTTACTTCAATGCATAGCTATTGCTTTCCGAATGTTTCGTGCTTTCTGTAAGTTTTGCTGTCCTCTTGTGCAGTGTTACTTCGCTCATTAATTAACAGTCTTGACCATCGCATATCTTATGATGATACCACAGTGTTATGCTATGTTCCACTTCGCTTGAAGCTTCTGAGATGTAGCCAGCCCAAATTTTTGGTAGGGGCCAAATATTCAGACTTTAAGCGAGCAACAGTATTCATTTTGGGACACCGCCTCTCGAAGCACAAAATGACAAGATATGCCAGAAATTTGGGGGAATGGCCCCTTTGGTTCCCCCCTTGGCAACGCCTGTGAGCTTGAAGCAAACGAAAACTGTAAAAAATATCAAAAGTTGCCATCATGGGTAAATTTGAAAAGCTTTCGAAAGATAAAGAACAGTCTTTAAACCTATCTGTCTGCTTTACTTAATTTCAGCAATTTCCGGAGTACTTTGGTGCATATTATTTGTTCAGATAATTTTAAGCCGCTTTTTTATGCATGAAGCATTGCAGTATTTTATGTCAAATCTGACGTGATCTTAAAAATCTGTTATCTGCAACCAACATATGTGACCAGTAATAATGCAAAACTAAGTCCCCAGGCTTCAAGACGTCTGTTCAACATTGCCCGAAACATACCGCAATTTCGTGGTGTTATAATCCACCACCTCGCGCAGGCAGCTGCTACTTTTCTATTCAACTGCAGTGACCCTGTGTCGAGTTCACGATGTCTGTTTGACCTAATTTCGACAGTGTCTGTAACAGCTCACAAGCGATTGAGCGGAAGGTCAGTCTCGGTATTTGCTCTGGTCATATAGTAACCAGACGCTGGACTTGAATGCTGCTGTATCGTGTTTAAGCATCACCTTTGTGAAGAGCTACAAGCCGTGCAAACCCTCGGACGAGGTCAGGCAGCTTGGTCATCACAGCCTCGATAGTTGCGCTACAATCGTGTCGTGAACCAAGAACACCGCGACTTATATCCAGCGAAAAAATGCAATGACTTGGAAACAGAGTTCAGCTTCCACTGACATTTATCACGAAATCCATTCGGAAGTGGCCCTTCCTATAAAACTGCTGCCTTGCATTAGGTCTTCATTCATTTTTACCTTACAAATGTCAAGCAACGTGCGAACTGACGAAGTGGGAAGAAGGCAAATTCAAATGACCGAAAACTGGGTTTGCGAGTAGCAATTCAAACTACAATGCGGGTTCGCTATCAAGTATGGTGAAAGTCAGATAATCACTGACATGAACAAAGCAAACTGCCTTTACTGGCAGTCATATCTCCTTTGCTATGATTATGGAAGTTACGCAATATTATTACTAAAGCGCATTTTCGGGCCGGCAAAACAAAATATCAGTTCGCCGTACGACAAGGTTGCACAAACTTGCTAGGGTATAACGTTTTGAAATTAGGTAAACAACCAAATTTTTTGAATTTTCCACAAATACGACAAATTTTCATGAAATATGTGTGCAGGTGCAGCAACGCACATCCACTCATGCTTCTCTAGCAGCCTGCTTGTGAGGTTGTATGAGCGCGATGAGATTGAAGTTGATCAGACCTCACAGAATCGAATTGTAGCTGTCAACAGAAGCTCGGCGAAACCGGTCGTTGTAGTAGTCACGTGACAAAGTTGGCGCGAAAGTTGTTTGCGCACAAAAGAGCAGCCCGCAGCGCTGATGCTGCAAGCAGTCGCTCTGGTTTTGCCGTGACCAAACCTGTACGGGAAGCGCTGGGAAAAAACAACGCAGTTTGCGTAACCGCAAAGGTTCGCTCGGTCTCGTTGCCGTGCGCTTCGGCAAACAAGGTTCCGCATTATCTCAAGTGGTTTGAACTACGAGCGGTTCTTGTCACAGGAAAAACGTCGCTCCCAGTAGTGGCTGATCTTGTTTATTGGAGAAAGAACGTATTTGTAGGCTCTNTCTCTGGACATTAATAACTCACGAGAAAAACAAGCTTTCACGGTGGCTTGACGAATACGCACNAACAGAACACTTCGTCACTGCCATGGTATATGGGTAAGATTGTTTTGCCCATCTCGCCGACATATGGTGCAATGTNCCGTGCTCGAATTTTGGAACAGACAATACGGAAATTTACCAAGGTTACTAAAAATGGTTGCTGCTGCGAAGCCCCAGGGATTTCAGAAATCTTAGTGGGATACCAACAGTTATAGCTGACTAACAGTGCTAAGCGATATATAGAAGAACAAATCTTTGCTAAAAAGCACGCAGCCAATAGGTTAATTGCTTTAGTGGAACGTGTAATTATTACAAAAGGTGGTAGGATGAGAGAACAAAGTTTTACTTTTTACATTTTACACCAGGTTTGCTTTCCGATACCGTCTGAAAATTTATCAAATATATTATATTTCTCAGCAGGTTAATCCCAACACACAAAAATAACCGCCGGGTAACTGAATCTGTTGAACTGTCCCCTTACCTCGTACAATACTTTTTCTTCGGTGGGTGTTTATTATAGAAATTGAATGAAGTATATCCTGTTATCCGCCTGCCTGTACAGTATTAGATCCAAGTTTAGAGTACAACTATACAATAAACACGATCACCATGGTTATGATCGAATACTGGATCTGCGTTTCAATATCCAATACAACGTGAAGACATTTGTTGAAATTAATTATTGTTTGACTCTCTCTGAAAGCAATAAAAATAATACGCAAGTTAATTTGCTTAAACAGGACTGCCATGCGCAGCCGTAAAGGCCACTGGCAGCCATTTGCATTTGGCTCTTGCGGCATGAGTTTAACCAAAGCTACGCCTAGCTACCAAAATGATTGCACAGGTGTGTAAGCAGTCGTATGCAATCAAAGAAAGTGCAAGCAGTTCCCAGAAAAGACGAATTTAAGTATCCACGGTCTTGTGGACAAATATCTTGGCCACTGTCGGTAACTCTTTTTACAAGAGTTTGCAACTCAATCTATTGATCGCCTTGGGAGAATACTTGCGTCCGTGAATCATAATTTAATTAGTGTAATTTTTACGATAATGAACGCTGATATCGCACTTCTTTAACTTGCGACTTCAGTCGCTTTTACTTTTGCATTATTCGCAGGTCCCCTGATGAAGCCCGGGCCCGGGTGGCTGATCCCTGTGTCCCCCATTCTCAGGAATGATCACACGCTTTCTCCGCAACAGTGCAATGCCAAGTACAGGACAAAGTCTTGTTCCAAGTTAATGGTCTTCGACAGTGAAACTTCAAACAAGAACTTTCATGTTGCGGCTTCTTGTTGTTTTTGATAACCACTTGCCGTCAACGCGTTGTTCCACGAAACTTACCTCTCGTACGTTCTTGGGTAACCGCACCGCGCTTGCTGAGCAATAAATCACCAGTTTATGAGATGGCACCCATAACTGTTTTCCGCTTTCCTTCAACACTACGATAGTGAACTGCCAAGGGTAAACTGTAGCTCGTTAAGAGATATCCGATGGGATTTCGAGGACTACAACGTATAGAGAGTGAGTGACTTGTATCAATAGAACGCATTCCTTTAAGGTTTTGCTTAACAGCAACGGTCAGGAAATTGCACTCTGTGGGACTCTTGCGTGCCACCCCAAAAATGGTCAACACTCAAAATTTTAAACAAGATTTGAAGTAAAAAAACAATTTTCAAATTTGTTCTTTGAAAATGTCCTGAAAAACATTTCGTTCTTAAAGCTCAGATAATTTATTTTCTTAAAGACATTTCCTGCACTAAAGTTGTTGCTACGAAACATTTTTTACAGAAAAGAAAACATGAAAAAACGATTTAGAAGTTTTTAGTTTATAAACTTTTCTCTCCCATACAAGTGGAACAAATGCAAAAAAATCGATTATTTTAGTTTCAGTGATTAACTCTTTCCTTGTGTCAGTGGTGCCGGTGTTTCCAATGACAATTGCGTTTGCTGCTTTTCGTACAATAGTATTGCAAACTGTGACTGGCTGCATGGATTCAAATTATCTTTATCCCTAGAGGTGCAACAAGGATCTTCGTGTCAAAATGGACGCAGTTCGCCGCGTCTTTGAAAACTTTGATGCACTACAACCTGATGCAAGCATGTCAAGGGCAGAAAAAGATCCAACTCGGTATGATAACGTTGCACGCGGAGAAAGCAAGACACCAGTGACAAAGTTTTGTTTAAATCCTTCGCTAGTGAATTTTTAATCACAGGAATGGGTAACTGAATCTTATCAAGCATCACGCTGAATTTTTATTTGATTCCGAAAAATAGTTCCGAAATTTCACAAGCTAACAGTTCACGACAATACATACCGATGTCACACTTAATCCATAAACAATAGCCCGTAAATTCCTCTAATATCACATAGGTGCATAATACCGTAGTAGAAAAATGGACAAAAACGTTTTCTCACTACCGAGTACATGGCATGCAGGGCCTCCTAAATAGAGGCCTTGTATGTACTCGGTAGTGTCTATATTGGAAGCCTTGGTACGTAGGAGGCGTTAGTAGGCTGCGTACAGGCATGTAGTACGTGAAAGGACGAACACTGAAAACAATGCGTCGACGTCCACTGTAACCTCTTGCCATCATCGAAAAGTGTAGCACAATGTGTAAACTGACTAAAAGCCTTTTGTTCTGCTTTATAACTTACATAAACGAACTGAACTACACAGTTTCAATGAAAACCCGAAGTGCATACGCATTTTTAGCACTTATTTCAACATTCATTATCTTTAAGCAGCATCAAGTGGAACTATGCACGGGCTGGCAAATTTCGATGTTTGTTTTGCAGTTTAAGGGCCGACTGACCGCTCTTAGTCCATTGCTTGAAAATTTTGTTGGTCACTAGTATGCATGGGTTAGACAGACTTTCATAGCCGAGTCAACGAGGTTGGCAGTGTTGGAAGCTGCAGGATCAACTGTTTGCTTTCGCGGACGATTTGTTGGTGCTTGCAACTTCTGAACAAGGCCTTCAACATGCTCTTGATCAGTTTTCTGCTGCGCGCGACCAAGCAGGAACGAAAATTAGCACTAAAAATACCGAGATATCATGTATGCAGAAAACCAAGCCAGTACACGCTGCAAGCAAGCGGCAATCTGCAGCAGGTGGAAACGTTCAAGTACCTTAGGGTGGTATTCACGATTGACGGAAGACGGAACAAGAAAATTGATACACGGATTGGTAAAACAAACACAGTTCTGCGGGAGTTTCATCGTTTTGTGGTCACAAAACGATAGCTTTCAAACACCGCAAAGCTGTCAGTTTTTAAATCTGTCTTTGGTCCAATCCTCACCTATCGTCATAAATCTTGGGTAATGAGTGAAAGAATGCTATTTCAAGTCCTAGCGACTGAGATGGGATATTTGCGAAGAGTTGACTGCGTGACACTTCGACACAAAGCACGCAGCTGTGAAATCTGAAAAGCCTTGATTGTCGAACGCACTTCTCCAACGAGAAATTCCAGCTACGTTGATTCAGCTATGTACCAGATTGCCCAAGGAACGATTCCCAAGGTAAGTCCCGCTGACTGCACCCACGGGAAAGCGGCCCAGAGGTCGTCCAAGGGCCAGATAGCGCCACGACATCTCCGACTCGCCTTATAGTATCGTCTTGGTGTGGAGTCAGCAGAACTATCTATGCTTGCTGTTGACCGTGAGATATTTCGATTCCTTCTAGGGCTGTGGTCCCGCCGACTTCCCCCCAGAAAATCGAGTATGAAAATGAATGAATGAAAACTAGTATGTTTTCTGATAATTTCACTTTGATCCTGGTAATGGTGTTGACCACGCGTGCTTCCCTGAGAAGCGCGATAGAAGCATCAAATATTTCGCAGGCGGGTTTAACTGCTAGATTCTAC
>JGI24159J19872_10003857_pt1 | contig 18952 bp, 11 predicted proteins | sample Ectturendosymbi4_FD_19872 | JGI IMG/M metagenome (IMG submission 19872) | reverse complement strand
TCGCTCACATATCGCCGACACCTTGAGTCAATTCGAAAGAAGCTGACATCACGCGTCGCACACATGAGGCGGCTTGCTGGCTCTGGTTGGGGTGCTGGAGCAACAACATTGCGAACAGCCACCTTATCCCTGGTCCATTCGACTGCAGAATACTGCGCTCCTGTCTGATGCCACAGCGATCATACCCACCTCATCGACCCCACCATCAACGACGCCTTGCAAATTGTGAGTGGATGCCTGCGTCCCACTAATATGCACTGTTTCCTTTACCCAATAAGCAGCTTCGCCTTTGGGAGGTCTGCAGCCTAGATGAACCTTTGTCTTTTGCAGCCTCCCACTTCCTTATGCATTTTATATTTCGATGTACTTGGAAGTCATCGCAGTACTACATTATCATAAACATGATGACGTCATTCATGCGTGAGTCTCAAAAGCTTGTGTTTCATCAACGTAAATGCATTAGCGCCATCAAGCGAATACTCTCCACTACCGCCATATATGTATCCTCGTCTCCCTTCATGTATTTGCGTATTCCATGTTACTGCGATGCATGGTTAAAGTCCAGCGCTGTGCGTGAGGGAGTGAAGACATTACACAATACAATCAATTTCTACACCAGTGAACAACCTTCCCATCCTCGCAGGCATCCAACCTGCTGAGCTTCGTCGTAGTGGAGCCACACTATCTCTAGGACTCCGAGCCATGGAGCCTATACACCTGCTCCTCTCAGCGCTCACTCGTCCATCATTTTCAGATGCACGGCGCCTCCAATTGAGACACCCATTTGTACCCGCCGCACAATATCTCATCACTTTATCTGGCAACAACAACATACGTGTGGCGCAGTGGGCGGATCATCAATGGAACGCGGAATGGGCGGACAATCCACAAGACTCCGCTCATTAATTCCAGACACCGGTATACACCCCCGCTCAACCGCCTCCGCACCGGTGTCGGACGTTTCCGCTCCTGCTTGTACAAATGAGGTATGACCTCCTCTGCGGCTTGTGAGTGTGGCGCAGAAGAACAAACCGTCGACCATGTTGTCATCCAATGTCCAATCCATCTACCTCCCCATGGACTGCATGGCCTGATGGTTTTGGACAATGAGACAACCGAATGGCTGCTCAACACCTGCCCCGAAATCTAGCGCGGCCAAGCAGTGGGAAAAAGAAGAACTCGCTCAAAAGAAAGAAGTTATTTTGCTTCTCAGAGTAAAGGAATAAAGTTTGGCGATTACGTTTTTGATGTGTGTTGTGTAAATTAAAACTTTTTGGTTGTATGTCAGATACCCACAACAAGCTACAGTACGGAAATAAGTATTACCACCGAAAAATATTGGAATTAGTCTTAGACCTCAATTATTTTTCTTTTTGTAACCCTAACCCAAACCCGAAACCGACACACTTACCTAAACACTAAACCCTAATCATCAGTTCTCTCAGCGTATTTCATATGTAGAACATTACTTTGTGCATGCGCACATGACCGGAAGTCAGGAATTTCGCAAGTCATGAATTTCGCTTTACACTGGGTTTATAGAACCTATCTACCTAAACTTTACACACCAAACTGTCCCTTCTTTGAAATCTTGGTTGCGGGATTTCTTTTCTCCCATCACCAATTCAAACTCCCAAAAATCTGGAGAAGAGCTTTAGTAGTCGCGATTCCAAACACAAAAAGCCATTTGGGGACTCCAAGAGTGAACGTCCTATATTTCTTTTACACGTCCTGTGTCGAGTCCATCATTAACTTGTTACTTCAGACGAAGCAAGTTGGTGTCTAGCATAGAAGATCAATTGTGGATCAAGTCACCTTGCTAAAGCAAAATATTGATAACAACTTTACGACTAAAATAAAGGCTGGAACTGCGTTTCTTGATCTCACAGCAGCAATACCTCAGCGTGTGACATCGTATGGCACCGCAGCCTCATCTCTGTACTACTGAGACTGTTGCTTGACAAGAACCTGGCTCATATGATCAGGTTCATATGATATGATCATGGTTCATATAATATGATTATGGAACTTGTTTCGCACCAAAATTGTGAACCACAATTTTACACCAACCAGGGGTAGTGACCAAAGAAGAAGGTTACAGCGCCTGAAAAACGGTGTCCCACATGGATCAGTCCTGGCACCTCTCCTTTCATTTATCTGTGACTTGCCACCCAATATTTCCACGAAGAATGCATAAGCTGATGACCTGGCGATTAATACTGATGAAAACTGGCAGTCAGTGGAGGGATCTCTGCCCAAAAACATGGCGACTCCAGAAAAATACTTCCATATCTGGGAGTTGAAGCCTGCATACCTCGATGGTGAACACCTGTCGTTCTGCTCTGAGACCAAATACCTTGAAGTAAGTTTGGACAGAACGCTCACATAGGCTATCGCTCATATACAAGCGGCACCTCGAGTCACTTCGCAAAAAGACTAGCAACTGGAGTCCCACTTCTGATGTAGCTCGCTGGAAATCTGTGGGGAGCTGGAGCAGCAACGCTGCGTGCATCCACATCAGACCCAGTCCATTTAAAAGCACAGTGTTGCACCAGTCCCGTCGCCACGGGGGGGCTTTGGTAGGCTTAGCTCCCCCAAACAAAGCTCCAAGCCCCCCCAAATTGAAACGTGAAACACTATAAACAAGTGGAATTTTTGTTAATTTTGTAATGTCAAGCACCCCGCACAAACACAAAGCCCCCCCGCAGAATTTCAAAGCCCCCCTATTGAAAACTTTCTGGCGACGGTTCTGTGTTGCACTCCCACCTGGTGCCGCAGTGCGCACACCCTCCTCTTTGATTCAATCATCAACGCCCCACTACGAATTGTGACTGGATTCGTTCGTCCTACACCAGCAAACAATCTTCCTATCCCCACGGGAATCCAACCTGCTGAGCTTCGTCGCAGAAGAGCAACACTCCCTCTTGCACGTTGCGCTTTGGGGCATGGACACCTACTCTGGCATTCACCAGTCCACCTGATGAGATACAGCGGCAGTTAAAATCGAGACAGCATTTTTTTCTGCTGCACAGAAACTAATCGGTCCCATCGACAACAGCGTTGCGCACTGGGCGGCCAAATGTCGAACAAGAAGTGGGGGAAGCAACACCAGACTAGGTGATTTCATACCCGACGTCATTAACTGTCTCTCAGTATCAGCATGAGTCAGGCTGAATTACCTTTGTACTGGCGTTGGTCGATTCACCTTCATCATGTACACAAAGATTGGATGCATCAGCGGCCTGCGAGTGATACGCCGCGGAAAAACCCGCAGACCATATTGTCCTGGAGTGTCCCTAAAACCAACCTCCTATTGGGGTGAATGGTCTGGCGGTTGTAGATAATGTGAACATAAACTGGTTGTACAATACTTGCCCCAAAGTCTAAATTCGCTGAGTAGTATGAAAACAAAGATAGAATCAGCGCGAATCTCTTAGCCACCTGATGCTGTGTTATTCCAGAACATTTTTCCATAAAAATTCTGCAAGCGCCTGTAACAATTCTGGTACTTTATCTCAAGCAAACTCGAGATAAAGTACCTGCAACACTAACACTTACTTTCGTGCCAAAGTTTTTTGAATTTTTAAAGTGTATAAAAATATATAACATTATTTGGTTTCACAAAAACTTCAACAATTAGAAAATATATCATTCTATGAACTAATTTCTGTTTTTGCGTTTTAATATCTTGTGATAGGATTTGAGACTGTTTATTTGAATTCTACCATTTGCAAAACACGTTCACAACTGCAGTTCACGGCATGACGTCACACAACCAGCGCTGTATTGACCCTTACTTGAAACGCAGGCAAATGTTACAGGTTAACGTCACTGATTAGGGTTAAAGTACGAATAAAACTTACGGCAGTTTGTTGGTAAAATGTATTTACAGACAAAAAAAGCAACAAATTCTTCTCAGTTACTGCTTAGAGACCAGCGTTTGTGTCATAGCAAAGCAAGAGTCAGAAGAGGTCGCTCGATGTCACTTCAATAAAATTGCTGTGATCTTTTCTTTGTATTCAAGAAACTACAGAAGTGTTCTGATCAGAGCATCTTGCTAGCTACAGGTTTGTGAATGTGTGTCGGGATTGCTGTAATGTGATCAGCGCTTTGAAAACCAATCAACGAGCGTTTTCCAAACAACTGATCACGTTTGCCGTCCCGATGTTCCCTCCCTTTGGATAATGGAGATATGCTGGCAACCCCACACTGCAGTCTAATGAAAAATCTCAAAACTGGTATAGATTGTCTCAAAGTAAGTTCAAACGCAAAACTTTTGTTATGTCACAAGCAGAACAGTTTTTAAAATCTACTTATTTTCGTGTAAATTACGTCGTAACCCTGGAACATCAAAGAGCAATATTTGACACAATTTTAGTTTGCAACACCGGAAACCCCAGTTGGTTCCAATGGTAAACCGACGTAGCGCGACGAAACGAAATTTGTCGGTAGTGGATGTGTGCCATAGTAAGATTATAAATAAAATAAAGAACCAATCAAAAAGCAAATTCTATTTTCAACTGCAAAGTTTTGAGAAGTTTGAAACATTTCATTATATTTTTTTCCCAGTCCAGGCTGCTTTTGTTTAAAGCAGGGGTGGGGAACCTGGGGCCCGCGTGAACATTTGATATGACCCCCATCAGAATTTCCTTTACCCAAGTTAGAACACAACATCGCGACAAAACGAAGCTCCATGACAAGCAAGTATTTAGATAGTACGTGAAGAGTAGTCACTCTTCCTCATAGATAGACAAAGGTAGAATTATTAATTGATTTTGCGGCCCGCCAGTGATAATGCACAATTCATGCGGCCCGTGATACTAAAAAGGTTCCCCATCCCTGGTTTAAAGCAACGAGCAGACAAGTGCCACAAGTTCGATGACTGCGGGGTCTTGGCCGTTTGCATCGTTTATTCCAGGTTATCGTCTGAAATGTAGGCCGAGGCGCTTTTGAAAATCACGAACAAACTTATTGTAAGTTAAACTTCATAGCCTGGATCCGGCGTTGAAACATATAGTGTGAAGGGGAATAGCGTAAAAGCTGGATCAGAAAGTTAACAAAGATTTTATGGAAAGTCAAAATGTACACAACGCTCAACTTCTACGTGGTGAAGGTCGGGGTCTGCATAGACGCCCTTAACAAAGTTTTCAGTGCAACCAAAATTATCATTTGCAGTTATTTAGATGTACTCCGCGGCTGAGGCTTTTGGCTTTGGAGGGTTGTACGTGTATCTTCCACCATGGTCGTCGTCGTCCGCATTCCATGATGAACAGCACAGCAACAGGCCAGCGATAACCCCGAATGCCATTGAAACCTATTTGAAACAAACGCGTTGCTTTAGAAATTTGACATGCAAGTAACATACAGTTTCACTGCATTGAAACACGCAATTTTGTTTATTTGTATCACACCATTTTACAAAATAAAGAAAGCAACAAGACGGTAAAATCTAGAAATAACGCATCTCCTTTTAATTTTTGCATATGAACTATGTTCATAATTGCGATATGTTGCTGGGGAGTAGAAATGTTTTTGTTACTGGGTAACTGGGGAGTTGAAATTCTTCCTTCTCGAGTTCCTTACGTCACATGTGTCACGCAGGTGTCGTAGATTTTATCGACGCCCTCATGGCGAAAATCAAGGGGGGGGGTTATTCTTACTTTCTCTGAAAAATTGCCCTCGCTGGCTGCTCTTTGCAACGATACAAAGATCAGGCTGCGCCCTGTCGCGTCGACAAAGGTATAAACTCTTTTCCAACTGTAATTGATACTGATTTATTTTTGTTGCTGAATCTACGTGTCTTATTCACGCCGCTTTGTTCAGGACAATCAGCATTCCGAAAGCACTTATTTTGATTAGATTTACTGGTTATGCTGTCATAATAGCAGTAGCGCATATGAGCGCAAAATGGTAAAGGTGAACAACATTGTTTCAAACATATGATCCGGGCCATATTTTCGAGAGTGTATAGATAGCTTGCGCAACTTAGTCTACCCATCAGGTCATTACGTTTACAGTAGACATGTATCACATCGATGGATGCTTGACCCTGGCACATGTTACGGCTAAACATTTTTGTGGATGGAATCAGTTTACTTCACNTGCCAGCACAATCGCTAATTTCTAACAATTAAGAATTCCGTTCACGCATCNGTTACTTGCGACAAGAACGATTCAAGTGCTATTCCCGCCCGCGTTGGAGCNCAGATACGGTCTCTGCATTGTACAGCGCACAATATGCCTGAAGAAGATTTGAAAACGAAACGAAGGTTACTTAAATTCAGCAATTGTTGCACCACTCTTGTGCTTCGCCATACACTGAAGCTTCAGGTTATTGCATTCACAGTCACGGCGATGTTTGTGGTATCGCGAGTATGACGCACAATAAATCATCCTGAGCAACATACGTCATGCTTAACGAAGCATAACTTTTCACCACTCCTCTACGCCAAAGCAGTGTGGCGTTGAACGGATGGCTGTGTTACCAACGTTCAATATGGGCAGAATTGTTTTGAGAATGACTGCTTAGCCTTTTGTTACAAAATTGTCAAAACAGACATTCAGGTCTCACCGTAACTACACGACTTGTTTTTGTTACGTTTTCAAGTACTTTCCCCACAGCTTTATATTGTAAAAAATAATTTAATCTGATCTTTGATCACTTGCTGTCTTTTTTCCAAAACCGGCTTAGGCTTTTAATTTTTTGTTCAAGGAAGTTCGTCAATTACTGAGGTTTGTAAAATTGTTCGCAAGACTGGAGCAAGTTTCATTACGAGTTTTATCTATAAACTTTTTTATGCGCCCGAATTAAATTAAGTTTTTCCTGACATTACTTTTTCACCTTTTCTAATGGACCAAAATCTCCTATATTTAAGGTAATAATGAAAGCGAGTGTTTTATAACTTTTGCTCAACTGTTGCTGCATTTGTAGTCTGCATTAACTGTGTTTTGTTTTTGCGCATGAAGCATAAAAACTTTTTGTTAGTCAGAAAATTACGACTAAGACGCGGAACTTTCTTTTCTTTCAAAAATGTATAATACATTATGCGAACTTTAAATCACAAAAACTAGATGGAGTTGAAACGCAAAGATGACTTTTTGCTGATTCTAGGCTTCTGTGAAACGTTGCACATTTTGTTGTTGGTGTCAAGACATTCCAGGATCAGGTTGAGGTCAGTGACTTGTTTCGCGGTTCTTACATTTTTCATTCTTTCATTAAGTTGTCAGAAAGTAAATGAAAAAGGCAATTCCCTTTGTTTAGCATTCTTTCATTTTTTACGAAATTAGTTTGGATGTTAGAAACAACATAAAAAAACAATGATTTAATTAAAATCACGTCGGACGATTCGCAAAGCAGCTCTTTTCTTTGTCAGCAAAATTGCTGACGATGAAAATAGTTGCTTTTTGAAATGTCGAATAAGACTTCATTTAAATCATTTGTTTTGCTTTGTTATGAAATTTTAGCAGAACTTAGAAAAAAATGTTCGGTTTCGACAAAAAATGCTACGCAGTTGCTTCTGCATAAAATATTTTTGTAAATGAATTGCTCACATAAGAGCAGCCTAACGAATTTGAGACGACGTTTGAAAAACAAACGGGGAAATCAAAACTGACGTAAACGACACTGACTTGTTATTCACACCCGCTTTTCGTCTGTAGAGGGTCGCGCGGGGGTAGCACCCTTAGGAGGACTCGAAATACCTCATGGTCAACGGCAATCTCACGTAGTTCTGCTGGCTGCACACCAAGACGGGGCTAAGTAAGGTCGGAAATGTATTTTCTCCATCTAGCCCTCGGTTGACCTCTGGGTCGCTTTCCGGTGGGTGTAGCCAGCAAGACTAGCCTCGCCAATTTTTCTTGGGTCATTCTGGTCACATGGCCAAACCAACTTGGCTGGAATCTCGCTATTCGGAGGAGAAGTGGTTCAACATTCAGGGCTTTACGAATTTCACAGCTGCGCACTTTGTCGCGAAGTGTCATACCGTGGACTCTTCGCAAAAAAAAACACCCTGCGGCTTGCACTTCAGATAATACCTTTTCAGTCACTACCCAAGATTTATGACCATAGGTGAGTGAGGATCGGAACAAAGAGGTAAACGTATTTGTCAAAAGTGCCTTTTCTCGGCAAAGAAACGACCACTTTGTTGTTCGTAGATTCAAAATACTACCTTCAAAGTGGCATTGTCAACTCTTATTCAAACTGGTTAATTTTCATTTTTCACCTACGCTTTTATTTCATGCATGCTCAAGCTGTTGCTTCACTGCGTCCCATCTCTAGTAAAGATATGCTGTTCTGACGGCAATGACAAGCGAGGATGCTTGGTTCAACTCTGTATTTCGTATCCAGGATATTTTACTGGTTGCCAAGCACTAGTTTGACATTATACCTCGTCTGGACTTCGAGATGCAGGTGTTAGTTATTTCGATTAACTTTGCGTTCTAATTCTAAATTGTTGACATACTTTTACCCCTATTCTGGCGGGAATGAAGTCAACAAATTACTTTTTGACTCTTGGAGTGATAAAAATGCCTCCTGAAAATGTTACAAGCGAAAGGTGAAAAAGAATGAAACACTCTGGAGCTCACTGAGTTGAAAGATGATTCAACAAATCACGCATCTTTTGAAATTCATGATAAAGCATCACATGTAGATTTTCTCACCCATCCAACGAACAATGCTTCCCCGTAGACGTATCTGGAAGTATCCCCAGGGTTGATGACGTTCCAGTAATCTTGCAGGACATTCGCTGCGAACCACGACACGGCGATGCCGATTGAGATCCCGGCACACACGTGCAACACACCAGACACCATCACCTGCAACAAGAAGCGCTTGAGGTGCTTTGGAAGAAAAAATCTGTTTGGAGGGAACTGGAAAAGGTCTTTAAGAATTTTTTAAAATTTCATGACAACGGTATTCACTCAAAAGTATAGGCTGTCTAAATGAGAACCAATGGACCAGATACTACGCTTTGCGTAAATGCAGAGAACTGTCTTAGCCTATAAAGCCACATGTTTTTTTGCTTAACACTCTGATATTGGCTATTATTACTCAACATTCGCGTGGCAAACTACATTTCACGATAATGCAAATTACTTTTGAAAACAAACTGTCTAACTTTTACTGTTTATATCTTCCTTAAACATTGGACGCCTTCTTCAGCGTTAAAGCATCATAAACGTACTGCAACATTTCAAAAATTCCACAGAAAAATATCAGTTGCAGTTATAAGAATAAGAACAACATATTAGAAGAAACGCAAAGTTTTTTAAACAAAAATCAAGTTCTACACCTTATCTTCGGTTTATTTGGCACAAATATTGAATCACTGTTAGCATCAGTTTATTCCAAAGCACTCTTTTCCTACGTTTTTTAGTTTTTAACGAGCTTTTTTCTTTTCAATAATACTTTATTAATTTCCAAACCAGCAAACGACCTTTCTTCATTTAAAAAATAGTCGCAGGTAATGTTTGTGAAACATGAATGTATTCAAATAAGAGCTGAAGATATCCTGTCAGGAGGCGAAATATGTGCTCAGTAAGCATCGTAGTGTCTGAATCTTTGCTGTGGAAGTTTTCCTTTCGGTAGTTACTGCTTCCTATGCTTCACGTCACGTGCCATTTAGTTTGTCGTTCTCTTTTGTGTGCGATTTGTTTTCACCTCACACAAGAAAGACACATGAAAGTCATGTGAGTGACACTGCAGAGATTGGCCAAGAAAGGGATAGAAAACGTCGAGCACTGAAAGCGTATTTTCATTATTCGACCCATGATTTTAAGTTAAGAAAAGTCTGGCTGGGTCATTGTAATATAATCAAAATGTCAATTGAAGCCACTCGATATGGATAACTGTTTTCTTCAACAGAGTGAGTTATTGAACATGCACATGAACCGTACCATTGTATTGGCAATATCTCTTGGTTGATTGTATCAGATATGCGGTTATAAGGACTTCATTAAAATGAAATCACACCAAAGAAAAGCATTATGCCAATGACACCGATTCATGGGCCAAGAATGTACGAAGGCACCTACGTTGTTGTGGCCACTGTAGACCCCTGATTCAAACCACGCTTACTTCTGCTGACTCACTTATTACGTCATAATGATTCATTACCTNAGCTCAAATTTTCGTTCCTTGCAAACGTNAATTGAGTTGATTTTCAAATGTCTATCATTTGACAGATACCTCTTTTCACATTGACTGAAATCTACTGTGAGTTCACATAAACTTCTTGCATCTGTGTGAGCAGCGCTTACAGCCGCTTGTTGATGTGCGGAAGGGTGTGGTAGTCACCTTTCCTGGATGGAAGACATTTGCCGAGGGTAAGCTTGAAGTGACTTCTTGTTGAGAATCAACATTTCTGCCTGTGAACCTCTTCTTTGAAAAACTAAACTTTCCGCCCAAGATCCCACAAGCAGGGATGCATGTGTAGATCATCGCTACAACATTAGTTCTATAATCTTCGACTATATTTAAGATAAAGTTGAAGCCGAAGACCAGGTCACCGAAGTTTCTTATGCTGCTTGAAAGAAAAATATCAGATGATTGGCCGCTTTCCACGGAACAAACTTAATTTCATATTTCATGTGAGTAGAAGCTAAATAACGCTGTAAAATTGTGAGTGCCTGCCCTGCAGTAACGTATGCGTTTGGCGAAATAATACTATTTTGTTTTTGTCAAATTTGAAATGTGATGTATGGGCAACAGCTTGTGGTATCTTCTGAACAGCAGAACTTCTAGTGGACCAAGTAATGTTTTTTTACTCTTCGCTTGTTCCCATGGAAGGGAGAGTAAAGAAATGCGACACGCACAGGCAAAGTGTCACATGACAACAAAATGCGAAGCCTTATATCCTTCCCACACGAATTCCTTTCTTACGGATACGCTTCGAACACAATTGTGAATCTCTTTGTATCCATTCTTGAGTAATCGCGTCAAGCGAGGTTCCTTTTCTTATNACTTTACACAACGACGTCACGCGTTTTTTCCCAAGTTTCTTTTGTTCACGTCAATGTATGTTGGAACTGTGATGTCATGAAGTGAATGCAAGCCATAGATAAGATCATTTAAGTTAAGATGACTATTTCATGATAAGATGATTAAGTTTGTGATGATTTGGTTTTAGATTCGATAACTTTGGAAACAAATCATTCGGGTTATTTTTGTTGCATTTTATCACATTTGTTGCATTTCCTTTTGCTTCAGCAGTTCATAGGATGATGTGTAAAAAGTCAACATGAACCTGAAAGTGACTGAGGCAGCGTCATGAGTGTGGGGATAAAAATCGCTGCCTTGCGCACGAAATGCTGCTTTGTTTGCAGGCATTTTTACCATTGTTGTCATCAACATAAAATTAAAAACAAGTTTACTTATTTCATTCATCTGATTTTGATGAATGTAAAGCCCAAATCATACGGCTATTTTAACAGAATCGTCACATTCTAGTCATGTTCTGATTTTCAGTTCCTTGTTACTCTGGAACATATGAATTGAGCCCTGCTTTTGCGAACTTAAAGTTTTCTTTATTCTTTTCGCCTCCCTAGTGCGCGCAACCAGGCTGAGTGGACTGCGCTCTTCATACTGGAAAATCACGAATGAATTGAGGTACGTAGTTTCAAAATGCATATAAACTGTAGATTAGCTATGTCCAACCCGGGGCCGCAGGCCGCATGCGGTCCAATCGAAGGTTTTGTGTGGCCCAGTTTAGGTTTCAGTTGCAGTTAAAGTACCCTACATACTGACAACCAGTCCTTATTTTGATAATCTTGAATTTGATGTTTTTTATCCAGGTGGTCCTCAGTGCTATTTTACCACGTCTGTTACCATTGCAGTTAGGATTTGAAGGATTTCAGTATAGTTGGTTAAGCTAAATTTAGTTTACTAAGATCAAATCAAACCAATGAAAGTGCGGCCCTCTTATGTCCTTCAATGTGCGGCCCTGGTTGAGATAGTGACATAATTTTTTACTCAATAAGCAAGTTCGGTTGGACATAGCTGCTGTAGATAGTTCAAAATGCATATAAACTGTTCATTAAAAGTTTACTTCAGCTCTCATAGTACAGGGTTTTTTAAGGTGTTTTAGGGACAGGATTCGGGTCCCTAGAATTGAAAATAGGGTCCCTAGAATCAGAGAAAGTTATCATTGGGTCCCTAGAATCAAAGAAAATCGGGTCCCTAGAATCAGAGAAATCGGGTCTCTACAGGTTCATATTTGGTACCTAACATTTTCCTTAAAAAACACCCTGCATAGTATATTCGAAACAGTCAAATATGTGTGACACAAGCTTAGCTATGGAAAACATAGTGAGCACCAATTTTGATCCGCTTAAGTCAAGTCCATACCAGTATGCTCCCCCTCTCCTAGAACAAATTCTGCCGAAACTTCCTAACCTTTACAGCACTTTTTGATGGAAAACACGTCGTTATCGTGAAGTAGTTTTTCGAATTTCTTCTGCAAATTTACAACCATTACAGCGGAAAGTTTTCGCGAAATATTTAAAACAAATATGAAAACCCCAACCTTCACCAACCACGTTTAAAATGTTTTCAAAAAGAGTCTAACTGTAGGATGACAACCGAAGGAGACCTTTCTTCTTGGATATCCCGGGAATGAACCAGCTCAGTCTTCGGATTCGTTTGCAGCAGTTTTTGCGTCTAAATTATGCGGCTTAGATTTGACGAACGTGGTTGCTGGCGCAAGGACCTTTTTGAAACGTGGCAGGAAACGCAGGATTATGTTGACTAGAGCGTTGTTACAATTTGTTTTGAGTGCTGATTTTTGGCGATGAATCTTTTACTTTATAAATGATTATGGATGCTTCCTTGTAGAATGTAGAAATTCACGCTATTTTGCAATGTTTTCAGCTTTCACTGGCCGGAAGCAGGGAATACTCCATTTTGACGATGGTGGTACTGGTGGCAACCCCATGTGTTCTATACTAGGCAGTCCGAAGCAACCTTGTAGATTTTCACACTAAAATAAACCACTAAAATGTTGTGTATTTGTTCTTAAACTTGTTTGCATTTCATCTACAACATGTTTTATTACATAAATGAATATGGCAAATGAAGCGCTAAATCCGTGTAAAAGTTTACAGCAATTTTTTGGCGTTCGAAGAGAAAACCGCCAGACAGCCAAGCTGTTAAAATTTTTGCGTAGGAAAACGTTCGTTATAAACAGACGATATCTTTCTAATGCTGACGATGAAAACAGTAACTTTTATCCACAGTAGTGTGGCTAAATTTTCTAAGGGATGAAACGTTTTTACTACAAGATGAAAAAAGAAAAAGAATGAAAGCGTAGCTTACCATACGAGCTTTAAGTTTTGGGTTTCCAGCTCCAACATTCGTGCAATCCAAGCCTAGAGCACAGACAACAAGCCCAATGAAACCGAGAGCCAAGCAAAGGCAAGTTGTCGCTCGTGCTGCCTGCAGTACATAACGTTAGAGAAAGTTAAGTTTGCCAAGCTCAAAGTTATTCTCAGCTGGTCAACTTACTTGCAATGGGACTGGCAGACCAAGAAAGAAAGCATCATAGTCATCACAACTCCAGAGACCTGTAGTTTGATGGGTACACCGAGACCACAGCCCAGAAGTTCGGAAAATAGACTCAATCACTTCACCTGTGGAATACAACGTGACGTTCACAATTTTTTCTTTCATTCCCGGGTTTTCATGAAGTGGAAAAATTTCAAAAGAAAGCAACACTTCTCCACCCTTGACTTTGCTTTAAACCACAGGGCGTATACCAGATATACCAGAACTGTACATCTCTTTTTTCAATCAATAAAAACTGAACGTGTTTTCGTCGGACGAAAACTGGTGCATGACAGAATGGAGTGGCAAAGTTGCTGAAATGTAACTTTTCACTGAGAAGCAAAACCTTCAGCGGCTGCTACTTCGCTGATCTTCGTTGCCAGAAAAATGTTAAGAAGGTTTGAAGAATATGAGATCGACTGATGTTATTCATTCCATTTTTTGCAAAACGTTGATACCTTGTATATCACTTTTCCTCCAAGTTGGCAGAGCACAGGTGACGATTGCCATGACCCAAGCGATCAAAGACAAGAAGAAACCGCATATTTGCAGAGGAGAGCTCACCATGATGATGAGATGGTACTCAAGGTTTGAAAAACAGAAAATTTACAACCACTTTTTTCTGAATCGACACAAAAAATTTAAAGAAATAAATTAATATTTTCTTTGATAAATGTAATGTTACAGTGAATGCAAACACAGTGAATGCAAACATCTTATTTCGTGGCTCCTTGTGACTATTTTTTTGCGTCTATATTTCAAAACAGAGAAAATGACCAAGAGTTCGTCAACTCTACCTAGATCTGCATGCTTCACAAGCAATTTTCATTCGCATAGTCTTTTCGAACATGTCTTTTTGCATGATATAGTTTTCTTTTTTTTCTGTAACCCAGCAAATCAAATTTCCACTTGCATTCTTCATGTTTGAAGTAAATGTACAGACTGTCGTCACTAAAAGATCCACTGCACTATAAAAAGTTGATGCAAAAAACATCAGATGAGACATTTTTTGCTCAACAAGAACTCAGGCTCCTGCCAACAAAACTACAACATCCACAGCCTCTGTGTGAAATGGGAAAGGCGATGCCTTTCAAAAATTACATCACCTGAACACGTAAAAAAGGAAGCGGTTGTGTCATGGACCACTGATCAACAAGAGCCCGGATTCACTTGAAATACAAAAGACGAGAGCTTGTCGACTGGCCGAGTTTCCGCCTGATTACCCATGTATCGCACCCACAGAGAGACGGTCGATCACGTTTCCTCGCAGCGAGCTTCAGTTGAAAACGTTTTTTCAGCTTCGCGCCGTAAACAATGAAACAAACCTGTTCTGGCGACACAAGGAAAAGCAAGAAAGAGCTTCGGCCCCTTTTCGAAACCAGTTCTCCCCACCACACCTGCCTTTTCATAACCTGAGCTATATACTAATCTCGCTTTCCTTACACACAACAAGATTAATCGCGAGATTTACATTTGGTACAAGTTCTGTTTCTTCTTGGCGCCGCTGTTATAACGTTTGAATAAAGGCCGCCGCATCTCTGATGCGTTTCCACCAGAAGGCGACTCATTTTCACCAGAAGGCGACTCATTTTCTCCAGAAGGCGACTCAGGGACCGAAACCTTTTCTTGGTAAATATCCGTTTGAAGACTGCCCTAAAGTTTCACAAGATCGTTTATTTCGCAAATTAAAAGATAGTTTTTCACTAATGGTTCCTTCGCAAACGGCTATTCGATCGAAGCCATGATGGTTCTGACCGTAAAACAAGAAACCCTATTTCTATCGGCTTCATGACGTCAGAGAATCGTGCAAAAATATCTAACCATGCAAGAAGGTCACGTGAGCGGTTCACGGGGGCGTTCAAAGAAATTGACGCCAAAATGCCAACTTTTTTCGTAAATTTTCATTTAAAAGAAGAGTGAGGGGAAACAAAAGAAGTCATCCATTCTTGAAAAAGGCTCCACTTCAGGGTCGCCATGGCTGTTTAAGGGAAAGTTGTACAAAATCCCCTCTACTGGATCTGCCACTGCAACTGACCATTGTGAATAAGCAGCAAATTCGCTGAAGTGAGACTTGACGAATTTTTCAAAAGACGCCCTTTCTCTGTTAGAACTAACCCCTCATCGACAGATAACAGTTCCATTCAACTTTCGCGCTGCTGTTGTGGCCAAACGCTCCGACGGAAACAGTTATTTTCGAAACGTGAGTTCGTTTTGATTGCTTGCTTTTGCGCTTTTTGCTTTGCACGACTATTGAGATTAACTCTGATCCTAATCTTCTATTGCAACAGAAGGCTTGCAGTACCTTCCAACAGCCGACGCGCTGGTGCAAAGGTACGAACACATGGAAGACAAGCACTCGAAAATTCGTCTATCTGAGATGATTGTGACTGGAAGCACCACGAAGTGCTTGGTCGGGGCGCTCGATGCGCTCAAAACAGCGCGTAACGCGATACGTTTCATCTCAGGTTCGCTTCCACACAGGAGGACCGTTGCGACAAAGTCACCTGCAAACTTAAACTTGGTTGACTATTTGTGTAAATAGTTATTTTTAAGAATTAGGCTCAGACTCATGGTAAATGTCTCAGGGTTTACTCAAAGAACACAAAAATGCCTAACCGCGCTTAAAGAGAATGTTTCCGTGCTTAAAAAGAACAACAATACTTAAAGAGAATGCCCCAAGAGAGACCGGCGAGGCAAGTCCTGCTGGCCACACCCACGGAAAAAGCGGCCCAAAGATCATCCAAGGACCAGGCGGAGTGACTACATCTCCGAACTTGCTTGGTCCCGGTGTGGAGCCAGCAGAATTATCTGAAATTGCTGTTGATTCGAGTCCTCCTAGAGCTGCTGCCCCAGCGACCCTCCCCAAAAGAAAAGGGAGTATAAAAACGAATGAATACTTAACCGTAGCACAGTGTTGGTGTTAGTTGGTACGCGCTGTCAATGCTGAAGAGCAAACACCGAAACAAACCACCAGCAGCTACTGCATTAAAAAATGACAGTAATAAGTGGTGGGTTGGGATGGGTGGAGAAAATTGTCTTGTAAAAACTAGTCAGGAAGTTTTCTCACTGAATGCTGTGTCTCAGATAGTGGCGCATGATTTGCTAATAAAATCCTCACAACTCAGGATGCACCGAATAAATTCAGGCACACAACTCAATCAAAAACAAAAGTTACTAGTGGTGACTGCAGATAACGTTTGGGGCATCACATTGTAAAGAGTGATTATCGGTGAAAAAATGAGTTTGACAACATAACAAAAATAGGATCTTTGTTTCATTGTTTGGCAGTGCAAGTGCAATATAAGCATGAGGATAAAAAGCAGGAATGCAAGTGAGCAGGTAAGTTGCGATATACAACGATTTCATGTCAACAAGATTCGCTCTCGAATTGCTCTGTACACAAACCGTGTGCGTCGAAAATCACGTCGCGACGTTTCATGCAAGGAATGTGTTCCTTGTTGTTACACTCTGAAACTTCCTTTCACAGACAAAAAAAGCTTAATTGGTAAAAGGTATTTTGTAAAATCAATGCTTTTCACAGACTACTGTTTAGTGCTGGAACCGTTTATCAAAATAAAAAAAGATCTTTCTTGGATTTCAGAATGACTTTAAAAACTAATAAAGAATGTGATCACTGATTATAAAACTGATTGCTAGACCTCACAAGTTAAAAAATTATTATTTTGCATACTATTGTTTAGCGCTAGCAGAAGTTTAACCAAACTAAAAAATATGCGGATTGGATTCAAAGTCTGCACCATAATGCCACCGCGTTTGGGTGATGGCACGTGTGCAGCTGTCGGTCCAGGTGTGTTGCTGCGGGACCAGATGTGTTCTTGCCGGTCCAGGTGTGTTGTTAACGGACCAGGTCGTGGGAATCGCGCGATCATCGTCTTTTCGTGTGATTGATCGTTGATGCTGAAAATATGTTGTCTTCAGCAACAACACGTTTCTGCTCAAATCACTGTTTCGAAACAAATGATGAAGCTCGAATCGGAAGTTTGCTTTTAGTATGCTGACTTGAGATCGATGGCAATCAGCAGGGCCTCCAAGAAAATTTTTTCCGGGTGGTACATAGACTGATACTGGGCCCCGTCGCTTATTGAGGCCCTCGTCGAAGCTTGTATAGCTTGTTTGCGTAGAAATCAGAATCAGCTGTCATGCTATGATCTACACATAGATTAATTGTTATGCTGGTAACGGGCTTACCCTAGTAATTTTGGGCTTGATTACAGAAAAACTGAGAGTGCTTACTTTCGTCTTCCCAGGCCCCATTATGTACCGCGCCCGGGTACGTTGTACCTCTTGTGCTGGCAATCGGTGCATTGAGATTCTATGGTTCCATCATTCCATTCTCAGGAAATGTTAAGCAGGTAACAAAATGATTTTTGTAAGGCTAATCAAGAGTTTGCTAGCTGATGACTGATGTTCAGACAAAATGGAAAATGCTTCGTGTTGTTGTAAGTGCTTCCTTTATTTTTGTGGCATAGATTGGTGGGTTGTATAACGAAGATCGGCGGGTTATATGAGTGGCGCAATGGTTTAGTTTAATAGTGAGTTGCACTGACGATCAGGAGTGAAGTCGTAATGGCCTCTGGGTTGTACGTCGATATACGTTTGGTGAGCTCTTCTCAGAGCGGTCAGATGGCAATATGGCTTCAGCCAGGGAAGCAAAATACGCTCCATTCGCCTTATTACTCTTCGACTCTTCAGAGCACTGGGCAGTACTGAGTCACTTTGTGAACTTATGCGTTGCAGCTGTTTGGCTTAATTGTATTGGAGCTGAACTACACTATTAACATTTCAGGAAGTTGTTCGCTGAAGCGTGAAAAGGACTTGACGAATTTGGGTGATTTTTTCTTATTTGCGTTCATTCTTTTTCTTTGCTAGTGATTTTCAATGTTGCTTGGTTGCGTTTTATTTGTTTCATTAATTAAAAAGGTGTAGTAACAATAGCGTAGTAGTGTATTGGACAGTGGTGGTCTTAGCAGTTTGGAGTCCACTACGCAGAATATTTTGGGGGCTGCGCTCCTTTAAATGAAAGATCGAAATAAAAGTCATCATTTGAAAAAATTGGGAGTTGTAGCCTATTTAGAGTAACACTGACATCTGATGCTGAACGTTACACCAACCCATTTACCTTTTTTGGTAATACATTATTCTTCCCATGTATGCACCATAATCCACTACACAAATAATACAATTGCATACAACATACAGCAAACTACAACACTCCCTGTTCCTTAAATTAAATGGTCAGAAAATCCCTCAAAATATCCAGGTTTGTTCGCTTTGCCCAAAAACAGAAAAACAACCCATACGTCTACAAATCATTGCAGTATACAACTACCCATATTTGCATTAGCAGCTATTGAAGTATACAACAGACTATGCAAGTATACACATACACGT
>JGI24159J19872_10003856_pt1 | contig 18952 bp, 14 predicted proteins | sample Ectturendosymbi4_FD_19872 | JGI IMG/M metagenome (IMG submission 19872) | reverse complement strand
ATAACTGCAAAAATATCAGGCTGCGCGTTAAAACAGGGGAGTGAAACACACTCATCCCTACGTCAGAGCAATTTACAACTGCAAAATGAGGCTGCGCTAAGATCTCGTCAAATACGAGCAGTTGAGCTTTGAAGGTGTGCGGCTGGACTGGCTGGCGCAGGCCCTGGTTTGCGAGATCGAATTTTTTCTAAACTACACAAGAATTGAGAATGTGCATAAAGTACGCAAGAAAACGTTTGTTTTTTGTGATGCATAGAAGTCCACAGGCCCGTAACCAGGAGGGGGCGAAGCCTCTCCTAGAAAAATTTTCGTCCCTACAGGAAAAATGTGTTGGACTTATATTGAAACTATTGGACATAGTTTTAAAAAATGTCCCCCTCTTAGAAAGCTCTTCTCCACCCCTGGTGTCCCAGGCTGGTTACGGGCCTGGAAGTCGAGCAAAAGTTTAGTTTTCCTTCTTCCTTACTGAAACATTATCAAAATCCTGAATGCTTCTATGTTAAAAAAAGCTGTTTCTGAGCTTAACATGCAAAATGTATGCGGAAACAATTAATCTCCTTTGCCAGGTAATAAAGTTTTCGTAAAATAGCAAGCTCAAGGGGGGGGTTAACCCCAACCCCTTGCTGAATATAAACTATCAGCCCTCCAAGCTAGCATATCGGAGGAAGATACAATCAACGCTATGACACAGCAGTTCATAACTGCAAAAATATCAGGCTGCGCATTAAAACAGGGTAGTAAAAGACACTCATCACTGCGTCCGAGCAATTTACAGCTGCAAAATGATGTTGCGCTGATGTCTTGTCGAATACGAGAAGTCGAGCATAGAAAATGTATGGCTGAACCGGCTGGCACACATCCCGGTTTGCAAGATCGAATCTTGCAAACCTACACAAGAATTGAGACTGCGCTTGAAGTACGCAAGAAAACTTTCAATTTTTTGTTGTGTATAAAAGTCCAGCAAACTTATAGTTTTCCTTTTTCCCTGCTGAGATATTATCAAATTCCTGAATGCTTCTATGTTACAAAAGCTGTTTCTGAGTTTGTGCAACAGTTCTATCATACCACAGAAATCGCTAATGTAGCCAATGCGGTCGGCGCTTGCGCTGATCAGCCTTAGAAGACAAAATAAAGACAATTGTTTCGGATAAAGTTAACTATCGCGGAACACAATCTTAAACATGCGTGGTGTATGGAGGGTTTGCAAAAAGTGGTGAGGTGGTTTTTGGACGCAGACGATAGCCCGATATCCCACCAAAATATAATTATTACTTTTTGGCCCATTTACAATGTTCCTTGAAATTTTTATGCAAATTTATTCTATGGTATTTGCATTTTGTCGACAGATTAACAAGCAAAAAGTATGCGAAAACAGTTAATCTCATTTGCGGAGGTAATACAGTTTTCGTAAAATATCAAGCTCAAGGGGAGGGGTTTTAACCCCAAACCCCCCTCCTTGCGTACGCCCTTGAGAAACATCGATATAATACAATTCTAACCTTTAGAAGCGTTTTCGTTCCCCGTAATTAACATGGTCGTACTTTTGTTTCTTATTAAACACATCGAACATTTTTAAGGCAACAGTAAAACCTTTGCAAAATTCTTTGCACCCTGCATGGTCACAGACACTCATCTGAAGAGATTTGCAACGAATACAGGCAGCTCAGACAATGTTTTGCCAGAGTCAAGCTTTTCCGACTGAAAAAATCCAGGTTTTGTCTGGCTTTTTTTGATTTTCAAAAAAAGGCCAAGTGCGTTAAAAAATCCAGAATTTCAAAATCTGACTTAAAAAAAGCCTGTTTCACGTTCAGCACTCCAAGCAATGAATGGTGACGTTTTACGCTCAAGCCTCAAATACGCTTATTACCTCATAAACGTACCAAAAATAATCAGAGGGTGTTATTCTAGGTAACAGAGGCAGGTAAGCTACTGCTCTGTCTGTAAATTACAGGACAAAACAGAACGCGGATTGATAAAGCTACAGTGAATTCTAGTGTGTCACATTTCAATTTGTTGGTTGAAACTTTGTTTGGGGGACTAAGCCCACAAGTCCCCTCGTGGCGACGATTTTGGGCCCTCTGTGTCGCTAGGCGGTAAATTTGGGGATATTTATCTGATACGGATAATCGCATATTCCGTTTAAACACACAAAAAAAATCTTGGCAAATTTGCTATCCGATTAAGTGGATTCGTCTGTACTAACACCCGAAATCACCGGAAAACACTCCAAAAAATTTTTGAAAAACGCTAAAAAACAAAATCCAACTAAAAATCAAACAAATACTAAATACCGAAATACAGGCTAACAGGGGCCCCATTTTTTACATTTAGCCTGTCAGGGGGGGCGGCGCGCACCCCTGCCCCCGCACCCTAGTCAGTTACGCCACTGCCCGTAGCAACTGCTTCATTTGCTACTATTGTTAATGCGGCACTGCCAACATCTATTACGTTCCTACATCACCATACAGGAAACGCATCTGTATGATGACTACGATAGAATTTGTATTAAATTATGTTTATTACATTCTGTATTAAATTATGTTTGCATAGCTGTCGTTTCTAAAGAAACAGAGCTTACTGCGGACTTACTGCAGGTGTTGACGTCGCCTCAGTCATAGATTTCCTGTAAATAATACATTGTTGAAAAATGCAGTTGCGTTGGTGCAGTCCCGTCGCCACGGGGGAGCTTTGGTGGGCTTAGTCCCCCAAAACAAAGCTTCAAGCCCCCCCAAATTGAAATATGAAGCACTATAAATTAGTGGAATTTTTGTCAAATTTGAATGTCAAGCCCCCCTGCACGAACGTAAAGCCCCGCCGTACAAACGTAAAGTCCCCCTATTGACGACTTCCTCGCGGCGGTTCTGCATTGGTGTTTTCTGTAAATTTCCTGCATGATTTTCTTTTTACCCAAAGAAAGAGATCGGGACAAGAGGACATCTACCTAACTCGTCCGAAATAAGTCCATTAACCGAACTACCACACCCAAACAAAATTTTTGACAACTGACGTCGAAGAAAAACTGGAAGTTATTTTATCATCTAAAAGAATTGGGTGCAAGAAAGTAGAAGTGGACAAAACGTGTTTTGAATGTTTTGGGCCTTGCAAAGAAACGCTACATTCTTGGTCTACATCGGTGTTTCCAACCTTTTTAGGTTTGCGACGCCCTACAGTAGGCAAATATAGTTTGTGGTACCTATTGGAGAGCCCATAGCAATTTGCCTTAAAGTTTTCCGACATTTTGAAACTGGTATTTTTATTGACATATTGAAAAATGCATTAGCTCGCGGGACCCCTGAGTATCGTAAATGGCACCCCGGTTGGGAACCACTGGTCAAAATAAAATACAATGCATGTGTTTTCAACAACGGGTGTTTAATCACGTGAGGTCAATGGCTGAAATCAGGGCTGTGGAGTCGGAACCCAAACAATTTTAGATGGCTGGAGCCGGAAATTTGGGTTCCGGCTTCATAGAGATGCAGCAGCTTGTCGGCAGATTGATCCCACCTGGATCTGCCCCTGCCGGAAATCTGAGTACAGGCTCCACAACCCTGGTTGAAACGGTGCAATCACGCCAAACTCACGGTGTATCAAGAACTGCACCGCGAAAGCTATCTACTGGGACCACACGCAACGAATTGGGTTCAACGCGCGAGATTGGTTTTCCAAGACGGTAGGTTTAACTTTAATTGGGTGACCTCTTGCGTGACGATTACTGAGTACTTACTAGTTATTCCACACTCTAAACGCGCGACCTGTAGCCGTTAAGTTTACCGTGAGGTTTGTTTGTGTACAGTGCATCTCACAAACCTGTGGCGTTGGTACATCAGCTCTACTACCTCATTGATTGATCAACTTGACAAACCCTATATAGCGACAGATTCAGCAGTGGCTACTCGCTGGAGCGGTAATTATCCAACGCACAACAAAACGCGCTGTTGGAAGATTTTCTGGCAAGACGCGATGCAGAATTTGTTCTTTGTGTGGAACTCTACGATGGTTTATTGAAGAAAGCCTGGGGTTCCCAACTGAAACCCGAAACCATTTTGCTTTTCACAGGACTTCCATTCAAATTGTTTCGACGGCGGGCCTTTGTGGTTTTGCTAGTGCAGTTAGAAATGCACACCTACAAATTTTTTTTGTTTCCGAGGTATGCCACCTATGTTCAACTCGCAGGTTAGCTTGATATCGAGTTAAGATGTGCGCAAATCGCGACTCTACCTTTTCTTCATTATCCTCGCTTTGCACAAATCTCGGCTGCTTCTGCAGTGAATGCTGCACTCCACTGCAAATGCTCGAGTCTTCGACCAACCCCTGGTGTCACACTTGATGAATGCGCGATAAGGGCTGCAAAGGGGGCATGAAGGCGAAGGATATGAATTTTCAATATAGTGTCCTACACGATGACACTTCGCATTTGGAAACTATGCATGACCGACTGACGGGTGATGTGGTCATAAATATTGCACGCCCCGGGTGGCGGCCTTAACGTTACGTTCGCCTAAGTACAATGATTTATTTCGATATTGCAAGACAGTAGCACTGTATGGAACGAAGAAAACAGCAATAGAAAATAAAGAAAAAAAATGAGAAAACACTTTGGCGCGGCATTTTGTACAGGACAAGGTAAGCGCACAAGACGGGCTGAGGAGGAAGTGCAGCGATTGTTGCGTCATCGATAGAAGTCGTCCTCCGGACCTGAAGAACAAACAAAAGCGTCAAACATTTCGCCTGACGTCACCAGCAGATTCTTCGCAGGATATCTGCAACGCTGTTGCGAAGCACGTCATAAGTCCGAGCACAACGGGCTTTCCCGGTTTGAGTTTGGATGTCAAGACATAGAGCAGTGTTTTTCAACCGGGGGTTCCCCGAAGCAGATCGAATTTTCCTGGGACGAAATTCGCAGCCACAGCTCTATGCGGTTGTAGCAAATTAGAAAGTTGGATCATTGCATAGGGTCCCATGAGCAACGCAAGCATTAGCGGAAGGTTCCGCTGCAGCTAAAAGGTTGAAAAACACTGATAGAGGCACGGGCGTCGGGAGGTTGTTTTCCAGGGGAGGGGCAATGGTGGATTTTCCAAGGGGTGACACAAAAGTGGTTAAACTTTATTTTACTCCAAGGCTGCCCAACCCTCGGCCCACGAGGTTGTTTTAAGTGGCCCGCGATGTAATAAGTTCGTAAGCAGACTTTTTAATTTTTAGTACTTTTTCATAGGCTCAAGTATATTTTTGGCATCAAAACACACCAAAAATTATACCTGATGTTTTTGTTATGGGCCTGCCACCCAAAAATTTGTATAACAGACGCTTCGAAAATGTCAATTTTTTAGATTTGGTTTAAATCCATAAAAGCTGGCAACATTGCGTGCAACTATAGAACTCATTATCATCTCGTGTTATCGCATAAAACTTACCAAAATCAAGGGATTTGTTACGTCACAAAAAACGTTTGTGACCCGCAATAAATTTCCTCATGTGAAAGTGGCCTGCAACACTAAAAAGGTTGGGCAGGCCTGTTTTACTCACTCGAAATTAAGAAAACAACCTATTTTGCTAAAAATTTAACATAGAAATGTCGAATTTCAAAATCCAGGGGTCAGGCCCCTCCCAGCCTCCTTCCGACGCCCATGTATGGAGGAAGAAATTAAACGATGAGACCACGCCGGGCATGAAAGGCCAGACCCGCAGATAAGATGGGTTACTCGTTTCAGACACGAAGTTCACAACGTTTTAAAGCAGCGTTTCTCAGGCTTTTCGCTAAAGGCAGCCAAATCCAGACCTACGATTTTGTTGGAGAGCCGCATTAAAAATTTTACCACAACATAATTTACACGTTTTCTTTTATTGCAGCATGAAGTCTGTTGCACAAAACATTAGAAGTTTATTGAAAGGCTGCTGAGGGCCGCACAAGGGACGCTTGGGTGCCGCATGCGGTTCTCGGGACCGCGGATGAGAAGCACTGCTTTAAATGATGACTTCCACTGGGCCACCGAACAGCGCGCACACGAAGAGAGAGACTGTTACCATTCGAGCACAGCTTGCCCAGGTCACGTGAGAATTCGCGCACACACGCTGGCACGAAAATATCTCATTTCCCGTGCACGTCCATAGCAAAGTGGCACGGCACATTCGAGCGCAGTTCAGTTCAGCACAAATGCAAATCTAGAGCAGAACAATCAAATAAAATGTGCGCGACTGTGCCCCAGTGAAAATCAGAGCCGTAATTCTCGCGTTTTCAAAGACAGCAACTGAAGCTGCTCTACCGGAATTACGGTTTTGCTGAAATTTGCATAAACTGCACGGTTTCATCGCATTCAACCGTTGGGACAGTTCTGCCGAAGGCACCAGGCAGCTCGCAAGGTCGCGTTGCTCGGTTGCACGGAGGAGGAAGTATACGCGAATTCAGTACACGTGAAAAATTTAATGGGTTCTACAAAACTTTGAAACCGACGGCACGGCGGCGCGAGATCGAGCCGCTGCGACAGGAAACGCGACTCTGCGCTGTCATGCTCGCGCTTCGTGCATTGTCAGGTTCGACGCGTTCGCACAGGACGCGTCTTGCTCGAGGCAAGAGGAACAGCCCTGCGGCGGTTCGCACCGCACGCAACAATCGATCGGCGCTCGCGTCCAGCAGCAATCATAGGTCCGTCCCGCCCTGCCGCCGAAGCAGCCAGTGGCTGCACTGTTACGAGAAGTATGACGCAATAGCGCGCACGTGACGTCGAGAATATCGCCGACACCGCGGCAGCGAGATGCGGCGCAAGGTCGGTCGACTTACAGTTGGCGAAGACAGGGTCGATGGGATGCTCTATCGGCTTGTAGTTTCGTCGTTTGCTGAATTTCCGGGCAATCTCGTTGAACGTGGTCCTGGCGGCTGGAAACAGGCGAACGATTTGTGAGAACGGAACTTTATACCCGACAGTGGGATTCATCACAACGTGTGGTTAACACTGATTGTGGGAGGCCGTTGAAGGAGTCAACGCTAGCACGGGATCGCGATGTTCGCGGCTCGGGAAGGTCGACGACAGGTCGGGACCACGGGTATGTTTAGATGCCAGGTCCTCGGACAATAAGACACACTGGCTGCGTGGTACAGATTTGGCCGGTCGTACAAAAGAATAATACGGAGCAAATAAAATATTTTTGGCCGATTATGACTGTTTTAGTTTGAAGTTTGTTGAAACTTGAAACTACAAACAAAAAAGTAAACTTGTCATTGGACTAATACACAGACCTGCAAACACAAATGTTAAACCTTTTGGCCGTGTACTCATCAGTTTCTTGAATTGCGATTATGTCATTAAAGGTGACATCAGCATTAATTTGTTGTTCATTTGAAGTGAGTCTCAAGTAACTAATTGTTTCAACAGCATAGGTTGCGGAAGTATCTGTTTAACAAGCCTCGTCAATTCACAATCATCTCTACATTTACATTTTTTCAAAACCAAACCCGCATGTGTGACATTTCTGACCGCCTCCGTAATTTTGGCACTTCCGATTTTTATCTCCGAAGTGGCTTTAAACCAAATATTATCTGCTTGAAACTTTGACCTTGAAACATTTTCGCTGGTGTTAACAATGGACACAAATGTGCAAAGTAAACAAGGTTAATTATCTTGCTGAAATATAAATTCAACTGCAAACCACAAATTGACTACCTAATGAAACAACTTTAAAAAAGCTTGTAGAAAATTATACAACCTGAAATACGACACTAATGTATCAGTATTAAAATGTGTACATTTTCTCTTTTTCATTCCCATCTTATTCAATACTCAACTTTACTCGGACCGATCATAAGTCAAAAGAAAGCTGCAGAAGGCTTAATTTTTTGAGCATCACAAAGTTCTAACAAATTACCAACACCAAAATTTAAATGTTCTAAAAATTATTTAAATTTCTCTTTAGCTAAATTCATAAAATTCTTTGATTTAGGCCAAAGGTTCCTGCTTAATCTGGCAAGTACTTTACTGAACCGAGTTCAATCTATGACCATCAAAAAGATTTACTTTTGCATGTTCCAAAGAACAACTGTTTCATTTTATAATATGATAGTACATTGATTACTAGGGCCATTTAAAGTCATATTTTCTTGTGTGCTTCACGAAGCGATGAAACGAATTTTAAAACAAAAATAGCACGCTACGATGTCTGTAACAAAAGTTATAAAGACATAAAAAGTCATATTTTCCTTGTTAGGTCATAAAGTTATATTTTGCATATTTTAAACCTAATTCAATAAGGAAACCATTAAAACAATCACAAAATATCAGGTGAAACTACTATATCGCTAGGTCGAAGCTGCTCCTGCAAATTGAACCCACTTGAGTCACCCTGCGAGCAAGCTTTTTACTAAGCAAACCAAACTGAAACCTCAGTGATTGCAACAATTTTCTATAAACAATTGTACATTTGCGTTATCAACATGTTTCGTAAACAGTGAGATAAAAGCACTGCACAGCGAACGTATCAACAAATCTGCCGTCCTTTCACCACCACGTACATTATCTAGTATACGACATCTATGGCACGAGAGATTTCGTTCAACTTCTGTTCTGTATCTACTTCTGAATCTCTTTTAACGAAGGAGTGTGTCAGCTGTCATTTGCGAAGTTAAAAACAGAAGTCACAATGCCAAAGGTAAAATTGTCCAGTACTACAAAGAACAAAGCGATTGGAAAAGATTTTGAGGAGTTTACTGGTACACCTAATGAGAAACTCTATTACCAAGTGTGCTGTTGCATTGTTAAGCACGAGAAGCGCTTTTTTCTTGAACAGCATGTAGCAACAGGGAAGCACGAGAAAGGTATTGAAAAAGGAAATATTTTGTTTGGTCATACAAAGTAATATTTTCTGAAAAATAAAGTCATATTATCAAGTTTTTTTATGTCATAAAAAATGGCCCTATTGACAGCACAACACGAGCCACAGAAGTACACGAACAAACTTAAACTTTTAATCAATTCATCGATAAATGCGCCGAACTAGTTTTGCAAGGGAGCGACATTTTATGTTGCAATTTCCCACCAGATAAAAACAGCAAAGGACGCGGAGCCTAGTTTGCACGTTTTGCCAGCTTCACTTAAAGCTGCGCTCTCTTCTGTGGAGCTCACACCAGACCACTGGCAAGGCGACGGGAATCTTTTTTGGTTTACAATGTACTAGAAACGTAGATCTGGCTTTGAAAAGGTAAACTTCGGTTTCCTGACCATCGTAACACACTTTTTATGCCCGATCATGTGCTGCCACGAATCGATGATAAACTTGTGCCAAACAGGAATTGCAGCGAAATGACGAAAGTGACGTGGAATGCCATCGAGTCATGACGCACGTGAAAGGGAAGTTACCTGAGATAATGAGCGCGTTGCAGAATTTATGGGCAAGCGCTTCAGAAAAAAGACCCGGGGATTCCTTTACGAGCGAGACGTCAAAAGCGCATGGACGGGTGACAAAAGCGTCGAAGTGGACGAGTCAGCGGGAAAGTCAAACGAGAGCCTGATCAAAATGGTGGGTGTGAAAGGGCGGTGGAAACTTGAGAAAACGGCATCGGACAAACACACGACTCACATTTACTCATGTGTCGAACGCTCTCTTTGAAGGCGTCGTCTTCCGTCGCGCTATCTGCGGGGCCTGCCGTGCAAAAAAAGTGCCAAAGTGTCGACTGGCGATCCGCAGGGTTGAAAAACAGCAACTGGTCGCGGCGCTCTTAAAACGGTTTGAAGTATTTGCACTACGTCCCTGAGTGAACTCACAACATGCAGAGAGGTACGAGTAGCCTTGAACAGTTTTTTCAACGGGTTGTGCGAGACCCTGTAAATGTTCAGCCACTTAAGCGCGGTTCAGGCCAAAGACTGAGAATCTGACGTTCGACGCTCGCGCTCCGGTTCCAGGAGTGACGTCACGAGGCATTCCCGAAACGAAGCGGATCAAGCGGCAAACTTTGATCGAAAAGACGAGATTTTTACAGCAGCGCGGACATGTCTGAAGTTTCTCAACTTTGTTTGCAACAAGCCTGAGCCTCAAACAAAACAAAAAAAATTTGTTGGAAACACTCGACAGTTCGCGTTTGTTCCACAGCAACACTGGCGGTGCCGTCATTGGTACTTGAAGGCTGCACTCGAAGTTACAAGCTGCACGTGAATTAGCGCCGAGTTACAATAACAACCGTGACGACGAGTACATTGGCTCGGTTCAAAGCGACAAGCGCGTTCTTTTCAGGCTCCGGGCTGCCGCCTGACGTCGTAAAAACAATCAACCAAAGCGAGAAAATAAACCTGTTCATTCACTGCAGTGGCCCAGATGCGCAATGCGAAGGACGAGAAACAAAGTGTCGGGCTGAAGTTGAAAAAGCGATCGGGGCCACCATTTTACGACCGGGGGTCACCACTTACCGGATTTATCGGACGGCAGAGCGGCCAAGGGATCGACGTGGATGGGAGCAAACTGCCAAAACACAGAAAATTTTACGTTTGAAATCTTTTCGTTCTTGCCAGTCAAACGAGCGATACCTTCACGCCTTGCGACGCAAACGTAATTCTCGCTTGAGACGAGACTGGGTCGGAGCAGACTTGCGTGTAACGACAGAAGCCCTGGGGAAAAGTTACGTCAGGACGCGAATTTACCAACAAGAATTGCGCGGCGATCAAGCCAGCAGTCAGAAGTCGCTGCAGCTGCTGGAGCCCTGTTGGTGGCGTTACATCACAATCGAAATGACTGTTTTACCCATTCCCTCGATTTTGCCAATCAACAAAAACGACGCAACTTGCGACGTGAACAAAGTAATCGATAAAAATGAGAAGTACCTTGTCGCGCGGGTTGACAGGACTCGCTTCTCGCCGAACAGATGTCGTCGAGTTACTCGAATTTCTCCCTGTTCAAAATCAACCGTCATTCTTTTCTCAACACGTAAGATGTCTGCTTAGCTCAGTAGGCGCAATATAGACTTTGTTGACATCATTGTGTCTGATTGTTGACTTTTGAAAGAATTCCTTTCGAAACATCCGTTCAACCAACATGCTTTTGATGAAGAAAAGTTTTGTGTGTCCGATGGTTTTCAACAACTCTCGCGCCACGGAATGTTTTAGAACAAAACACAAAACACTAAGTTTTGCATTAAAAAAGAAAAACACGAAAATGTAAGCTGGCTGAAACGTCGATGTCTTTTTCAAATTTTTACAACAGTTAAGCAAAGACTTTTATTATCAAGAAAATCCTTTGTGATCAGATACAAGCAATATGCACACCTCGATTCAATTCTTTGAGAAACTCGTCATTTCTTCGAAGTTCTTTCATAAACTCTTCATTTTGCAGCAGCAAGGCGATTCTCCTGTCTTCGATGTACTGGTCATGGTCGGAGGGGGAACGGCGATGGCGTCGCGATTCAGACGAGCTTTGTCAGAGAAGTACATTTGCAGTAACCCACTCAAAGCGTGTTGGCCCAACCACTTGAAGCGTGCTAGCCAGGGTTGTCCACGGGACATGTTTATCTGTCCCATCCCATAGCAATTTATGCCTGTCCCATCCCATGGGATTCCCATCACAATATTATAATATTAATGTGGAATACAATTCAATTAAAATTGTTAAATTTATGAAAGTTTACATTTAGTATCTACTAAATAGGACTACATGTACAAAGAGACATGCAAAACGACAAATTTATTGACTTTAAAATTCAGAAGTATAGTCTAAGTATGACAATTCAGTAACATTGTGACATTCTCATTCTATTTCTGAGTCTCATGGGAAATACAAATGTGTGCTGTCCCGTCCCATGGGATTCCCATGGACAAGCCTGGTGCCAGCCCAACCACTAAAGCGTACTAGCCCAACCACTTAAAGCGTGCTGGCCCAACCAATCAACAGACTTGCGCGCTGGGTACGACATCAGGTAAGACCTGATTCGAAATGAATCAATGCGCCACGTCAAGATAACAGCGTTCCCTTTAATGCCTTCACCAGCGTTGTGCTCCAAAGCACAGTCGGCGTGTTACTTGCGAAAACCCTGTCGTGCTACATGCATTCGGCAAAAGTCTGCTAGAAAATGCGCTCCATTTCAACAGCACATCACTTTTTGGCCTTTCCTAGCAATCCAGAAGGTTATTTCGATGATGGGACCAACTTCCCAATTTGTAGGATTAGAAATAATTGACTGCTTTATTAAAAGAACCTACTTTGAGGAAAATCAACAAAAAACGCGGTAAAAACTTTGCCCACTAGCTCAGTGTGCCCGTGGAATTTTGAAGAAAAATACCTAATGACAGAAAAAAATCGACAGGTGGTTATTAATGACAGTCGTGTCACTTTTGAATAACCAGACTTTCTTACAGATCCACATGGATCTTTCCTGCGAGAGCAAAACACGAAAAGCAGGAAAGGCCACAAATTTTAGATCTCACAGCAGATGATAAACTGCTTAAGATCTCCAATGCCGAATACTTGTGAACCAAGATATTCTAAAACAACTTTAAGAGCTCAATCTCGAGATGGCACTTCTGAACCTTTTGTATATATTCGCATGCAGCGGTAGTCGCGTGCTCTACATACACAAGCATGAGGGCCTACCTAGAATGATGAGGACGTTGAGATCTTCCATCCTGCGCTGTGTCCACCATCACCATCCTGAAAATATTAACGTCATACCATGAGAGGTTCATCCATGTCAATTACTATCGACAGTTCTTTTCACACGGTGCAATTTTGCCTGCAGCTTCCTGCTTCAAAAACAAGCTCTTTCACCTTCTGTTGCCTGTGCGGTCGAAATAGGTTATTGTCGCGAAATCAGTTGCGTTCCGCTTCGGTCGCGACAAGCAGATAGCAAAGTCGCAATTGCGACATTTTTCAGTCAATCCACACCATCGTGCGGACGCGTAGACAAGGCGGAAGCAGACGCGCGCGTTATAATTTGCACAGTGAATACCTTTGATGACTGGCGCGGTGACGGTCAGACGGCTGCTCTTCGACCACAATGTTCAACTGTCCTGTGGTCCTTCGCCTCTGCAGCTGGCGCCCTGAGTTGTTGCCGTTCGAGCTGTGCGGCCGGGGGCCGGGTTCGCGCAGGCTGCGTCGCGGGCCCGGTCGGTTCGAAATCCCGCTGCTGCTGCGTCTCTTCTCGTGAATGCGAGCCTGGGCGTAAAAAACAGGCAGATACGGACCCGCAGACAGGTTTGGGGGCAAAATACATTTTAGGGGAGAAAGATTTTGTTCTTATTATAATTTTAAAACAAACTGAGCAAAATTTTTCTGGGCACAACAAACTTTGGGGGGTCTCAAAAAATTGGGAGGCCACTGCCCCATGGTTTCGGGTCTGGGCGAATGCTCGACCGTCGACCAGGGCTGTGCTTTTGCAGTGAACAAAAAACACCTGGCAGCAGCTGTGGAATTTGTTGATAAGTGGAACGATCAATACCGACTACTTCGCTTGAAAATCGAAATCCCAAAGAAAAATACACCAGTGCCTTCCAACGCAAGCGTTTTGCCCTTACTCATCGTAGACATCTATATATGGCCGGACAGGTGCTCCGTTTCCTGGTTGCGGGTGCAAGGAAGGGAAAGTCTGTTTCGTCTGAAGATGCGACGCAACTCTCAAAGACTTTTTCGCAGCTGGCCACTGTCGCAACTGTGCGAGAACTCGCCCGTCAGCGAGAATGGGATACTACATGCTGACAAGCGTGGGACAAATTGGTATTTCGCTGCAGGACCTCCTGACTTCTCATGTCGCGATCAAATAAATAACCATAGAACTTCCTGCACTCTCTCTGGGAACGGCGCGACTGTCTGCGCAGTCCGCCGTCATCAAAACGTGACGTCAGAGTACACGAAAGTTCAGAGGTCATGAACTTGCTACAGGAGCAGTTTGTTTATCACGGCCACGGAATGATCGGAGTTGCGTAGGATTAGTCTCGCACGCAGTCCTTACAAAAGCGCACCGAACTTGGTTTCACCGTCGACACGAGACGCACAAAGCGCGTGGATTTTCAAATCAATAGTACCACGTGTACTGTGATGCGCTACAATCCAAGATTAGACGAGGCTTGGCAGCTTTTCTACGGTAGCTGGCGTGCACGTCAACATGGCTGTTGAAGCGATTGTAACAACCAGTAACCAACACAGAAGCCTGTTTCGACGACACTACAGAAATGAAATAAAGTCAAAACATCACACCCTGGCGTTTCATTTCAGCATTACTTTAGACACGTTTCATTTTCGAAAATAATTTTGCGATTACGAATCAATAACTGTAATACTCTTCATGTTGCCGGCTAAGCTTCTTACTGTCTTCTCAAGATTATTATTTGATTTACATGCCCATATACCCGTTAACAATGGTAGTGGGCTAGTCCATATAGTCACTGACTTTAACTATACGTTGAATCTATCCTGGCAAAAGCTACAAGAAAATGTCAATATCATTAAAATACACACTGGGCTCGCATACGCAACTAAGCACCACCTACCACAACCTACTGGCCTGACATGGCACGCTATTGTTCAGGTTACTTTCCGAGGGGTTTTACATACGTAATTCAAGCTACTCTGCTTACATCCAGTGAGTCCAACAACTCACAGCATGATTTCCTACAAAGTATTATATTGCTCGGTCAGGTTTAATGTGTGAATGACATTACAGTATCATTCTCTCAACCTGCTTGCGATTCTGATGAGAACTGAGATTTGTAAAATCACAACGATATTCTTTATAATCATTTTACCATCACCTTCACCCTATTTTACTTCCTAACTTCAATATTCGACTTGCACTAAATACGCTTCAGATGCTTGGTTTTGTTGTAGTTTATTTAGATCGTGTTCTTACGTCCGCCCTTATTTGCCAACCCTCTTGCTTTACACGTGTTTTAATGTGGAAGTATGTACCGTAAATGGCCCAGGTTGTATTTGTCTTTGCTTGAACTGAAGCTGGTCTTCATGTGACAGTTGAAAATTTTCAGCCCTGCATCTGATGTCTTCAGTTGCCGGAAAAAAGATTTGAAAATAGACTTTGAAAAAGTACAACCTTAGCCTGTCAGCACCTTATTAAAATATGCTTTAATATCAGGCATATGCGTAAACTACACGAACACTGTACACAGAATATTCTGATTTTTTGCAGCAATCTCCTGATGTGGTCTTTTAAAGTTCACTGGAAGCTCCTATATGTAAACCGAAAACAAGCTGCAGTGCAGCCCTTCCATAGCTCAAGCGTTGGCAGCATAACAGACAAGCAAATTGGCTTTTTTGCACGGCAGCCCAACGAAACATTTGGTTATTTGCGTGATTGGACGCACAAGCGTCAGAGCTACATTCAGAAACACAGAGCTTACGCCCGAAAATTCACCACATTTTAACTTCTTCAGCAAATTGTTGTAGTGTATGCAAAATTTCAGTCTGCAATCCAGAAAATAGTACGCTTAAAACCATTTCACTTACCATGGATGGGTTTGCTGGTGTAAGTCTCAGAAAATCTGGGGGCAATGTGCCCAGTAATGGTGGGTTCCAGTCTCTTTAAAGATAAGAATAATTATGATATTGCTGGCGTCAAACGCGACCTCGATTTGCATTGGCACCTACTTGTACGTTTTTCTACGACCGTGTGTCTTTTCATTCACAGGCACTTCTACCGGTTGTCGGGAGAAGCTGTAGACATGGGGAGGGGGTGGTTCGTGTCTAGGGGTGTAACGAGGTGGTAGGTGGTCGTCTTCACTCGAACTCGTTTGATCGCGCAACTTTAAACAAGTTTCAACGTGTATTTAGAAAAGTCTTTTAAAATACAACTTGTAAAAAAGTGCTGGTGTTGAAATTACAACTTACTTCTGGAGATACACTGCAACTTGAGTCGGTGCTGTCATCATACGTGTGATAAAGTCGGCGAGAGCTGAACAATACCAGCAAAAATTTAGGATTGACACGAATATCACAAACTGGTAAAATTGCGAATTTTCATTACTTGTGGCTGTTAGGGCTTTCCTTGGAGATTTGAAGCAGCTGATCAATGGTTGAATCGACATGACCATTATTTGAACGTAGAACACATTCAATAACCTCTTTCTCCAGTGATGGAAACATTGTATGAAAATCATTCATAGCTTGCCTGAGGAACATGATAAAAATTGGAAGCAATGCCAAAGCTTCAGAATGAAAATCAAAACAGCTTTCATCCAAAAACCAAAATAAAATAACATAAAAAGCTCCGTGTGAGCTGTATGCATGCTTTCTTACTATTTTTAATAAGCTTATAATAACTTAGAAGCCAAAATCGGTTTGACCACATATAAAAGACAAAAAACTAGGTTTCCGTGATGTTCTCTTGCAACACTTTGTTTAAGGTATATGACAGTGGTTCCCAAACTGGGGGTAAATTATCCCCCAGGGGTAACATGAGATTCTTCGGGGGGTAATGCAAAACCAAAACCACATTGTTGCTCTGTATTATGAGTGATCACTACAAAAGAAATTTTCGACCTGAAATATGAAAAACATTTTTTTTGGGTAATAAGACACAATCGATACTTTGATTTGGGTAATGGCTCGAACAAGTTTTGGAACCACTGGTATATGATGAACCTAACCTGCAAGTTAGGTTAGTGTGTTGCAAGAAAAAAGAAGTTTGCATGAGATCAAAGGCCTACATTTACAGGGCAGCCAATGCAAATGCAAATGTTTTCTTCTGAAGAAGCATTGCAAATTTGACTGCAGTTTTTGATCTGCTATGGATCACTTAAAACAAAGTCACATCAGAATTGTATATACGATCATTTAAGATACCAAAATGGATGTGAAGAGATATCTTGCACTGAATTAACACTTTTGACTGATACAAGTTAGCAGTATTTCAGTTTAACAAGAAGTCAGTGCAGTTTTACAAATTAGCTGGCAATTAAAAAAAATAAATTTATCAGAAGTCAAGCACCACACAATTGGTCACAAACTAACAAGCATCATTACAGAGTGATACCAAAGTGTCAGAACAACAAAGTACCTGTATTCTAAAGTTCGTGCTCGAGGTGGTGAAGCCCCACTGGTTCTGGAAGCAGCCATCATTCCAGTAGTAGCGTAACCTAATAATATTCTATGAAAAAAGAAATGAGTGGTACCTACACAAAAACATTGCTACATTACATAAGAAATTTAGTATAGAGACTTCAACAACCACAGTTACCAAAGGTAAAAATATCTGACCCTGGTGGATGAAGGGATAGCTCTGATCTTCCTGGTGTCCAGCTGTGCCAAAGCACTTGGGCTGTACCTAAAGCATTTACAGCACATTGCTGAATGATGTTAAATGATTGCAACAGTAAGGATGAGAAAATCACTTAGTCACTGTTGGAGGTCAGTGGACACAACACAAGCTAAACTGCTTCAGAGATGAGGCAGAAAAAGATGAAACAGTAATGTCTGGAGCAGGGATGGACATTTCAGATTAGTTAGGTATTCTAAATTAGTTCTCAAATAATTAAAATCAAATGCAGAATTTCCAATCTATTTCAGACTAAGTTCTCTAATTTTGTGAAATAAGGAACTCCAATATGCTGTTTTGTATTTATGTAGCAAAAGCATTACACTGCTTCATCATACGATCAATAAAATGACATTGCCCACAGCTTGCGCTTATTGCAATGCAAAATGTTCAGCATTTGCAAAATTTTATCCCATGAAATGTGGTTGCAAAACAATAAAGAAAAAGAATGCAGTGTAATGCTAGTTAGTAAGGGCTTCTACAAAATAGCATACTGAGAATGTCATGAGATGTGTCTGGCAATGTTTTATTTCCATCTTTGTTTGTTGGTGATTATTATCGTTTCAGTTCCAACTATTTGAAATATATAAATTCATGTTTCCGATTCAAATCTTTTTGGATTTGAAAGATGCAGAAAATAAGGCCCAGGGCACCAACCACTACAGGGAATTTTTTGACTCAAGTTTTTATTGGAAACTAGGCTATAATCTGAGTCTTTCGACCCTTGATTGGCTTTCTAGTGTTTCTGGTAACCTGAGCCAAAATGACCTAAAGCCTGCACTTTTGACGTCACCCATGAAAAAAAACGAAATCCAAAACTTTCCAATTTTTCTTTCAATGCGATCTAGAAGAGTTGCCGCACCTTTTGAGGGTTTGAACAGCTCTCTAGCACAATCACCTTGTGAGTTGCAGAGTTGCAGAAAAATAGCAGCTCATTGTGTTATTTCACAGTACGAGTATCTCATACACAAGTGCTAAAGGTGTTTAGGAACAGTGTTTTTGTGGGATAAACGCAGTTGAGAATTTGTAATGCAGATTTCATCTTTTGCCTGAGAAAATCTTGATCCACATCCACATGACTGACTACCTGTAGGTCACATTTTAATGAAAACTGACAATCACAGCAAAATGTTGGTTTGTCAAAACTAAGGTTGCAATAGAATTGTATCTCCATAAAGTTCTGGAACAGTCCATATGAACATAACTTAGGAAACTTGAATAGTTTAAGTAAATTTAAGTAACACACTTCAGCCTTCAATGACATAGTGTTACAAATGATAATCTGTCACATAAAGCAGTTTAACTCATTAATGTGAGGCTCATAGCAAAGGTCGTTTAATAAAACTTATTATAAGGATATTCTGACACTCAACTGATTCACAGTTTTAAATTTGAAGAAAACAGATTGTACAGCTCAGGAAACATTGGCTCATCACTACAAACCGAAATCAGGTTTGCTTATGTAATATTGAAATATTCAGAACCTATAATTTCAGCAGGATCAATTGGCTGTATTTACTATTCCAAACTATGAAAAAAATCACAAAACAAATGAGAACCTAAAATTACATATGCAATTGATACTTAACACTTTGAGAGCTGGCGTACGATATATTCGTATTTCAATTTCGGCCTAAAAAACAGCAGTTTTTGGTTGCCTTACCAACGCCCTAGCTCCTCCACCGATTGCGCTAGAGAGCTGTTCAAGAGCTCAAACGGATC
>JGI24159J19872_10003855_pt1 | contig 18953 bp, 10 predicted proteins | sample Ectturendosymbi4_FD_19872 | JGI IMG/M metagenome (IMG submission 19872) | reverse complement strand
TACAAGCCCCGAACGGTTGCATTCACAAAGTGTAGGTTGCGTGATGAGCCCAAGGACGCTGCTGATCTGGAATGGCCCCTGAGTGAAGGTATGCAAGTTAGCGCGCTGCCGCCTGTCTGAATAGCAATGATCATCTCTTGTTGAAGCGTCAAGCTGCTTAAATTTCCAAGTGTGACGTTTGTGGCACAAACAGTCACAATTGGTGAGCAAAAGGTCTGCCCGGAGTAGGAGTCGTTGAAATTTTCTACGACTCCGACTCCTCAGGTTGAAAATCCTTCCGACTCCGACTCCTCGACTCCGACTCCACAGCCCTGTTCATAATTGTGTTTGTTTTTTATGTATGGAGCCTATATTTACTTTTACAACGTTTCCTGTGCACATCCCATTTTTTTCGGCATGAAAGTACACTCCATAGTTTTTCTGTTTTGCTTTGTTTTATTTGTACCCCATTAACTAATTTTTGTTACTTTTTTGCTTTCTTTATTTTTGAATTTTGTTTAAACATGTTATTAACCACACCAAATTCCTTCAATTAGATTCGATCCTGTCATTTGTGTACACAGGCTAGCGCTTTCATCTGTACATTTCTTCACCATGCATGCTCTGTGTTTGTTTGTTTTCCTAATTGTTCTTATTTGATCTCTAACTGTTGTTTTTTAACACTTTTCAAAAAGTGATAAACAGGGTTGGTTGACCAGATGACCGCCATGGTCCTTCACCAATCCTGTATGACGCAGCACCCCTCTTAGTTAACACTAAATAGCTATTATGCCATTATATTTTCATTTGCTCAAATGCTCACTGATGGTTGGTTTATATAATGTGCGATAGATTTTTGTGGTGCTTCTGCTTGTTGGGCTGAATCCCATCAAACAAACTATTATCATTTATATAGTTGTAGGTGATTCAAAATGTTTGGAAGGCAGTATGTTTTTGCCGAAACTATCTGGTTTTGCCAAGGAAGCAAGTTGCGACCCTATACCAACAATTTCTGTCATGAACGTTTATCTTAGCCAAACTTACAATCTTATAAATGCTAAACACTATTGGAGATAAATGCTTCAAATCCGACCCATTTATGTTAAACAGTTTGAAATTAACTTTTCAATCCAACGACAATGCCAGAATTCTCCAGGGACGGATCCAGATGTGGGAGCGATTGCCCTCTTTAAACTCGCAAAAGTTAATTTTTTCACCATGATTTTGTACAATTCAGAAAACAACATTCGTGACAAAAGGTCATTTTGTCATCCATCCATTGTTTTCCCGCAGCAGTTTTGAAGTATACTTCACGTCTCTTACAGTGGAGAACCCGCAATGAGAACTGACTACCCAATATTACTGAAATCGAATCCCCCTAACCTTACTGGCTGGATCCGCCCTGGAATTCTCTTGATCTTGTGCTCCAAATATACGAACAAGATATGAAATCAATGAACTGCCTTTTAGTTGATGATCATAGTCACATGCTGAAAATCATTATAAAGCCCTCAATAGTAGTATATGAACAATGGGTAGGAACACTTCAGTACAAACACTGAGTCGTGTGACACTGACAGGTCTGACTGAAGCACTTGTAGTTGTATAAAATTTATTGACTGCAAGACCTAATTAATTACTACAAATTTCAAACCAATACAAGGTTGAAGTACTACATTATAGCGTTATTGAAAGAGTGATGAGGAACTTCTACCAGTAAAATCTAACCAACAATGCAAAACGCAACTGCTATAACATAACATAACATCAATATCAGTCACACAACTGAGTACGCCAACCTTCACAATAAGTGTAGCAGCTACCAGTGGTAACCGTAAGTCTATAAGATTATCACTGACTGACTTGTACAAAATCTACTGACAAGTGCAAGAGGCAAGATCGTTACTACACACTTCAAAGCAATACAAGGTTGAAGTACCATAGTGTCACTGCAGCAGTGACACTGACATGAAGTACTCTGAAGATAAAACAAAAGACAAAATAAATACTGCGTTTAATGAAAATTTCATTTCACTGTGGCAATCTGAAAAAATACCCAAACATAAGGCCAAATTTTATAAAATGGCCAAATGTGTTTTTTCATGGCCAGCGCACTTCAAAAATGGCAAAATTATTCAAAATTGGCCATGAAATTGCCAATCTGGTAACCCTGGATAGGACAACACGAAATGCAACCATCACAACACGTGAGACCGGCAACTACAGACGAGGAGACTACCACTGTTACGTAGGGCAACTGTTACATTACAGAGCCTGTTGGTGGGTCACATTGCCTTGACGAGCAAATTCGTGCGGTATTGTTCTGAAAAAAGTCCATAAAAAAGCCAGATCTCGTCTGTTTTTTTTATTTTTGAAATAAAGCCAAACACCTCAAAAGCCAAACACGTAAAAAAACAGATTTTCAAAATCTGGCTTCACAAAAGCCAAATTGGCAACTCTGTGAGCCGTTATGATCAATCCGTCTCAATTGCCAATTAATGACGAAGCTCGAAATGATGCACATATTGCAAGCACAGGTGTGCGACTGTATTAGCGCACACCCAGGTTTGCCACATCAAAACACGGGACGGGAAACTAGTGATGCATCAAAAATTCAGCGAGCTCAAGCAACTTGAAATAGGGCAGTTTTGAGATTTGGCTCAGAATATCAATTAAACGTCCATAATTATCTTTCAATCCTTTTTAATGATTTTCCTTTGATCGCACTACCTGGAAAAATTCATGTCACTGCCAGTTTGATTGGTTCTGCGCAGCACACCTAGAGTATAGGGCTATGGTATTGAAGAATGTGAGAACTGAGAAGTACTGGCATTTAAATATGCAAAAACTACTGTTGACAAACTAGTGTTGACAAGTTTCGAAAATTATATCCATGCAGCATGTGTTGGTATCCTCACATCCTTACAATAGAAAAATTCATCTAGTTGCAGAATTTTAATTTTTGCAATTTTACTCTATGATTGCCCCTGCCTTGGATGCCTGGGGCCGTCGCCCCGACCCTCCTTTGCACGCTAATGTGTATACCTACGGTCTAACTAGATCAGCCATTACCAATCGAAATGCCTCACTGGGCCAAAACGTATGTCGCTAATCTCGTGAGGGCCACACGTTGAATGACTTACTTTCATTTTCGCGAACCAAAGCTTAGTTTAAAGCTACTGAGAGCATTTGAGTACTAACTGCAATGATAACGACTGGTACTTAATTACACCCAAACTGCGATGCAACAGGCAAATTCACTGCCAACGGAACAACAAGGGTATACTTGGTAATCAGTTTAGTACAGAGGAACACATGAGTAGAAATCAGAAAACTATAAATCAGTTTAGAACCGACAAGTCAGTGGACACGTGGAAATATACCAGTGAGTATTGTTGAGTTCACCTTGCAACCTCAACATGAGACCTCTTCAGATTCAGGGATTCACCTGATAAGTGACATTAATGACCTTGAAAATAAGTCATCAAAAAAACCAAGAAGTTTGTCATTACATTCGATACACAGTAGTGACTGGAATAAATACTGGGAAACTAAAACTTCACAAATAATCAACGATGGACTTTCCAACAAACGTATAAAGATAGAACAATTCGAAGATTGAAGTTATACCTTCAATTCGATTGACCGTTATGATTATGATTAATTTAAATATTGCTTGTATTTGTGTATTTTATGCGTTGTTATTATGGAAGAAAGTAACCAGCCTTAAAGCCTGTAGGAAAACCCCTTTTGATTTCGACGTAAACTTTAAAACGAAAACGAAAATGGGAAAAACAAGGTTACGATTGTGACACACCAACACAATTTTCTGAGATAACACATGACGTGGCAAAAGTGACCAATAAAAATACGTTCCTCTTGAAGCAAAAGAGGTCATCGCGAAGTGAGAGAGGGCACTCTAAAACTAGAGAATACTTTGCCTTCCGGCGTGAGAGGGCACATTCCCTCCTACTTCTCCTGGTGAAGTATCTTCAGAGTTGAGAGGGCTAAGCCCTCCTGGGGAACCAGTGAAATAACGACATTATAAAGAAAAGACAACAAACAAACTTTAGCCTTGCGGCAAGCTTCTGAGGAATCTGCCTGCTTTCTGCTTTCATTCTTCTGCGACGATTTGTCAAGTTATCTCAATTGTTGCTTACTGCTGTGAAGCTTTGCCCACTTGCCTCTTGGCCTTTCCGATCGCAACAATAGCAGTTGTTTTTTCGTTGTGATTGCGCGTAAGCACAAATAGTTAAATGAAAAAATTAAACGAGACTTGGTTCAGGTGAGAACAACATATCATGTGACTCTATTTCTTGGTATCACGTTTTTGTGAGTGACGCCATAAGTGGAGTAGTTTTAGGCCTTTTTAGTCCACTTTTTCATGCCCTTTGCCCAAACTGCTAGATGGTGGTATTTTGCTCACTTTTAATGGAACTAGGCTAAAATCCGAATATTTTGAGACTTCGGATGACTTGCTTGGGTTTCGAGTTCAAAAGTTATGACCTAAAAACAAGAAAATAATTAAATAATCCCATAAATAAATAATCGATTAGTTTGTTTATTTAGTTAGTTTTTTATATTAATTAGTTTGTTTAGATCAGTGTTTTTTTAAGGTGTTTGAAAGGGTTTCGTGGTGGAGGTTTAGGGTGTCAATACCAGTTTCCCTTCTGTGTCTGATAACTTTAACTTATTTTCACAAAAGTGCAAATTTCCGTCCGAATATGCTTAATTTGAATACGACTTTCACATTTGGCAAATAAACTACAGACAATTTCATAAATACAGTAGAAAGATTCAATGTAGGCCTACATACCCATTCATTATCTCATTTTCGTGCCCATTTTTCCTTTGGGGAGAGTCGCGAGGACAGCAGGTCCAGGAGGACTCGAAATACCTCATGATCAACAGCAATTTCAACTAGCCAGTTCTGCTGGCTCTACACCAAGGTGGGAGCCAGTTGGGAGCTCCACGCCAAAATGGGACCACGCAGGGTCAGAGATGTAGTCACGCCACACCATCCTTGGACAAACTTTAGGCCGTTTTCCGATGGGTGTAAACTGCTGCCTGAAGGACTTACGGTAGTTCTGCATTCTTTCCTGGGATATTCTGGACACATCGCCGGACTAACATAGCTGGGATCTCTCGGTTTGGAGAAGTGGCTTGGCATCCTGCCTGGGCTTTACCGATTTCAGACCTGTGCTCTTTGTCACGAAGTGTCACACCGAGCACTCTTCGCTATTAAATCATCTCTACCATTTGTTGTTTTGACAGTATTCTTTCAGTCGTCACCTAAGATTCGTGACCACATGTGAGGACGGAACAAAGACCAATGTAAGAACTGAAAGCTTTGCGGTCTTTGGAAGCTTCTGTTTCTTCAGCACGGAGCAATAAAGCTTACGCAGAACTGCGTTTGCTTTACCAATCCGCATATCAATCCCTTTGTTCCGACTTTCGTCCCTCGTGAATACCACCCCAAGCTACTTGAACGTCTCCACCTGCTGCGGTGCATTTCCGCTCACTTGCAGAAAACACTGCCTTGGGCGTCTTAAGAAGCATAATACCTTAATCTTTTTAGAGCTAATTTTCGTTCCTGTTTGGTCGCACACAGCAGACAACCGATCAAATGCGTGAAGACCCCGTTGAGAAGATCCACGCATGCAGTAACAATTCGTCAGCAAAAAGCAAGCGGTTCATCCTGCAGCTCCCAACAGTGACAACCTCGTCGACACGTCTGTGACTGTGTATACAATTTATATAGAGCAAGGCTCTTCAAACATTTGGGAGAGAACCACATAAGATGTTGCACAGCAGTTAGAGGGCCAGACATCTTGCGTAAGGTTAATTTTTCGGGATATGTTACATTCTACCAAATCAACATATTTTTTGTAAATACATAAATTTTTCCATTATCAGCAGAATGTGTTTTGCGGCCGGGTAAAATGGCTTCGCAGATCGGATTTGGCCCACGGGCCGTAGTGTGGAGAACCCGGGCGCAGACTAAGAGAACAGCACACACCACTGTTTGTGTCTGACACCAACGCTGAACGGTCGCGGTTTAACTCTCCCGACCCGGTCACAGTCGCATGAGCAGGAATACAGCGACTTGACGACCAGCAAGAGGCACCCATCAACACCGTACTTCCACAACACCGTCCAAAGCTTTTCACGAAGAACCCGGGCACATAGGTCATATACTTTCCCGAGTTCGACAAAATATCTGTGTAAGTCTTTGGCATGCTCCCAGCATTTCTTGAAAATTTGCTGGAGAGTGGAAATTTGTTATGTAGTGCTACAGCCGCGACGAAAACCGAATTGGGTATTGTCCAGCTTTCGTTTAATTACTTTCGCGGCATCTTGGCATACATTCTTCTTACGAGGCTTACTAAAAAGATGCCGCGGTAGTTGGTTCATTCACTCCTGTCTCCCTTTTTGTGTATCTGCATGGGGACGATCAATTTGCTAATCTTCCGCCACCCTTCTAAAACGCCATGCCACTTCACACACGAGTCAACCAAACCAACCAGAGTTCCAAGTTCTCCTAATTCACTATCAAACTTTTGGAAATTAGCTTTAAACTCAGATTTAGCAGCGGCGTCAGAGATCTTATGGATGCACAGTTCTACGGAAGCTTTCACCTGTGCCAAGTGAAAACATCCCGAATCAAAAACGTTGTTCAGTTTCGTCAAGTCAAGTGTGAGTAGTGACAGAAGGAAAGCACCATGTTGAATTTTTTTGTTTTCATTAGTCGCGGTAAAACAACGCACATTGCTTCATTTTTATTTTCTGACAGCTGCTTCAGTGCGGCCCAAATAGGAAAATTTCGCACCTAGCTCTCACTGTTGCCTCACTCGACAACCTTGATTTGCATGCGCGCTACAAGCCTGCAACTGTCGACCTTTTGTCTTCATGGTAGTCTAATGCAACGCCAGGCAAGTCGACAGAACGGCGAAACAGTAAAACACTTTCATAATTGCATTAAAGTGTTTTCGCAGTTTCGCACACCATACTGTACAAATCTGCGGCAATGCAGTAAGAGGCCAAAGCGAAGCGGTGCGAATGGCAATGCACAGGTACCATGCGTACAATTTCCTCTTCCAACTTCTGCGCCAGAAAATTGTGTCGGCTTATAACGTTGCAGCTGTCTGTTGCAATAGCCACTTGAAGGAAAACATGCTTTCCTCAAATCGTTTTACTTCAATATAAGGAAAAACATATCTAGACTTTCAGATTTTAGGGTGTCATTGCAAAATTTTAGGGCGTCATTTTGACACCCAAAAACGGCTTAAAATACACTGGTTTAGATGATTAATTAGTTTTTTTAATTGTTTTCTACTACTTCCACGTATATAACTTCGAGTTCAAACGTGCTTTTGTGTGTTCCTAATTGCGATGTATGCTTATACTTCGCGCGTTGTGTGTGAGAATGAAGACATTATACACAAGCAACCAGCGAATCTTTAATGTTTCATTTCTCCACACAAATGCAAAACACATTGCAATTTGTGCACGTATGGCTCTAATGAAGTAATGAGAAACACACAGATATTTGAAAGGGAAACAAGCATAGATATGTGACGAAAGAAAGATATGAATGTGCGTAGATGGCACTAACAGGGGTATATTGAAAGAACACGTACATAGGAACGTAGCAAAGAGTATGCGCACAGATGGCGCAAAAATCGATGCTATGGTGTTTAGCACCACTGTACGATGCTGTTTAAGGTTCCAAATATAGTATACAGATTCATAGCATGTCTGTGGGAGTGGGAGGCAGAAAAGGAACATGCGTCATTTGAGCTGCAGCAGGGGCACAACCAGCTATTGATTCCTGGGGGGAGGAGGGCAACTTTAATAAAATTTCATTCGGTGACGCCATCGTGCTTATTCAACCGTGATACAACTCTTTCGCAAATGGTCACAGATAACGTTCTCTTCGCAAAATTCCCGAAAATGAGGACTTTTCAGTTTTAATAAAAAGATGTGGACCGAACGTTCATGACAGAGAAAAATTAGTAGTTTAATACAAATACGTGGTTCCGTATTCAAATATTGCAGTCGTGGTTTTAGTGTGGCAGATGTAGGCTACAAGTAAGTCTGCCTTTCTTTACAACTTGTTTTAGCAAATTCATCAAATCAATTATTTAGATTTTTGAAACTTAAGTTGAATATATTCCCTGTAAAATAATTTCTGCATATGATATTGCGAGTGGTGAAGTTGTCAGATACAAGAGACTGGTATGAATGCCAAGATACATTAAATCACTGATGCTATTCAGTCGTAGACACGAGACGTTTCGTCTGCCACATGAAACACTCTTGAAAGGAGTGCAGGCAGGAATTCAACGTAAACTTTATTACGAATTGTTGGGCCAGGATCGCCACCAGACATGGGTGGGCCTTGTCACTTTTGCCAGGACTACCTAAACAACACCTAATAACCTTGAGGCTCTTGTGAAATTCGAATTTCCCTTGCAACTTTGGAGCTTGGCTGTGAAATTACAGCAACGTATAAGCATTGAACATAAAATGCTAACATTCGTAAATAGTAGCCTACAGTGACCTCAGGAAAACGTAAAGCTAACGCAGTGTGAACGTGGCATGCTGTTTCTGTGACCAGACATAGCCTACTGGCTACAAACTTGCTCCACTGGTTTGATAACAACACGGTATTTATTGTTGACTTTTCGATAGTCTATGCCAACTCTCTTCCTCAGGGGATAGGCAAAAAAATATCAAACCGCAGACACTACACACACATTGCATTTCTGAACATTTTCAGAGTTTGAAAATTCTCAGAATTTGAGAAAGGCAAGTTTAAGGCTATTAGCTTACAGGTTTTTCACTGATTGCAAACTTAGGGTCTAGTAAAGAGTCATTTGAAGCTAAAGTGGTGAAAAAATTAGGTGCTTTCAACACTTAACTAGCGCTCATGTGACACTTTACTAAACACTTGCCGCGGTATTGGTACCAATACAGGAAGACACTAAAACGTGAAACAATCCTCATGTAAAATTTAGGTAACAACTATCAGGTATCGGACCGAAAATGCAACAAAACAACATTTTTTATGAAATGCATTACGTTAATAATGGTGAGCCGTTGTGTCCCTCAAAGACGCTATATTTCACGAAATTCGTCAAACGTGCAACCGGCCAGCTCTATGCTCAGCTGCTTCACAAGCAACCACGCAATTTTGAAAAGTCATTTTCCAGTGGTTCCTTATTTTCTCAATTGTAGAACTATTGGAATTGACGTCTAATTTTTGCGGTTTTAATGGTTTCAGAAATTCTGCCATAGTTTACACAATTCAATCGGTTACAGTTAATTAAATTAATTAATTAATTAGGAACACGAACCGTGTACCTGCATCACAGTGGACTAGATTGAATTATCTAGTACACTAGTACCCGATCACGCATGATATCACTACACCTTTGAAATCGGTCAACTGCCATTGTGCGATGTTCATAATTTGTGCAAGATTAATTTAATTTAAATAATTTAATTGAATCTTTGTGCAACGTCAAAAATATGTTGTTGTTTTCAGCCTGGAATAAATAAACAAACTGCTTCTTTTCAGGAAGAAGAAAACAAGAAAGCATGTTCTCTTAAAAGACGCCTTGAGCACGCTGTGGAAAACGTGTAAGTTTAAAGTTATAGTAAGAAATGTAATAATACCTGCAATAGTTTTCTAAAGTTAGATAGTATAGTTAAAAATGTGTTAAGCAAAGCAAAGTTTTTCATTAAATATTGATATACAAGTTTGCAAATTCAGAAATATTCAAATGCTACGACACCATCGATAGCACCACCTTAAAGAAAAATGCGTTAACGAACTTGGAAAAGCACAGATATATGCGGCGGTAAGATAATAAACGCAACTGGGTCATATTCACCAGTTGTCTCCAGTTTAGCAGCATATTGATAGCTCATTGTTATTCCTGTTGTAAATATTCCTCCCCAAGATTGACAACGATCCGCGATGCAAAGGAATTGTTAGTTCCGCCAAATTTATGCTTGCAAAATCTACTAAGAAAATGCGAATACGAGTTTCTTAACCTCAGTTTTAGATTGTTGCATTATGGTGTCCTTATTGTCCGTTTTCGCACGTTATCACGTACAGCAGTCCTCAATCAGACGCATGTGACCAGAGTTTCACTGGAATTTTTGGAACCACGCTGAAGAAGACAATTCTTTCTTGATTTTCTGTCAAAAGGCTGTGGTTGTTGTCAGCTCTCGCTTGTACGGGATTTGCACGGGATTCGTCTGCTGTTGGAAATGTGCCATCTGTGGTTGGTCTCGATGGTGAAGGTGGCTTTGGAGGCCCAGCTTGTGATGGAAGAGGCGTGAGCAGCGATTACATGGTATTGATGGAAGGGAACGTGGTTAATTCTGTTTTTCTTATTTTCGTTTCCATCTATCTTCATCCTGTTTTTTCTTGGTCCTCTCGAATGATTCTACACAGTCCGATGTTGGTTTTCTCCAAGTTGCGCTGTCGGTTGCAAGTTGGTCTCAAGATTGTGGATTAAAGCTAGTTTGGTTCAAGGAGCATTTTAGCTGGTCTTGATAATGCAGCTTTTGCATTCCCTGGTGTTTTCTTCCTTCATCAACTTCCCCGAAGAGCATGATTCGAGGCAGTCTGGAGGAGTCCATCAGTAAGACATGTCCTGCTCAGGGGCGACGGTGTTGCAGAATGGCAGGTTCTACACTAGGCAGTGCACTCTTGAGGATTTCATTGTTTGGAAATAGTTCCTCCCAGCGAGTGGTGAGTAGTTGTTGTAGTTTTCTCTGTTGGAAGCTTTCAAGGAGTTAGATCTTATGACGGTACAAGGTGTCCACGTTTCGCAGCCATAGAGAAGGTTAGAAATAATAACGGTATGGAAAACCATGATTTTGGTGCGGATAGATATCGTATGGTTGTTGAAGGCGTGACGACTAGGGCGCAGACAAGGCGTGACGACTAAGGCACAGATAGGTTACCCACTGGTGACCTAATGGATCCAAAGATTTTCTTTGTTGCAGCAAAACACGGTGCCTATCCCGCTGGTCGGCTTACTTTTGAAGGTTTTATTTTCAAACTAATTACCTGCACGGCACTTCACTTCGATGAGGCTGGTGATTGTTTTGTGGTTCTCATCAAACCAATCTTGGTTTCTCTTGCGTTGGAAACCAACTGCTTTTTGAACAACCGCAGATATTGCGTCATGAAAAGTAATCCATCTACTTCAACTGAGGCATTGGATGGTAGTACATTTCATTTAGGGTCATATCAGTATCTTGTCTGGAGGATTGCGATGTCTGGTGGTCACGAAGCTTGTCACAGTCGAATCAGTGGTGATGAACGTTGGCCGAAATTCACTTGGGTGGTCGGTAAATTTTGATATTGAAACGAGAGAACAGGAGACGATGATTCGTCTAACAGCCATCTTTTCAAGACATGGATTGTGTGATATGCACGTCCACTTCTGTCTCTTGTTCTTGTAAAGACATAGACGAGTATGTGCCACTATTAGAAGTTGGGGTGTTTCCAAGTTGTTTTCTGACGATAAGGGAGTTGGAACAGCGTATATGTTACAATGAGGTGGTGTTCACACTAACGCTCAGTAAAACATCTCCATTTGCTTTTCATTTTCAAATGCCATTGCGAGCAATGAAACCTTTCCACAGGTGATGACCTCTGCCAACTGTTGCGTTGAAGTCAACCATCCCGAAGAGTTTGTCAAATTCTGGGCCTGTCAGGATGGTACTGGCGAGTTGGTCATAGAAAGCGCTCTTATCTTCATTTTCAATTGTAAGTGTAGGGGGATACACCGGAATCAGGGTGAGGAAGCTTTTCTGGATGGATGGAAATATGACAGTCATTGTTTCCTCATTGATTGTGGTCGGAACAAAGATGTGTTGGTCCACAAGCTGCGATCGGATGGCGAAGCCTACCCCATGAGTGCACTTCCCCTTCCAGAAGTTGGCGTAATTTCACCCATGGTCCCTGATGCGGTCATTTTCAGCTGGTCTGATCTCGCGTAGGGCTGTTAAATCAATGTTGTAGAAGGCACATTTCTTGGTTCGGGTAGTACAAACTTTAACATCGCATGAAGCTATGTCCTCGTGATGTGATGTTAGTCCTACAAACAGCCGCTATGTTGTTTCACGATAATTTCTATGAGATAGTAGGCAGGTGATCTCACGACTAACACGATTATTTAGATACGTCTTTCTGGTGTGTTGGTTTTTAATAATCCTTCAGGTGTGTGGGTTTCGGATATTTCATAAACATTGCTGTTAAATGATCTGGACATTTCAAGAAAAACAGTCTCTTCTCAAAATAAGTCTATTCCTGAAATGCGAAAACGTAAAGCGTTTTTGAGGTTCATTTTCATTTGTTTGCTCTGATTTCCTTTTGCCTTAAACAAGATATTCTGATTTTCTGTGATGCTGCCATATAGCGACTTGTAGGTGCATATAGACATTCACTACCACGTTGAAAATATAGCAGAACGTTGTTGCAAATGTTTGAGGAGAATTTTAGCGTTTATTTTTCTACCATTTGCGCCAAACTTGAAACAGTACGTCAAAACTTTTGGTCTAGTTCTAAAATAAAGCGGACTTGGCAGGTTGATCGAGAAACGAGAGAAGATTATCAAAACAGAAAAAAATCAATGTTTGGGACTGTTGGAAATACATGTGGATGCCAAACCGACATTTGATCCACAGGTAGCAGATTCTTTGAAATTGATACATATTTCTTTATTTCCGCTGTTATCAAAATTTAAGCCATCTACAGATTTTCCTTGTATATTTTAAGTTAACGTTTATCAAATACCATTTCAGAAAGAGTGTGGACTTTCAGAACTGCCATAGAATAATTTATCTCAATACCGGAAGTTCTTCATCCTTTTGTGATGCAAATAATATTATATATGGTTCTCCTAAATTTTGTTTTTGAGGGGAATGTATAAGAAATGAACTGAGAAATGGCAACAGAGTGTAGTCGACTCGTTTCTAGGTGCTTTGGTTCAACTACCTCTCAGTTTTTTACCTTTCTGTTTGTACATCACACGTTAAAAATGCAATGCTTTTATCTATTTGCATATCTACCCAACGGCTGCACACGCATATCCCTCAAAAATAGAAAATTGAAACAGTTCAGTGAAAGCTTGTTACAAAGGGATTCCCTCTTCAACAAATGTCCGCTTCCACTCGAATCGGCTTCATGTATGTTGGACCGAGCTCGCAACGTGCAAAACACTGTCGAACTTGCGATTTCCGACAATGCAACTTGTGGATTTCTGATTATTTTATAATATGAGGATCGTACATACTCAGTAAACGAACGCTGATAGAGTCTTTGAAGTCACTCGCAGAATTACTTCCCAACTTTTATAAAACAAATAAACAACCCAAAGAAGCAAGACGATAAATTTATAGGATCTCAAAACAATCCCTTAGATTGATTACGCAACCGTGATGTGCCTAGTCCAGTTGTGGGCAACCTTTTGGTAAGTGCGTGCCGATTTAAGGTTCCAAATCATTCAATGTGTCAACTACATTCGTATTTCTCTACAAGTCAAAGTCAATGATACTTCTTGTGAATCATAACAAAATCGATATGTAAAACATGGAGCATCTGCGTGCCATTAGAAATTGCTTGGCGTGCCAAGTATGGTACGCGTGCCACAGGTTGCCCACCCCTGGCCTAGTCCAACACTGCGACCTCCCAAGTAAGGGGGTGTTAACTTAGCACTGTTTGCAAAATACACTTTTGTTGTTTAAACTATATAATCTTATTACAGGATCAAGACCTTCGGGTGATCCTCGATGTTGAAATAAGCGGTGATGGTGACGCAAAAGGTCTGAAAGAAAAACTCTTCAAAGATCAAGATGAAGATAAATGACAATGATCACATCCACAGTTCCTATAATTAAATGTATCTCCATTACAAGTATCTCCATTCTATTCCACAGATTTTGTATCTTATAACATTGTAATATACTCACGCATTATTACTGTTAGTTCATGTTAGATTTGTTTGTTCTCGCTTTTACTTTTAGCAGACGTTTGAATAGCAGAAGTTTTGTTACTAGTAGCAGACGTTTGAAATAAACATATTTATCATCGCTTCAAATTGCTTATCACATACATAAATAGGCTACTTTTCATACTTCGAAATCAACAAGAGCTTTTTAATTCTATCTGTAGTTTGACATGCACACGCCAACTTAATAGTAATGTTGGCAATGATAAATTTCTAGCAACGTCGTAATTATTTTAGCATGATTATGCATTACATCCGAATTTTAATACCTGAATGTCATGAGCAATGCCAGTGCCATATGAAAAAAAATCTCGCACTCTTCACTGATCTTCAGTATATTATGTTATTAGATAGAACTGTCAGTTTGGGGTTAAAGATTTCAAGTTTGTATTGCCAAGAATTTGTCTCGGATTTACTTCCAAGGAAATAAAGACTGTAACTAAACTCTTTAGTGGAACCCTGATCGAAGGAAATTGTAGAATTTTATTTGCGTTTTGAGTAGTTTGTTTTTCCACGTTTTTCCGGTTTACTTGCGGATTGATTTGGGTTGGGCGTCGGGATTGTCTTTGACTGTGATTACATTTCGTGGAGACCTTTTTCGTTTCGTTGATTGTTCATTACGAGGGCTTGGACCGATCGGTTGCGCTAGTACCGCGCGGACGAAATCAATTTGTTCGGTCGAGCGCGGCCGATTTTGCATTAAAGTGTGTTGTTGATTACGACCAAATTGCTGAATTCGTAGTCAGGAGTGACAATTCCGTACTTCAGATTTGTTGTTGTTAGACTTGGTTTCCTTTCAGTTCGGTGAGTTTTGTATCTACACGTCTTGACTATGCTTTCGTGATTTTTTAGTTATTGAACCTGTTTTGTTCATTTAACAGAACCTGCCTTGAAACAACACCCAAGCATGTAAATCGAAAAGGGAAAAAAATATTACTTTCTATGACTATGGGAAGCGGTTATCCAAGCCACGCGGGTTAGCGGCGCATTAATAGAAATGAATGTTTTTGATTTTGGCAGTGATTCAAAAGACCACTTCGATTTGTTGTTTTTTTCAAGAATTGTACAACGTTTCCGAAAAAATGTAGAGAGCTCAAGTCTGCAGGTTTACCCTAGAATTTAGCAGTGATAGCGTGACTCGAGTCACGTTTTTCACAGAATGACTCGACTCGAGTCACAGCCAATGACTTGAGACTGGAGTCAGAGTCATTTTTACAAAATCTCTGAGTTCCTGATGGACAAATCCTGTTCGTTTGCACACAAACAAATAAGCACTTTTTGCTTCAATGATGATCAAGATTGGCCTAAATTTGCTGTTTTGCCTGTGTAGTCGTGCTACGCTGCATTTATAGGATCAAGTGTCTCCAACTTGCATAGAGGAAGACCTCAGACTCAGAGGGGTCAGCAGGGCACAATATATTGACACCTTTTCGTGGTTTAATGTAGTATTTGCATATCGTGATGATGGCAGTGGGCCTCATACTGTGACCTTGAGTCTCTTCCAGATACCAGTAAAGTGCTTCAAGTTTTTCAGATTCAAATCCAAACCAAAAACTATATTGCACAATATAATGTAAATACGAAAACCGAATCTTGTTTAAATCCAAATACCTGCCACTTTTATTAGCCTAAGCCCATGTGACGACGTAATTACGCCACATATAACGTAGAATTCGTAGCAGCAACAGAAGAGCGAACCTAGTCAAATGTGCAATCTCAATTGCTATATGTTGAGGATTGTCGGTTCGACTCTTTCTTTGGTTGGCTCAGGGCGACGGAGCATTGTGCCTGCAACAAATGGATCCCAACGTGTCGGTGGCTGCAATCCACTGTCAACCTGGAGTCACCTGCAGTGGCGTACGCAGAAAATTTTCATGGGGGTTTCTATCAATGGCATGCGGTGGTAATTTGTATTTGGTGTGCGCTGTTTGTGACGTCATATTCATGTTTCCAAACTAACATTTGGCGAAGTTTGTTGACATGATATGCATATTCATCTACACGCACTCCCCTTAATTTACGTGTGATTGCACTTAATTTAAAGTATCAGGGCTCCAGGTTAGGATATCAGAGGAAAATAAACTCAAGGCTACGATCCAGCAGTTCATAACTGCAAAAAATATCAGGTTGCGGGTTAAAACAAAGAAGTAAAACACACTCATCACTGTGTCAGAGCAATTTACAACTGCAAAATGAGGCTGCGCTAATGTTTCATCAAATACGAGCAATAGAGCATAGAAAGTATGCGGCGGGCCGGCTGACGCACACCCAGGTTTTGAAAGATCGAATCTTGCTAAACTACACAAGAATTGAGAATGTGCATAATGTACGCAAGAAAACTTTCGACTTTTTGTATGTATAGAATTCCAGCAAATTTTTCGTTGTCCTTTTTCCCTGCTGAGACATTATCAAGTGCTTGAATGCTTCTCTGTTAACTACTGCTGTTTTTGAGCTCGTGCAACAGTTTTATCATGCTGCATAAATTGATGATGTAACCAATCTGGTAAGCACTTGCGCTGATCAGCCGAAGCAGACAAAATAAAGACGATCCTTTCGGATAAAGTGAACTATCGCGGAACACAATCTTAAACATGCGTAGTGAACGAAAGGTATGCAAAAATTGGCGAGATGGTTTCTGGATGCAGACGATAACCCAGATTCCCACCAAAATCTAACTATTACTTTTTGACCCATCTACAACGTTCCTTGAAACTTGCATGCAAAATCATTCCGTGGTTTTTGTATTACGTCGACAAATTAACAAGCAAAATGTATGCGCAACCAATTATAATACGTTTTTGTAAAAGACCAAGCCCAGGGGGGGGGGGTTAACGCCAACCCATCCCCTTGCGTACGCATTTGGTAACCTGCAGTCCCAAAACTGAACCGAAAGTTGCGAAGAAGTTCAAAAGAAAATCATCAATTCCAATCCAAATCTGCTTAAGCAAAAATGATAACATCCTAATCCATCCATGTATTGAAATGTCGCAAGATTTAAATCCGAGTACTGTACATGTTCATCTCTGGTCATTTTCATGTATTCGTCATACGAAAACCACACTGTCAATACAACGCCAATGGAGAGATTGCAACCGCATCCCCTCGTTTTTGCAATGAACAGCACCAATTGCACGTTCTTTTTGTGAAGGTTGCACTTGGCACCACCTTCGCATCCTCTTCAAAGCATCACTTTGTTGTGACTGGAAAGGCCGATCAGCATGTGGTTAAAGCTTCACACTGTGGCAGCAAGCAACAATAAAAATCCCACGTCATGTTCATTTTATTTTTGCTTGTTCGCGCCACATGGGCGTTGTTCTTCACGCACATCCCATTCGTAGTGAATCGCACATTCACCACAACGCTAACTGAGAGGCTGCAATACTTGAAGCAAGATTGGGCGAGACTTTTTTAAATGACTAAGAGTGAAAGAGACAAGTAAAATGCAAACCGAGAAAACCTAGATATAAATAACCTACAATCAAATTGTTAAAACAACATTGGACACCATTTCCTATTTTTTGGGTGCCATTCCATAGCAAAAAGGTGTCGTAGAAAAAGCGTGAAAGTTCGTGTGACTCGACATTGACTCGAACTTGCAAACCAATGACTCGAAGTGATTCGACAGTCCTTGTGACTTGACTCTGACTCGACCTGGTCGTGACTCTGACTCTGACTCGAATCGAAAAAATTTTAGATGACTCTGGATCGACTCTGACTCGACAAAAATGACTCGGACACATCATTGGAATTAAGTACGTGGTTGACACTAAACCAGCTTGAAGCGTTTAGACTAAAATAAAATTGCTACACGGTGCGATCAATCGAAGGTCAGTTTGGCGAAAGGTTGGAGGTGAGAGCGGTTACAAAGTACAAGTCTTGGATTACTAATTTGACCTAATAGTCAAGTGTAAGGAAAAACAGCTCAGCGTGTGGGCTATTAAGCAACTGGTTACTCACTCATAAACAAGTTTTGAGTTCTAATTATGTGGAAGCATTATCATTTCTATGAAATGGTTTGCGGCACCGGGGATTGTTTCACAAAAAGGAAAAAATATCGTCTACCCTGTCCCAAGAAGAAACGTGATAGTGCCACACACAGCCTCTGCTTTCCATGTATAGTTATTGCATCATGACCGTACTTGCAGCAGCCTCAATGCAAGGCCGACCCTAAGCAAATCTGCCGGCACCAACGCCTTGATGTGGTACCCCCTTGCAATACAAAGTTTCTGTGTGAATGGCGTGACCGATTTGTCCAACGGTATAATTGGAACACCTACTAACCTGAAATACACAAACCAATCGCGCATCGGTCGTCACGCACGTAACCAAAGACAGTGCCGGGATTTAGGCAGAAGCCTGTACGTAAAATCTACGATAGTCTCCCTCACCAACTATACACAACTAGAGGCCCACATTGCAAACTGCTGGCAAACCAAAAAAGTATTCTGGCTAACCGCCCGACGTCTAAGTTGCAAAAAATATCCTACTGATAGATCCATAAACCCTAATCTGCGCCAGTCCCGATCGGCAGAGTTACATGTTTAGCCACACCTCGAGAACCGATAGAGCTGGAAAGCCGTTTAAGACCTCTGAAGATGCGGAACGTCTTGTATTTTCGATCCCTTTAACGCCCACGCCAGCTACTATAGTGGCCGGGAAACATATGATCGGCCATAAATGTTGAACGGATCGCTAGAGAGCCAGTGAAAACATCCCTGGATGCAAGAGACAGCAAAGAATCGAATAAACTTGACCAAAATGTACTTCTACATGTGAAATTTTAGGGAAAATCGATATTTGTGCATTTGCCGTACTGTTTTATTCGCAATTTTCAGAGAAAATCCGAAAACGCGGTCACTGCATCCCGTTTAGCCTTTCCGGGTGACAGAAAAATGGCTTAAACCTCAAAAAAACTGTAATCCGTGGTTTTTGCCCTCT